>Ga0157366_1000066_pt1 | contig 63571 bp, 66 predicted proteins | sample AttbisABBM1_FD_113149 | JGI IMG/M metagenome (GOLD analysis project Ga0157366, IMG submission 113149) | Fungus gardens microbial communities from leaf cutter ant in Botucatu, State of São Paulo, Brazil - Atta bisphaerica ABBM1 | ecosystem: Host-associated > Fungi > Mycelium > Unclassified ...
ATCAGTTTAAGGCGCGTTGGCAGAGTGGCTATGCAGCGGATTGCAAATCCGTGTACCTCGGTTCGACTCCGGGACGCGCCTCCAGTTACACCCTGCCCGGGTGGTGAAATCGGTAGACACAAGGGATTTAAAATCCCTCGATCGTAAGGTCGTGCGGGTTCAAGTCCCGCCCCGGGCACCATATCGATTTACCAATAAAATCAATGATAAGCAGTGTCGTATGACCGCCTCATAAGGGCGGTTTTTTTGTGCCTGTGATACCGCACAGATTCTGTTTCCTGCCTGCATCCCCTCAGCCACGCGAGCTGAACACCAGTTCATCCGGCGTGTCACTGATCAGCACCATCCGTTGTGCCTCACCACTGGATGACACAAACGTCACTTCATGTCCGATGCTGAAAGCCGCAAAGGCGTCGGTGGGCTGAACCGACTTCTGGATCTCCAGCACCAGCCGTGAGGGAAAGGGTTGGTCATTGACCGTATCAAGATGATAATTCGCCGTAAAACTCAGCTCGGGTTGATCAACCACGTAGAATTGTCCTGAAGGCATAGTGTTGACCTCTGCATAATCTGACCATTACGTGCCGCCGGAACAGGCTGCCTGAAACTTAAGGGTAGCTGAATAACCCTGTCCCGAAAGTCCGGCTTGCCGGTTTTTGCTCTCTGCGACCCTGGCGGACAGCAGGTAACGCTTTCGCTGCCGGGTCAGTCGTTGGTAATGAGAGGGAACAGGGGCAGGATGGGGGAATAGCGTCGCTCCCTGCCGGCAGAATGGGTAACGTCACGTGCGGGGCGGCACCAGCCAGCCTGCAGGGCAGGCCAGCTGGTTGATATCAGGCCTGAGGCTGACCTGCCGGACCGACGCCACCGGGTGCGCCCACCGGTGCCTGTCCACCCGGCGGCGGCGGTGGCGGGGCATCTTTGCCTGGTGGCGGCGGAGGCGGGGCATGTCTGGGCGGTGGGGTCGGTGCGCAGGCGGTCAGCGTAGCAAGGATGGTCAGCGTCGATAACAGATAAGCAGTACGTTTCATCGTAATTCCCTGATCGGTTAAGCGGAGCGTTAAGTATAGATAAGCGCCGTCAAAACGCCTGACGTGAAGCAGACGGCAATGTTATTGTCGATTATTTGAGATGCTTCGCAACTTGTGCACGGTAACCATGCGTTTCAGACCAGAGATCGCTAAGGTAGCGCATCAATTAAGAGGAGTGGTTATGAATGGCATAATGAAGTTCGTCCGCGGCTGGCTGGTCTTTTCTCTCTTGTGGGGCGTGTTCATGTGGTTTATGTCATGGCAGGAGCAGGGCAAAGCGCCAGGTCTGGCAATTCTGATGAGTCTCTATGCGGGATTAATCTATCAGGCATTGATGACGATGGTCGGCCGCTACCGGACGCGGCGTCAGCAGGCGTAACAGGTTCTGCTGCCGCAGAGGGAGCAGAACCGCGACGTTAACCGAAGTTACCGGTCAGACGTTGATGGAAGTCGGTACTGCGGGAATCCAGCCCCTCAATTGTCACTTCGGCACCATATCTTTGATAGCGATACTCAATGCCATCCAGCGCCGCGACGCTGGACGCATCCCAGATCTGCGCATGGGTTAAATCGATCGTGACCTTTTTGGGATCGTGAGCGTAATCGAAATGCTCAAACAGGTCGTTGCTGCTGGCGAAGAAGAGCGGGCCGCGCACGACATAGCGCACCGACTGACCATCATCGCTCAGCTGACGCTCTGCATGGATAACATGCGCAATGCGGCGGGCAAAGAGCAGCATGGCAAGGATCACCCCCGCAAGCACACCCAGCGCCAGATTGCCCGTCCAGACCGTGACCGCCACCGTCAGCACCATAATCAGCGTTTCTGACCACGGCATACGCTTCAGGGTGGCGGGCTGCAGGCTGTGCCAGTTAACGGTTTTCACCGCGACGACCATCATGATGCCCGCCAGAACCACCATCGGGATCTGCGCCATAATCTGACTCAGTCCGGTCACCAGTAACAGCAGCACCAGACCGGCCGCGACGGTAGAGACCCGGCTGCGTGCCCGTCCCAGTTCCACGTTGACGATGGTCTGACCGATCATCGCACAGCCCGCAATACCGCCATAGAAGCCCGCCAGGATATTCGCCACGCCCAGGCCCCAGGATTCACGGCGCTTACTGGAGGGGGTATCCGTCAGATCATCGACCAGTTTGGCGGTCAGCAGCGACTCCATCAGCCCGACAAACGCGATACTCAGTGCCGTGGGCCAGATAATCTGCAGCGTCTGCAGGTTCAGGGGCACCAGCAGCGTATTCAACCCGGGCAGGCCAGGGCTCATCGGCCCCTCGTCACCCACGTTCGGCATGCGATAGCCCATCAGCAGTGCCACCGCCGTCACCACCACAATGGCGACCAGCGGGGAGGGCACACTTTTTATCAGGCGCGGCAGCAGCAGCACAATGGCCAGGGTGACGGCAAAGAAGATCCATACCAGGGGTGACTGACCCCAGACGTGCGGCACCTGCGCAAAAAAAATCAGGACCCCCAGCGCATTCACGAACCCCAGCATTACCGAGCGGGGAATGTAACGCATCATGCGCGCCAGACCGGCCAGGCCAAACAGAATCTGGATGATGCCGCCCAGCACAACGGCGGGCAGAATATATTCCACGCCATGCAGATGCACCATCGGCCCGATAACCAGCGCGACGGAACCGGCGGCAGCTGTGACCATGGCCGGGCGACCGCCCAGAATCGACAGGGTCAGACAGAGTACCACCGAAGCCACCAGGCTGACTTTGGGGTCGACACCGGCAATCACGGAAAAGGAGATCACTTCGGGGATCAGGGCCAGCGCGGTAATCACACCGGCCAGGCATTCGCGGGTCAGCAGCGCAGGCGAACGCAGTACGCGCCCCGTGCTGATATCGCCCGCCACAACGTCAGTTGCGGTAACATCATTAGTCTGGGTCATAAAGGATTGCAGGCTCTTTAGTTATTTTGCTCCCGCGCGGAAGGCGGAAAGAATGGGATAAACAGTGAGAGGCAGATACTACCGGGGGATCGACGAAGATACCAGAAAAAGGCGGTGGATTCCCTCCCTGGAATCGCGACTACAGTTAAAAGTCATCCGGGGTTTTGTGGACCACCAGGTCAAGCAGCTGACGGTAGATATCCAGCGAATCCCTGTCGCTTTCCAGTTCCAGTCGGTGGATCAGCTTTAAAATAATGGCCTTATTACTGACAGGCATACCCGATTGCAGGATTTCTGCGATCAGGACACCCAGCATTTCCATCTCGCTGGCGGGTTTATTCGCTGCGGGATTGAAATAGTCGGCAATTTCCTGGTCAGTCCGGGGAAGTGTATTTTGCATGTGTAAGCCCTTCATAACAGCCCGATTCCGGTTCGGATGTCAGGACAAAATCAATCAAAAAAACCATCGCATGGACAGATGCGATGGTGCCAGCGTGAACATAACGCAGATAAAAAATAACCTCTGAAGGTGGAAATCCACTGACACCTTCAGAGGCGACGCAAGTGCATCATTCGTTACAGAGTCGCATGACAACTCGTGGCAGTAAAGTTATACAATGAAAGCCAATCTGTACAATCGAATCCTTTTGCAAAATGTGCTATTTACCGCTTTTCAGCAGCTTATAAGGATTATTCCGAGAAAAAATCTGTACAGAGAACCTATACAACCCGCAGATTCGACCGGACAGATAAAAACAGTCAGGTACCCCGCAGGGTGATCAGGCAAATAACGCCAGCTTTGCCGTCAGCTTACGCAGCGCTTTTTTATCACCCACGATCGCGAGACCCAGCAGCCGCCACTGCCGCCGCGATTGCTGGCGCAGGGCGATGCTGAGCGCCTGATAATCGGTGGTGGTCTGTCCCTCTTCGGGAAACAGCACCCGATCGTACCCGGCCTCTTCAGCCTGCAGCAGCAGTGCCCGCAGCTGCTCATCGGTGGCCGCCAGCACGGGAATACCGGTGCTGATCAGACCGGGGGAGGGATGGCGCTCCGCATCTTCCAGCGCATCACCAACCAGCTCCGGATGACGCTGCCCCAGCGTTAATGCCAGCACGGCAGCGGCGTTGGTGGCTTTACCGGCTGGCAGCGCGGCATTCAGTATCATCACACATCGTAAGTCCTGCATTGCGTTTCTCCTCACTCAAAAAACGCATTGTGGCAACGGTGTCAGTTCGGGTCTGGAAGATTTGTGCAGGCGTGCTGATAGCGTGACGGCGTGAGCTGGCAGGCGCGTTTAAACCAGCGCCCCAGATGGCTCTGATCGGCAAAACCCAGCGCAGCGGCCACGTCGGCAACCGGCTGGCCCTGCGCCAGCTGCCGGCGCGCCTGGCTCAGCCGCCACTGCACCAGCCAGGCGTGAGGCGGCAGGCCCCAGTGCGCCTGAAACAGGCGTGATAACCGGAAGCGGTCCACCTGCAGCTGCTGTGCCATCTGCGCCAGGCCGGGATTTTCCGCATGATGGGCGATCAGCCAGTCACGCGCCTGTAATGCCAGCACCGTATCTTTATCCGGGTGGCGATCGGGCAGGAAGATCTGCTGGTGCGGCGTGAGCTGAGCGAATAACCGATCCAGCACCGCCTCTTTGATCAGGGCGGGATGGTTGTGCCACAGCGCCTCGAACGCATGCCAGACGGCATAGGCCAGCGACCGATCGTCGCGCAGCGTTGCAGCAAACTGTAATGCGGGGGAGGGCGGCGCGTCACGCCCGGCCGGGTTGAGGTGCTGTGCAATCTGCTGTGGAGAAAGGTAGAGCATACGGTAGGTGAAACCCTGTTCGTTGATGGCATCCCCATCATGCAGCTCTTCCGGTTCCAGCATAAACACCGTGCCGGGTCGGCTCCGGTGCTGTCTGCGCCGCGAGTGAAACTGCTGTACTCCCTGCTCAGTCACACCGATCAGATAGCTGTCATGCCAGTGCGGATCATAGGCGTGACCGGTAAAATGAGCGCGCAGCGCCTCAATACCGCTGATGGCGTCACGGCGGAGATCCACCCAGTTTGCTGCTGGCTGTTTCATATTATCGGGCTCCCGATAGCGGACTCTGGACATTCTGCCGCGATCCACTAGTTTTTAACAGAACGGGCGCTTTTCAATCCCGTTTTGCTTTGCGTATAATAACCTTTCTATTTAATCAGAATCCTAACCATTAGGCTGCTAACATTTGTCTCAGCATACCCGTACCTTCACCCATTTACTGCACCTGACCGCACATGCCTGGCGCCTGGCGGTGGATCGTCATCTCAGAGACAGCGGCTTAAGTATGAGCAGCTGGATGGCTATTGGCCTGATCGCCAGCGAACCGGAACGCATGACGCAAACCGAACTGGCGCAATTGCTGGGGCTGGAAGATGCCAGCATGGTTCCGCTGGTGGATCGGCTGGTCAAACAGTCGCTGCTGACGCGTGTGCAGCCGCCGGAAGATCGCCGCAAGCGCCACCTGGTGCTGACCGAAAAAGGCAACGAGGCGTTTGCCCGCGTGAAAACCGAGGCCGATGCGCTGCGCACGGAGATGCTGGCTGACATCGACCCGCAGGATCTGGCCGTCACCGAACGTGTGCTGCAACAACTGCTGAGTCGTATGGGAAGTATGTAGCAGTGGCAAAGCGAAATCCCTACGCTGCACGCGAGTGGTTACCGCACGAAAAACCCATGCTGCCGGGCTCGCCCTCGACCCCGCTGCATCCGATGCCCAAACGCCTGGCGTTTGGCCTGATCGGTCTGCTGATTTCCCTGACCGGTGCGCTGAGTAACGCGCTGGTCACAGCAAATCTGGTCAATCTGCAGGGCACCTTTGGTGCCTGGTCGAATGAAATTGCCTGGCTGCCTGCGGTCTATGTGATGGGCAATATCTCGATCAACCTGCTGCTGGTGAAGTTCCGCCAGCAGTTTGGACTGCGGGTCTTTACCGAGGCGTTTCTGGTGCTCTATGTGCTGGTGGCGTTCTTTCATCTGTTTGCCAACGACCTCAGTTCCGCAATTATTGTGCGCACCGCGCACGGCATGGTGGCGGCCGCCCTCAGCTCACTCGGCATCTACTATCAGGTGCAGGCCTGGCCCGCAAAACATCGCCTGAAAGCGCTGGTTATCGGCCTGACGGTGTCGCAGCTCGCCATTCCGCTGGCCCGACTCTTCTCCTCTGAACTGCTGCAGCTCAACGAGTGGCGCGGTCTCTATCTGTTTGAACTTGGTCTGGCGATGATTGCGCTGGGCGGGGTGCTGATGGTGAAACTGCCGCCGGGTGACCGCATCAAAACTTTTGAGAAAATGGATTTCGTCACTTTCATTCTGCTGGCACCCGGCATGGCGCTGCTGTGCGGCGTGCTGTCGCTGGGGCGGATTGAGTGGTGGTTCACCACGCCCTGGCTCGGTATCTGTACCGCGATAGCGCTGACGCTGATTGTCGCGGCGATGGTGATCGAACATAACCGGCGCAATCCGCTGATCAATACCCGCTGGCTCAGCAGCGGCAACATGGTGCGGCTGGGCATCGTGATGATCATGATCCGTATTGTCCTGGCCGAACAGAACACCGGCGCGGTCGGCTTCTTACAGCAGCTTGGCCTGCAGAACGATCAGATGCGTGGTCTGGCACTGGCCATTATCGCCGGGGTGATTGTCGGCATTGCTGCCAGCGCGCTGACCATTAAACCCACTCATCTGAACTGGCCGATTGTCGCCTCGCTGGTGGTGATGATTATCGCGTCACTGATGGATTCGCAATCCAGCCCGCTGACCCGGGGTCCCGAAATGTATTTCAGCCAGTTCCTGCTGGGTTTCAGCAGCGCTTTTTTTATGGCGCCCGCCATGCTGATGGGGATTGGCAGCGTCGTGACCCAGCCAAAGAATCTGGTCAGTTTTGTGGTGCTGTTTGGCATGAGCCAGAACCTCGGCGGTCTGATCGGTTCCGCCATTCTGGGCACCTTTCAGGTCTGGCGGGAAAAATATCACTCCAGCCTGCTGGGCGATCAGCTTTCCCTGCTCGATCCCAATGTCACCGAGCGGCTCAGCCAGTACAATGCGCTGTTTAACCCGCTGGTGGGTGACAGCGTGCTGCGCGGTGCGCAGAGCACCAGCCAGCTTCAGACGGTCGCCACACTGCAGGCGAACGTGCTTGCCTATAACGACACTTATCTGCTCACCGCCGCGCTGGCGCTGGCAACGCTGATGTGGGTAATCTGGCGTTTAACCCGTCGCCGTTATCTGGAGTGGCGTCAGGCGCGATTTAACCTGCGTGAGCAGCAACAGCTGGCCGCATTACAGGATTTAAGGGAGAAACAATGAGTCAGCAGGATGAGCTTCAGGCTGCAGAACGCGAACGTGTTAATCGCCGCCGTATTCTTTCTGTCGCCGTGGGTAGCGGCATTGTGGTGCTGGGCGTGCTGGTTATTCTCTACGCCTGGCAACTCTGGCCCTTTACCAGCGCGGTGCAGAGCACCGAAAATGCCTATGTGCGCGGTCAGGTGACCTTTATCAGCCCGCAGGTCAGTGGCTATCTCACCTCGGTGGAGGTGATCGATCTGCAGCCGGTGAAAAAAGGGCAGTTACTAATGACGATTGACGATCGGATCTATCGTCAGCGGGTGCATCAGGCGCAGGCGCAGCTGGCGATGAAGCAGGCGGCGCTGAACAATAACCTGCAGCAGCGTCGCAGCGCAGAAGCGACGATTCAGAGCAACAAAGCGGCACTGGAGAATGCCAAAGCCCAGGCGTTAAAAAGCGGCTTCGATCTGAAGCGGGTTGAGAACCTTGCGGCGGACGGATCGCTCTCAGTGCGTGAGCGTGATGCCGCCCGTGCCGCCAGCGCCCAGGCGCAGGCGCAGGTGCGTCAGGCGGCGGCGCAGATCGCTGTGGCACAGCAGAATCTGCAAACGGTCATTGTAAACCGTGATGCGCTGGAGGGGGATGTCGCCAGCGCGCGTGCCGCTCTGGAACTGGCGGAGATCGACCTGGCGAATACCCGGATTACCGCACCGGATGACGGCCAGCTCGGTCAGCTGTCGGTCCGCACCGGCGCCTATGTCACTGCCGGAACCCGCCTGACGTCGGTGGTGCCCAATCACAAATGGATTATCGCCAATCTGAAAGAGACCCAGCTGGCCCATATTCGTCCCGGTCTGCCGGTGACGATTCGGGTCGATGCGCTGGATGGCAAGCGCTTTAACGGCGAGGTGGAGTTTATCTCCCCGGCTGCAGGCTCAGAGTTCAGTGCCATTTCACCCGACAACGCCACCGGCAACTTTGTCAAAATCGCACAGCGCATTCCGGTTCGCATCCGCCTGAAGGAGCAGGATATGGCACAGCTGCGTCCCGGCATGTCCGTGGAGGTCAGCATCGATACGGCCGCCCGGCCCGCCGGTGAGGCTGCGCCATGAGGGGCCGCCTAGCGATCGCTGTCCTGTCACTGCTGCTGTCAGGCTGCGCCACACAGGTTGAAAAGGCACCGGCCTCGCTGCCGATCCCGGCGGCCTGGCGGGAGAGTGTCGGCCCCGGCGCCGCGCCGGAGGCAGAGTGGTGGCGTGCCTTTCATGATGAGTATCTCAACCGGCTGGTCAGCCAGGCGCTGCGCAACAATCCCGATATTCTTACGGCGCGATCCCGGGTCGATCAGTATCGCGCCCAGCTGCGCGCCACGCAGGGTGATAACTTCCCCACCGTCAGCGCCGGTGTGGCCGCGACCCGTGAACGCACGCTCTCGTCAGTGACGGGGCAGCCTTATGAGACCGATGTGTTTCAGGGACTGTTACAGGGCAGCTACGAGGTTGATCTGTGGGGCGCGCGCAGCAGCAGCATCACGGCGGCGCAGGCGACCTTAGCAGCGCAGCAGGCGGCGGCGTCTGCCGCTGAGCTGACCATCGCCAGCTCGGTCGCGTCGGGTTACCTCAACCTGTGTGCGCTGGATGAGCAGCTGCGGGTCACCGAGGCGACGCTCGCCACCCGCAATAATTCGCTGAAGCTGGCCCGGCGTCAGTTTGAAACCGGCTACACCTCCCGGCTGGAGTGGATGCAGGCGGCCTCAGAATATCAGTCGGCCAAAGCGCAGATACCGCAGCTGCAGCATCAGATCGCCCAGCAGGAGAATGCGCTGAGCATTCTGGTGGGAATGAACCCGCGTACCCTTGCCCGGCGTCAGCAGTTTGACCAGATTCTGCCGCAGCAGATGCCGTCGCTGCTGCCTTCTGCGCTACTCAACCGCCGTCCCGACATCGTGCAGGCGCAGCGTCAGCTGCTGGCGGCCGATGCCAGCCTGGCGTCGTCACAGGCGAAGCTGCTGCCGTCGCTTAACCTCACCGCCAGCGGCACCCTGCAGAGTTCGGTGCTGCATCAGTTAGCGGATAATCCGTTCCGGCTCTGGAGCGTGGGCGGCAGCATTCTGGCGCCTCTGCTGAACCGTGAAGCGCTGACGGCGCAGGTCGATGTCTCAATGGCCACGCGGAACCAGGCGCTTTACAGCTATGAAAAAGTGGTGCGCAACGCCTTCTCGGAAGTCAACGATGCGGTTGACGCCATCAGGCAGCGAGAGGCCCAGCTTCAGGAGCTGCAAAAGCAGGAGGCCTACGTGACCGAGGCGCTGCGCATTGCCCGCAACCGCTATCAGAACGGTTATGCCTCTTATCTGGATGAGCTGGATGCGCAGCGCACCCTGTTTTCCACCCAGCTTAATCGGGTCACCGTCAAAAATAACCTCCTGCTGGCGCAGATCGATCTCTATCGTGCGCTGGGGGGAGGCTGGACGCCCGCCGCAACGCCATAGTCGTCCAGGCCGATCCAGCCATCGCCAGAGTTTTACGGCGCGGATCGGCCCCCTGACGACAGCAGGAGAGCCTGTTTCCTCCGCCGCAATCCCCCGAATATCCGCTATAAAGCGATGCATACTTCTGCTTACCTGTCTTTACATTCGATGGTATCATGCGCGGGTTTTACACCAGCCAGACGGAAAAGCGCACGAAAAGCGCAGGCTGCGCACGGCGAATTATCCGTTTATATTACTGATAAATATCATAAAAGAAGGGATTCCTGATGAATAAGAAGACGATTTTCACGCTGGCCGTGGTTGCTGCGTTATTGACCGGTTGTGCCCGCACCGCACCGATTCACAATGTGAATCAGAGCCTGACGCAGCGCTACAGCGATAACCAGATGAAAACGGCGATCATTGAAGCCGGCATTGGCCGTAAATGGGTGATGACCCCCGTATCGCCAGGCGTGATCACTGGCCGCCTGGCCCAGCGTGGTTTCGCGGCGACCATTCGCATCACCTACACCAGCCAGAACTACCGCATCGACTATGTCAGCAGTGAAAACCTGAAAGCAGGGCAGGGGCAGATCCACAGTAACTACAACCGCTGGATCGCCAATCTGGATCAGGACATTCAGTTGCGCCTGTCGGCGCTGGCGGCGCAATAAGGCGTCTCCCGTCGCAATAACGTCCCGTCAGAGGACCTGAGTATAAAGATTGGCTCCACCCGGCCGACAAATCAGATGAGCTGCTATTGCTGAACCTCAGCATAAACCTCTACCGTGAACGTCCGTGGCGCGATCGGCAGAGGCGTTCAGCAATGCACTTTTCTGCACCGGGCAGGCGTAACGTCCTGATAATTGCTGACACCACACGTTTGACGAAAGAATGTTGAGATGAGACTCGCTTACTCACTGCTCGACTGGCAGGCCCTGGCTCCAGGATTACAGGGGCACGAGGCCTGGCAGGACTGGGCGCGACAGGGCACCGCTATCGATCCCGCAGGAGAGATGGCGAAACCGCAGTTTTTACCGATGATGACCGCGCGTCGTCTGAGCGGCGGCAGTCGTGCGGCGGTTGAGTGCGGGCTGGCACTGCTGGCCCGGCAGCGGGTGGACGCGATCGTCTTCACCAGCCGTCACGGCGAACTGGAGCGTAATCTGCGCATCCTCACCACGCTGGCCGATCAGCAGATGATGTCACCCACTGATTTTGCCATGTCGGTTCACAACTCGGCGGTGGGCAGCCTGACTATTGCGGCCAAAGCGCCGCTGGTCTCCACCTCCATCGCCGCCGGCATCGACTCTTTCCAGCAGGGATTGATTGAAGTCAGCGCCCTGCATCAGGCGGGTTATCAGCAGGTGCTGCTGGTCGATTTCGACGGCTGCGTGCCCGATTATTATCAACACTGGCTGCCGGAACAGGGCATGAATGTGCCTTATGCGGTGGCGCTGCTGCTGGGTAAAGGCGAGGCATTGCGCTGCAGCGGTCGCCCTGAACCGGCGCAGGCCCACGCGCCGCTGTGGCCGCAGAGCCTGCGTTTTCTGCAGCAGTGGCTGGCGGCGTCGCCCGCGTTCAGCCTGCCGGGTGAACGCCTGACATGGCACTGGGAGAGAGAACATGGCTGACTGTTCACAACCGGCACTCTGCGCGGGCAGCCGCCTGAACTACTGCTGGCGTCTGGTGATGACCGCGCTGAGTTTCACGCTGTTTGGCCTGGGTGGACTGCTGCTGTCGCTGGTGGGCTTCAATCTGCTGCTGCTGGTGCAGCGTGATTCGCTGCGCCGCCGTCTGCTGGCCCGACGCGCTATCGCGTTCAGCTTCCGCTGCTTTCTGCGGTTCTGCCGGCTGACCGGGGTCTACGACTACCGCATCGAAGGCGCTGAGCTGCTGCAGCAGGATCGCGGCTGCCTGATCGTGGCCAACCATCCCTCGCTGATCGATTACGTGATGATAGCCTCGGTGCTGCCGGAGATGGATTGTCTGGTGAAGGCCGATCTGCAGAAGAATCCTTTTATGCGTGGGGTGATCCGCGCGGCCGACTATCTGATCAACAGTGAAGCGGAGACGCTGCTGCCCGACAGTCAGCAGCGCCTGGCGCGCGGCGACAATATTCTGATCTTTCCGGAAGGCACCCGCACCCGCTACGGTCAGCCGCTCTCCCTGCAGCGGGGCGCCGCCAATATCGCCGTGCGCGCCGGCTGCGATCTGCGCGTCGTCCACATCACTTGCAGCCAGCGCATGCTCGATAAGCAGAGCCGCTGGTATCAGATTCCGCCAGTTAAACCGCTGTTTACTGTGCGTGTACAACCGCGAATCGACAGTCAGTCGTTTTGTGAAAGTAATCCCGATGCGCAGCCGCTGGCCGCGCGTCGCCTGACCCGTCATTTACAACAGGCGCTGGTCCCCCAGAACAGGTAAGACGAAAACCGGTATGGATGTATTAATCAACGATATCAAACAGATGATTATCGACACGCTGAACCTTGAAGATCTCAGCCCCGAGGATATTGAGACCGAAGATGCGCTGTTTGGCGACGGCCTCGGCCTGGACTCAATTGACGCGCTGGAGCTTGGCCTGGCGGTGAAAAATCGCTACGGCGTAACGCTCTCTGCGGAGAGTGAAACCCTGCGTGCCCACTTCTTCTCTGTTGCGACGCTGGCAGCGTTCGTCAACCAACAGCGCAGCTGAACGCGGAGACCATTTTATGATGAACAAAGAAGAGATTTATCAGGAAGTGTCGGCCCTGCTGACCAGCCTGTTTGAAATTGCGCCGGAGGATATCCATCCTGAGGCCCGCCTGTATGAAGATCTCGAACTCGACAGTATCGATGCCGTCGATATGGTGGTTCACCTGCAGAAACGCACCGGTCGTAAAATCAAACCGGAAACCTTCCGCGCGGTGCGAACCGTGCAGGACGTGGTCGATGCGGTCGAACAACTGATGCGCGAAGACGCCTGATCCCGCCGTGCCTGCTGCCACTCTTCGCCTGCTCAATCTGCTGACGCTGCTGGCCTGGCCGTTGCTGGTCTGGCTGGCGCTCACCCAGCCGCGCTGGCAGGGACTTTTCTGGCTGCTGGCGCTGCTGTTTGGGCTGCGCTGGCTGCAGCTGCGTCGTCAGCATACGGCCATGGGGGCGGTGATGGGCTGGCTGGCCCTGCTCGGCGCGCTGCTCTGTATCAGCAGTCAGCTGCTGCGCTCGCAGCATCTGCTGCTGTGGTATCCGGTGGCGGTCAATCTGGCGATGCTGCTGCTGTTTGGCGCCTCGCTCTGGAGCGCGATGCCGCTGGTGGAACGTATCGCCCGACTGCGTGAGCCCGTGCTTCCGCCTGCTGCGGTGCGCTACACCCGCCGCGTCACCCAAATCTGGTGCCTGTTCTTTATCGGCAATGGCAGCATGGCGCTCTTCACCTGCCTGCTGGGGAATCTGCGACTCTGGACATTGTGGAACGGCGCGATCAGCTATCTGCTTATCGCCGCGCTGATGGGCGCGGAGTGGTGCGTCCGTCAGCGCGTGAGGCGCAAAGCATGAGAGTGGCCGACTGGCTGACGGGCGCCGACCGGGAAGTCGCCTGGCGGGGCGATCAGACGCTGATGCTCAGCACCATGCGCCGTCAGGTGCTGGCGCTCAGCCAGCGCTTAGCGGCAGAGGCGGGCACACACTGGGCGCTCTGTTTTGACGACAGCTACCGCTTCTGCGTGGCGCTGCTGGCGAGCTGGTATGCCGGTAAAACGCCGGTGATGCCGGGTCATGCCCGCGCCGCGCTGCTCGATGAGATGCAGGATCGGCTGGATGGCGTGCTGTGCGACATGCCGCTGGCGGTCAGCCTGCCACGGCTGGCGTGGGATGAGGCCGAAGCGCAGGGCGCGCTGCCGCCGCTGCAGGACGGGGCTGAGCTGGTGCTGTTCACATCGGGTTCAACCGGCACGCCACGTCAGGTGGTAAAGTCCCTGGCGGTGATGGAGCAGGAGAGCCGCTGGCTCTGCGCCCTGTGGGGTGAACAGCTTCGGGCGTGCCGGGTGATTGCTTCGGTCAGCCATCAGCACCTGTATGGTTTATCGTTCCGGATCTTCCTGCCGATGACGCTGGCGCGCCCGTTCGCCGCCCAGCCGCTGTTTTATGGCGAACAGCTGGCTCAGCTTCCGCGCCACTGGCGCTATGCCTTTATCAGCAGTCCCGCTTTTTTATCGCGGCTGGACAGGTCGCTGCAGACGCCCGCCTGTGAACTGATTGTCTCCGCCGGTGGCGCGCTGCGCGCATCGGATGCTGAGCAGGTCTGGCAGCGCTTTGGCTGTCGGGTCAGTGAGATCTATGGCAGCACCGAAACCGGCACCCTGGCCTGGCGTCAGTGGGCGCGGCCCGGGGAGGCGTGGCGCTGTTTCCCCGGCGTCCGGCTGGAGGAGGTGAGGCCCGATCGCTGGCAGGTCTGGTCGCCGCTGATTGCCGCAGCGGACGGCATCCCGCTGGACGATCGTCTGCACAAACAGCCGGACGGCGGTTTTCAGCTGGCAGGCCGCCATGACCGCATTGTCAAAATCGCGGACAAGCGCATCTCTCTCAGTGAGATTGAGCGCCGTCTGCGGGATCTGCCGGAGATAGAGGATGCCGTGGCGCTGGTGGTGACCCGCCATGAACGGCAGGCGATAGGCGTCGTGCTTTCGCCCACCCGACCGCTGGATGAGGCGGCGCTGCATCAGCGCCGTCAGCAGTGGAAACAGCAGTTGCAACGCTGGCTGGAGCCACTGGCCATGCCACGCTACTGGCGGGTTGTGGCCACCATTCCGGTCACCGCACAGAGCAAACGCGCCTGGCCGCAAATAGAGGAACTTTTTCATGTTGCCGATTGAACGCAGCCGAACGTTACAGGCGAACAGCGTCACGCTGACGTTAGAGGTAGAGCCGGGACTGTTCTGGTTTCAGGGTCACTTCCCGACCCTGCCCATTCTGCCTGGCGTGGCACAGCTGGATTGGGTGATGCACTACGGTCTGCTGCTGCTTGCTCCCGGCAGGCAGTTTGCGGCCATCGATAACATCAAATTCCAGCAGCCAGTGCCCCCCGGCGCGCTGCTGCAGCTGCATCTTGAGTGGCACGCCGAAAAATCGCGCCTGAGTTTTCGCTACAGCCTGCTGAGTGAAGCAGGCGAGCAGAGTGCCAGCAGCGGGAAGATCGCGCTGTGTTAACGACTGCGTTCTCACCCTGCGTGGTGATCCCCTGCTACAACCACGGCGCGATGATGGCGTCGGTGCTGGCGCGGCTGGCACCCTTTAACCTGCCGATCATCGTAGTGGATGATGGCAGCGATGCGGCGACCCAGCTGCAGCTGGCGACGCTGCACGCCCCGCAGCTCAGCCTGCTAAGGCTCGATACCAATCAGGGCAAAGGGGCGGCGGTGATCCACGGCCTGCGGGCTGCTGCTGCGCGCGGTTTCACCCACGCGGTTCAGCTCGACGCGGACGGTCAGCATCAGGCGGAAGATCTGCCGTTAATGCTGGCGGAAGCGGCGCGTTATCCCGATGCGCTGATCTCCGGTCAGCCGCTCTACGATGACTCCATCCCTAAATCGCGCCTGTATGGCCGCTACATTACCCATTTCTGGGTCTGGATTGAGACGCTGTCGCTGTCGATCCGCGACAGCATGTGCGGCTTCCGCGTCTATCCGCTGGCCGCCACGCTGGCACTGTGCGACCGCCGGCCTGTTGGACAGCGCATGGATTTCGACACTGAAATCATGGTGCGGCTCTACTGGCAGGGCACCCGCAGTCGCTTTATCCCGACCCGCGTCACCTATCCGGTCAGCGGGCTGTCGCACTTCGATGCCCTCTATGACAACCTGCGCATCTCCTGGATGCACACCCGGCTCTTTTTCGGCATGCTGCCGCGGATCCCCCGCCTGCTGGCGATGCGCAGACCGCAGACGCACTGGTCTGTGGAAACGGAACGGCGCGGGCAGTGGGGATTGCGCTTTATGCTGGCCGTCTATCGCTACGGTGGACGCCTGCCTTTTACCCTGCTGCTCTGGCCGGTGGTGGCGGTTTACTGGCTGAGTGGCCAGCGTGCGCGCAGCGCCTCCAGGCAGTGGCTGGCGCAGGTCAGCCACGCCGCGCAGCAGCGGCAGATTGCGCTGCCGGCCCGGCTTAACAGCTATCGCCATTTCCTGCGATTTGGCGGCGCGATGCTGGATAAAGTGGCCAGCTGGCGTGGCGATCTGCGCTGGGGGCGTGATATCGATTTTGCCCCGGGTGCGGAAGCGGTGATCCGCACGCCCGCACCGCAGGGGAAGCTGATTCTGGCCTCACACCTGGGGGATATCGAAGCCTGCCGCGCCATGGCGCAGCAGGTCAGCGGTCTGGTGATTAACGCGCTGGTCTTTACCGACAACGCCCGCCGTTTCCGCGCGGTGCTGGAGACCATTGCCCCGCAGGCCGGAGTGAATCTGATGCCGGTCAGCGACATCGGGCCGGAGACGGCGATCCTGCTGCAACAGAAACTGGATGCGGGCGAATGGGTCGCGATCGTCGGGGATCGCACAGCGGTCAATCCGCAGCGTGGCGGCGAGCGACGGGTGATCTGGAGCGACTTTCTCGGCCGTCCCGCCCCCTTTCCGCAGGGGCCCTTTGTGCTGGCGGCCGCGCTGCGCTGTCCGGTGCTGCTGATGTTTGCCCTGCAGCAACAGGGTAAACTGCGCATTCACTGTGAGCGCTTCGCCGATCCGCTGCTGTTGCCGCGTGCGCAACGTCAGCAGGCGCTGCAGGAGGCGGTGGATCGCTATGCGGCGCGGCTGGCCCATTACGCGCTGCTGGCACCGCTCGACTGGTTTAACTTTTTCGATTTCTGGACGCTGCCTGATCCGCAGGCGCACCACAAGGAGTCTGACCATGACTGAACATCAGGCTGACGTCGTCCTGACCGTCTCGTTTCACGACTGCGATCCCATGGGGGTGGTCTGGCACGGTAACTACTTCCGCTTCTTTGAAGTCGCGCGCGAAGCCCTGCTGCGCAGCATCAACTACAGCTATGCCGAAATGGCGGCCAGCGGCTACGTCTGGCCGGTGGTCGACACCCGGGTCAAATACCGTCATCCGCTGCGCTGTGAAGAGACGATTCGCGTCAGCGCCCGGATCACGGAGTTTGAGAACCGCCTGCGCATCGACTATGAGGTGCGAAACGCCGCCGGTCAGATCACCACTAAGGCACACACCCTGCAGGTGGCGGTGGAGCAGGAGAGTCAGGCCATGTGCTTTGTTTCACCCGATATCTTACTGGAACGTTTAGGAGTGAAAGGATGCTGAAAATCATGCTAACCGGCCTGCTGCTGTGGGCCAGTGCCGCCAGCGCGGTCACGCTGGATCAGCTGCAGCAGCGTTTTGCCAGCCAGCCGGTGATCCGGGCAGACTTTACCCAGACGCGCACCATTGCCGGGATGCGCCAGCCGCTGGTGTCGCACGGGCAGATGCTGATTGCGCGTCAGCAGGGACTGTGGTGGCATCAGCAGACCCCCTTTGTGATGACGCTGCTGCTGGATGATAAGCGCATGGTGCAGAGCCTGAGCGGGCAGAAGCCGCAGGTGATCACTGCCGACAGTAACCCGCAGATGTTCCAGTTCAACCATCTGCTGCGGGCGCTGTTCCAGGCTGATCAAAGGGTGCTGAATCAGAACTTCACAGTGGCCTTCAGCGATCGCGGCAACGGTGCCTGGGCGCTGGAGCTGACCCCGAAAGCGGCGCCGCTTAACAGAATCTTTAACCGTATCTCGCTGGCGGGCAATGCGTTTCTGGACAGCATCCGGCTGGACGATAAGCAGGGTGATAAAACGCTGATTCAGCTCAGCAATACCCGTACTGAACCGCCGCAGCTGAGCGACGAGGAGCAGGCGCGTTTTGCCGGGCCGTAACGATCGACGGCTTGCCATCCTCTGGCTCGCCATTTGCCTGCTGCTGGCGGCGGCGCTCTCTTTTCTGCTGCCGCGCAGCCAGCTCAACAGCAGCGTACTGGCACTACTGCCGCAGCAGAATCTGGGGGCTGCGCCGCCCGCGCTGCAGCAGGCCTTTATGCAGCGGCTGGATCGCCAGCTGGTGTGGCTGGTTTCACCCGGTGAAGAGGACGATCCCGGCATCGCGGCCTGGTGGCAGGCGCAGCTGCGCGCGCTGCCTGATCTCAGGCAGGTGCAGGGCGATCTCGATGCCGGGCAGCAGGAGGCGTGGGGCCGGTTTGCCTGGCAACACCGTAATGGCCTGATCGACGAGGCGACGCGCAGCCGCTTGCAGAATGGCGGCGGGGCGCAGGCGGAGTGGCTGCTGGCGCAGCTCTTCTCGGCATTTTCGGGTGTCAGCAGCAAAGAGCTGCAGGGCGATCCGCTGATGCTGGTGCGGGGGGCGCAGCTGGCGCTGGCGCAGAATGCCGGACGTCTGACGCTGCACAACGGCTGGCTGACGGTGCGCGATGCGCAGGGACGGCAGTGGTATTTCCTGCACGCTGAACTGGCCAGTAACGCTTTCAGTATGCAGCAAAGTCATGCGCTGGTGACGCGGCTCAGCGCGCTGGAGCAGCAGCTGAAAGCCCGCTGGCCGCAGGCGAAACTGCTGACGCGCGGCACGGTGCTGTTCAGCGACAACGCCAGCCAGCGGGCGCAGCATGATGTCAGAACGCTGGGCAGCGTGACGCTGGGGGGCGTTATCCTGCTGGTGCTGCTGGTCTTCCGCTCACTCCGACCACTGCTGCTCGCGGTGACCTCCGTAGCGGTGGGAGCCATGACCGGCACGGTGGTGACGCTGCTCTGCTTCGGGGAACTGCATCTGATGACGCTGGTGATGAGCCTGAGCATTGTCGGCATCTCCGCCGACTACACCCTCTATTATCTCACCGAGCGGATGGTTCACGGCGATCAGCAGACGCCGTGGGAGAGTCTGCGTAAAGTGCGCGGCACGCTGCTGCTGGCGCTGGGCACCACGGCGATCGCCTGGCTGCTGATGCTGCTGGCTCCGTTCCCCGGACTGCGTCAGCTGGCGGTGTTTGCCGCCAGCGGCTTAACGGCCTCCTGCCTGACGGTGATTCTGATCTATCCATGGCTGGTGCGCGGTCTGCCGGTGCGTCCGGTGCCGCTGATGGTGCCGCTGGCTCGCTGGCTCGCCGCCTGGCGACGGCAGCGCGGGCTGCGCGTCGGCTTACCGCTGGCGCTGGCGATGTTCGCCGCCACCGGTATCGCCCGGCTGAATGTGGATGATGATATCGCCCATCTGCAGAGTGCGCCGGCCTCGCTGCTGGCACAGGATCGCCAGCTGGCTGCCCTGACGGGGCAGCGAGCCGATCAGACCTGGTTTGTGGTCTGGGGCGATGACGCGCAGCAGACCCTGCAACGGCTGGAAAAACTGGCACCGGATCTTCGCAGGGCAGAGCAGCAGGGCTGGCTGCAGGGCTATCGTCTGCTGCCGCTGCGATCGCTGGCGCAGCAGCAGCAGGATCGCCAGCTGTTGCAACAGGCCGTGCCCACCGTGACGAGCCGCCTGCAGCAGGCGGGGATTGCCCTGGCTGCGCCGGATCTCTCCCCGATGCCGGTGACGCCCGCGGTGTGGCTGGCCAGTCCGCTGAGTGAGGGGTGGCGACTGCTGTGGCTGACGCTGCCGGATGGCCGCAGCGGCGTACTGATCCCCACCAGCGGCGTCAGAAACAGCACCGCCCTGGCGGCGCTCGCGGCGCAGCATAGCGGCGTCAGCTGGATTGACCGCAAGGCGGGTTACGACAGGCTGTTCAGTTTCTGGCGCACCCTGCTGACCGGCCTGCTGGCGCTGGCGCTGCTGTTCATCACGCTGACGTTTGTGCTGCGTCTGGGCCTGCGCGCGGGCTTACGCAGCGCGCTGCCGTCGGCGCTGTCGCTGGCGGTGGCGCTGGCCACGCTGGGCTGGATCGGCGCGTCACTGAATCTCTTTGCGCTGCTGGCGCTGATTCTGGTGCTGGGCATCGGCATTAACTACACGCTCTTTTTCAGCAATCCGCAGGGGACGCCCCTGACGTCGTTGCTGGCGGTGTCGCTGGCGATGATCACGACGTTACTGACGCTGGGCATGCTGGTCTTCAGCAGCACCAGCGCGATTGCCAGTTTTGGCACTGTTTTATGCAGCGGCATTTTCAGCGCTTTCCTGCTGTCGCCGCTGGCGATGCGACTCACCCGATCAAGGAGTAAACGATGATCCGCGCCGCCTCTCTTCTGCTGACGGCGCTGCTGCTCAGCGCCTGCGCCGGACCGGCACCTGACAGCAGCCGTCCCACCGCCTGGCTGAAACCGGGCGTAAAGGTTACGCTGCCGCCGCCGGGTATCCATCCCGCTTTTCAGCAGCAGCAATTACTGACCGGACAGGTCAAAGGTCAGAGTCAGTCGCTGCTGGTGCTGCTCAGCGCCGATGAGCAGCAGATCGATCTGGCCGGACTCTCCTCGGTCGGCATTCGCCTGTTCAGCCTGCGCTATGATGCCGGTGGCATTCACACCCAGCAGCTGATGCCGCTGCCGCAGATGCCGCCAGCCAGCCAGGTGCTGGCTGACATCATGCTCAGCTACTGGCCGCGGGACGTGTGGCTGAAACAGCTGCCGTCCGGCTGGCGGCTGGAGGATCAGGGGTTAAAGCGCCGGCTGTTCGATGCCGATAACCAGCTGGTGACCGAAATTGATTACCTGCAACGCGGCTCTCTGCGCCAGCCGATCAGCATCCGCCAGCATGCGTTTGGCTATCAGATCCGCATTCAACATCTGGACGCCTCATGATTTACCTCTCCGCCTTCGGCATGCTGAATGCGCTGGGCAATACCAACCGGGACATTGCCACCCATCTGCAACAGGGCATCGCGCCCGGCATGCAGCGCTGTGACGGCTGGCTGAGCGGTGAGCGCAGCTGCTGGCTTGGCCGCGTTGTGGGCGAGCTGCCGCCGGTTCCGGCTGCCTTACGCGCGCACAACACCCGCAATAATCAGCTGCTGCTGGCGGCGCTGGCGCAGATCCGCCCGGCACTCGACGCGGCCGTGGCGCGCTATGGGGCTGACCGGGTCGCGATCGTGCTGGGCACCAGTACCTCGGGTGTGGATGAGGGCGATCGCCAGATTGGTGCGCCTCAGCCTGACTATCACTATCAGATGCAGGAGCTGGGCGATCCTTCCCGATTTCTGGCGCACTACCTGCAACTGAATGGCCCGGCCTATACCATTTCGACCGCCTGCTCCTCCAGCGCCCGCGCCGTGATCAGCGGTGAGCGACTCATCGCAGCCGGTCTGGTGGATGTGGCGCTGGTGGGCGGGGCGGACTCGCTGAGCCGGATGCCGATTAACGGATTCGACAGCCTGGCCTCGCTCTCTGAACGTCGCTGCGCGCCTTTCAGCCGCGATCGTGACGGCATCTCTATCGGTGAAGGGGCGGCGCTGATGCTGCTGACGCGTGAACCGCAGCCGCTGGCGCTGCTGGGCGCGGGCGAATCGTCTGACGCCTGGCACATGTCCGCGCCGCATCCGCAGGGCGAAGGCGCTGAACGGGCGATGCGTATGGCGCTGCAGCAGGCGGCGTTGTCGCCGCAGCAGGTCGGCTACATCAATCTGCATGGCACGGCGACGCCGCTCAACGACCAGATGGAAGCCGGTGTCATCGCGCGTCTGTTTGGTAACCGTGTGCCGTGCAGCTCGACCAAGCACCTGACCGGCCATACGCTCGGCGCGGCAGGTATCTGCGAAGCGGCGCTCAGCGCCCTGATCCTGCAGGAGAATCTGCCCCTGCCTGCCCAGGATTTCCGGGCGGCGGCACAGGATGAGACGCTGCCGGATTGTGGCCTGCTGTTACAGCCGCAGGCGCTGGAGCGGCCGATCATCGCCTCAAATTCATTCGCCTTTGGCGGCAATAACACCTGTCTGATACTGGGACGCCCCGATGACATTTAATTCTCCCGCCGCGCACTGGCTGCCCCACGCCGCACCCATGCTGCTGCTCGATCAGCTGATTAGCGTTGACGATGATCAGGTTCACTGTCAGGTCTCGACCTGCACCGGTGGCGTCCTGACGCCCTTTCTGACGCCGCAGGGTGAACTGCCCGCCTGGTTTGGCGTTGAGATGATGGCGCAGACCGTGGGCGTCTGGTCAGGCTGGCATGCAAAGCAGGGCGGTGCCACCCTGATCCCCCCCGGTATGCTGCTCGGCGGACGCGGCTGGCGGGCGCATCAGCCCCATTTTCCCGCCCGCGCCACGCTGGATATCAGAATGACGCTGCTGATGCGCGACGACCGCATGGGCAGTTTTGAGGGCGACATTCGCCACGGCTCGCAGCTGCTGGCCAGCGGTCGTCTGAATACTTATCAACCCAATGAAGCAGAGTTACAGCAATTAATGTCACAAGGAAATCAACCATGACAGATTCGGTATTGGTGACGGGGGCCAGTAAAGGCATCGGCCGCGCAATCGCGCTGCGTCTCGCCCGGGATGGCTTTCAGGTTATCGTCCATTTCAACCGCGATCGGGCTGGCGCTGAGCAGTGCCTTGAGGCGATCGTCGCCGCAGGCGGCAGCGGTCGCGTTCTGGGATTTGATGTGGCCGATCGCGCCGCCACCCGCGCCGCGCTGGAGGCTGACATTGAGCAGCATGGTGCCTACTACGGTGTGGTCAGCAACGCGGGCATCACCCGAGATGCCGCTTTCCCGGCGCTGACGGATGAGGAGTGGGACAGCGTGATCCACACTAACCTCGACAGTTTTTACAACGTGATCCAGCCCTGCGTGATGCCGATGATCGCGCTGCGACGCGGGGGGCGTATCATCACGCTCTCCTCGGTGTCGGGGATGATGGGCAACCGCGGTCAGGTCAACTACAGCGCGGCGAAAGCGGGCATTATCGGTGCCACCAAAGCGCTGGCGATTGAACTGGCTAAGCGCAAAATCACCGTTAACTGCATTGCACCGGGTCTGATCGACACCGGGATGGAGGGGCTGGCCCCGCAGGTCATCGATGAGGCGATGAAGATCGTGCCGATGAAGCGCATGGGGGCGGCGGAAGAGGTCGCCGGGCTGGCGAGCTATCTGATGTCCGATATCGCGGGTTACGTGACGCGTCAGGTCATTTCGATCAATGGAGGCATGCTGTGATCCATCGTGTCGTCGTGACGGGCATGGGCGGCGTCACCGCCTTCGGGGAGTCCTGGGCTAAAGTCTCGGCGCGGATCCGGGCCGGGCGTAATGCCGTGCGCTTTATGCCGGAGTGGCAGGTCTATGACGGGCTGCATACGCTGCTGGGTGCACCGATTGATGACTTTGCGCTGCCGGCGCACTACACCCGCAAGCGCATCCGCGCGATGGGTCGCGTGTCGCTGCTGGCCACGCGCGCTACCGAGCTGGCGCTGACCCAGGCGGGCCTGATTGACCATCCTGTGCTGACCAGCGGCGAAACCGGTATCGCCTACGGCTCGTCGACCGGCAGCACCGGGCCGGTCAGCGAGTTCGCCACCATGCTGACGGAAAAGCACACCAACAATATTACCGGCACCACCTATGTCCAGATGATGCCACACACCACCGCCGTCAATGCCGGACTCTTTTTCGGCCTGCGCGGCCGGGTGATCCCGACGTCCAGCGCCTGCACCTCCGGCAGCCAGGCGATTGGCTACGCCTGGGAGGCGATTCGTCACGGCTATCAGACGGTGATGGTCGCTGGCGGGGCAGAGGAGCTCTGTCCGTCAGAAGCAGCGGTGTTCGACACCCTGTTTGCCACCAGTCAGCGCAACGATGCGCCCCACACCACGCCGGCACCTTTTGACCAGCAGCGTGATGGCCTGGTGATTGGTGAAGGCGCCGGAACGCTCATTCTGGAGTCGCTGGAACATGCGCAGGCGCGTGGCGCAACGATTTACGCGGAACTTACCGGCTTTCATACCAACTGCGACGCGGCGCACATCACCCAGCCGCAGCGGGAAACCATGCAGATCTGTATCGAGCGGGCGTTGCAAAGCGCCGGAATTACCGCCGCTGAAATCGGATATGTGAATGCGCACGGTACCGCCACTGAGCGGGGCGACATGGCTGAAAGTCTCGCCACGGCGGCGGTCTATGGCGACACGACACCCGTCTCATCGCTGAAATCCTATTTCGGCCATACGCTGGGGGCCTGTGGCGCGCTGGAAGCCTGGATGAGCATTGAGATGATGCGGGAAGGGTGGTTTGCGCCGACGCTGAACCTGACGCAGCCTGCCGCTGATGCCGGGCAGCTCGATTACATCATGGGCGCGCCCCGTGAGATTGAGACCGACTACATTCAGAGCAACAACTTTGCCTTTGGGGGCATCAACACCTCACTGAACTTCAGACGCTGGCGCGGCGCCTGATCACCGGCCCGTGCCGTCGGCACGGGCGGGTTTATTTCCCGGACGAAAGAAACAGACGTCACTCCGCCTTTCATCTACACTGTCACGCACCGCATCACTCCCGGCGGCCCATGCTTTTTCACAGGATAGTTATGTCGTTACCTTTGCCGCCCGATGATCACGATGAGCCGATTCGCCACTCCATGGACGATGCGCACTTTGCGATAGTGGTGCTTGCGGTGACCTCGGTAACGCTTATAATCTTCGTCCTGATGATTACGCTCTGGATGAGCTGACAGAGACCGCTGCGTCAGCGCAGGGAATAAGGAGAGGGCAATGGAATCCAGAGATGACAAATTGATCGCCATTATCGGTCTGCTGGCGGCCTGCCTGATCGGCGTTACCTTCCTGTTTACCATGGTCTGGCTGACCGATGTCCGGCATCCTGCCGATCCTTCACTCGACGTTCAGTCCTGCCACCCCAAAAAGCCACCCGCTCAGCACGTCTGATCGCGTGCCGTGAACCTGATCTGCTGGCTGCGCAGTATCAGCGCCAGGGCTTCATGCAGATTACGGTTGCCATTGGGGTCCGCTAATCCCAGCAACGGGCCAGGCGAACGGCGGTCATCCGCCCACGCGGGATACTCCACCACGGGATAGAGCGAAATGCCCTCTACGGCAATCCCCTGATCCAGCGCCACCGCCACGTTCTCACTGACCTCCTGCAGCCAGGGGGCACGGGCCTCGCCCTCCGCGCCGGTTTCGGCAATCAGCATCGGGCGCTGGAAGCGCTGCCAGCACTGCGCCAGCAGAATGTGCAGCGGCACCCGCTCCGGCTCCTCCAGCGACATCGGCTGATCGGGGAAAAACCAGTGGTTATCGGGATAGTAGTTGAGGCCGAGAATATCCAGGCAATCTTCGCTGCCGCCCAGCTCTTTATCCACGCGACCGGCCAGCATATCCCAGGCTTCGAACTGCGCCTGATGCTGGGCATCGGCGTAGGGTTTGCTGTCCGGATTAGTGGGATGATGGGCGATCTGCACCAGCGGGTCGGTCAGCACAAACCGCGCCCCCGGATAGACCTCCCGGATGGCATGGATCGCCGCCAGAGATGCACGCACCAGCTGGCGCTTCAGCTCTTTGCCGCGTCCTGCGGCATGCGGATTGAACCAGGCCACCTCCGCTCCGGCCCATGACCAGAATGAGATTTGATTAACCGGTGTAAAGAAGGGATTTTCAATGCCTTCATCGCGCATCAGCTGCGCCATTGCGCGGGCGAAACGGCTAAAATGGTCAACAAATTCCGCTTTCCAGATATTAAGATGATCCGGATAGCCAAAGTGAGCCAGCTCCCAGATGATCTCTACCTGCTGACGCCGTGCCGCCTCAACCATCGGCAGAAAGCTCTGCCAGTCATAGTGACCCGGCACCTTCTCAATCAGGTGCCAGCGTGCGCCGTCGCGGGCGGTCAGCAGATGCTGCTCAGCCAGGGCCGCATAATCCTTTTCCAGCAGCATGTCATGCCCGCTGCTGATGACCATATCGAGCCGTTTTCCGGGCGTGCGGCAGGCCGTGGAGCAGGGGAAGCTGCCCTGGAAAAAACTGCGAAACAGACGGGGATGGTGGCGCTGGCTGGCATCAAAAAGGGGGTGATGAGACATATTCCTCTCCTGCCGGAGCATTGCCGGTCACAGATCGTCCGGTTAAGTCTAGACTAAAAAACGCCCGCGACTTTTTGCTAAGTCGGAACAGAGGTATAGCCTCAGCGGTGGGTCCGGGGAATAATAAAAATAACTGCCATATACAGGGAATTGTCATGACCGAAGCGTTTGAACTCGCCCACTCACCGGAGCCTGCCAGCTGGCTGGAAACAAAGCTGGCCCCTCAGTGTCAGCGCCATCCGGGGCTGAGCGGCATCCATCCCCTCAGCGACGGGCTGGATGCGTTCGCTGCACGCTATCTGCTGATGCAAAAGGCGGCGCGGTCACTCGATATTCAGTACTACATCTGGCAAAACGATCTCTCTGGCCGCCTGCTGTTCAGCGCCATGCTGGAGGCGGCGCGCCGCGGCGTGAAGGTACGACTGCTGCTGGATGATAACAATACGCCTGGCCTGGATGACACCCTTGCTCAGCTCAACCGCCACCCCAATATTGAGGTGCGGCTCTTCAATCCTTTCTCTTTTCGCACCCTGCGCGCACTGGGCTATCTCACTGACTTCGCCCGTCTGAACCGGCGGATGCACAACAAAAGCTTCACCGTGGATGGTGTTACCACCATTGTGGGCGGGCGCAACATTGGCGATGAATATTTCGGCACCGGTAATGAGCCGCTGTTTGCCGATCTCGACGTCATGGCGATTGGGCCGGTGGTCAGCGAGGTGGCCGGGGATTTTGAACGCTACTGGCACAGTAAGCCGGTCGCGCCGCTGCAGCAGGTGCTGGATGATGATGAACCGGACGAGGATAGCGTGAGCCTGCCCGCCGAATGGCGTCACAGTGAGCCGGTGCAGCGCTATCTTCAGCGGCTGGAAAATGCGTCGCTGCTGCAGGAGATGGCGCAGGGCACGCTGGAACTGACCTGGGCAAAAGCGCGTCTGCTGAGTGATGACCCGCGCAAGGGGCTGGGTAAGGCGCGCGCGAAAAGCCTGCTGCCGCAGCGTATGCTGGAGGTGATTGGCACGCCACAAGAGCAGTTCGATATTATCTCAGCTTACTTTGTGCCGACCCGCGCGGGCGTCGCTCAGCTGCTGGCGCTGAAACGCAAAGGAGTGAAGATCGCCATTCTGACCAATTCGCTGGCGGCCAATGACGTGTCGATTGTTCATGCCGGTTACGCCCGGTGGCGCAAAAAGCTGCTGCGTCACGGCATTGCGCTTTATGAGCTGAAACCGCAGGCGGCCATGCAGGATGCGCCGCACGATCGGGGGTTAACCGGTAACTCGGGCTCCAGCCTGCACGCAAAAACGTTCTCGGTGGATCACAAGACGTTGTTTATCGGCTCCTTTAACTTCGATCCGCGCTCAGCGGTGCTGAATACTGAAATGGGGCTGGTGATTGAGAGTGCGGCACTGGCCGGAGAAACGCACCAGCGCTTCAGTCAGTCGATGCGTGATCGGGCCTGGACACTGCGGCTGGATAAGTGGGGGCGGGTGAACTGGCTGGAGTATCCGGATGAGCCGCAGCAGATTGTGCATAAGCACGAACCGGACTGCTCCTGGTGGCAACGACTGCAGGTGCGGCTGGTGTGGCGACTGCCGATTGAGTGGCTGCTGTAAGCCTGCGCCTGCGTGCGCACCTGCACAGGCACATGCGCAGGCTCATCCCGGAGGCGTTGCTTCATGGCGACCATTACTTCAGGGCGGGACTCTTACAGGCGACTGTCCGACGTAAAGCGATGGGAGGCTGTACCTGTAGCAAAGCATAGCGGGCCAGGGATGGCCCGCGCTGAGCCTGCCAGGGATGGCGGTCTTGCGTCTTTGCGTAAGGTACAGCCTCCCTGAGCCTGCTCACCAGGCGCCCGACGATGAAAGCCGGTGCGCCCTGTCTCACATGCTTCGTCAGACCTCTTTACGCTCAAACTTCCCCGAAAACAGGAACCGCAGCAGTGGAATGCGCAGGTGGATCTCATACAGCAGAAACGCGATGCCAAACACCATCAGTAAGCCGACAAAGAACCCCAGCGTGTTGTTTTCAATCCGTGGCGTGACATAAATGCCATACAGCAGCGTCAGCGGATGGTGCACCAGATAGATAAACAGCGACGCATTAACCAGATACATAATGCGCGGCGAATGCGCATTCAGCAGCTTATGACCAAAGCAGAAGCAGACATTCAGCATACAGAGACCCATCAGCGTGGTAATCAGCGCATCAAGCTCATACAGCCAGCCATCGCCACTGCTCAGACGCTGATTGGTGCAGTAGGCGATAAACAGCAGCAGCGCGCCAATCCACATTACCGGATTAAACCGCACAAACAGCGCTTTCAGCGGCGGGTGTTTCCACGCCAGTGCGCCCAGCATAAAGAAGGGCAGGTAGAAGAGCGTCTGCATCACGATGATATTGAACAGACCATCCATCAGCCAGGCGGGCTGGAAGATAAACACCAGACGGCGGAACACACACCAGAGCAGGGCCCAGGCCAGTACACCCACCGTCAGCGTACCCCAGCCGACCCGCGTGTAGTCGATGGCGCGGTGCTGGTCGCGCAGCCAGCGAAACGTCACCATACCCAGCGTAGTCAGCATCACCAGCACCACCAGAAACCACAGGTGTGAAATCAGCTCCCACATCAGGTTATTGAACTTCTGATAGGGGGTGAAGCGGGGCCAGTCGGCCAGCTTATCTGTCCAGGCTTTCAGCATGAAAAATTGTGGCAGCGTAATCAGCGGCACCGCAGTGAGCATGGGAATCCCGACGCGCTCCAGACGCACCTTCAGGAAACGCCGCGGCTGATAGCGCAGATAGAGCATGTAGGAGAAGTAACCCGAGATAACAAAGAACACCTGCATGCGAAATGCATGAATAAAATCATTCAGCAGCGTCAGCCATAACGAGGCTTCCTGGCTGTTCACTGCCCATTTCTGCGCGGAGTAGATGAGGGAAACGTGAAACGGTACCCCCAGTAACATCAGGTAGGCGCGGATAGAGTCGAGGAAATATTCACGTTCAGGTTTTACAGTACTCATAAAGTTCCAGTTCGTTAGTACGGTTAGCCAGTTTCACCCTGAAACCGGATTATGTCCGGGTAAAATTCTACCTGCCATAAACCGGGTATACTATCAGTGGAATCCGTAGTGTCTAATTGTCCTAAAAGTAGCGTTAAGCCTGACGAAATGCGGGAACAATGTTGCGCATAAGCTGTCGGAAAACCGAATAATCCTTTAAGATAAACGGGTTTGATTTAAGCACACGAAAGGGGGGGATGTGCTGACTAAAGAAAAAAATAAAGCCGGACTGATGAAGGTACGCTGGATTGGTACTGCGGTTCTGCTGGCGTTATATGCCAATAACAGTTGGGCGTTTAACATTGATGATGTTGCCACACAAGCCAAAGCGTTGGCAGGGAAAAGCTTCGAAGCGCCTAAAAGCAATTTACCCTCTCAATTTCGTGAAATGAAATTTGCTGACTATCAGCAGATCCAGTTTAACCACTATAAAGCGTACTGGGGCAAACTGCGCACGCCGTTCAAGCTGGAGTTCTATCACCAGGGGATGTATTTCGATACCCCGGTGCAGATCAATGAAGTGACCGCCAGCGCGGTGCGTGAGATCAAATACAGCCCCGATTATTTCAATTTCGGTAACGTAAAACATGACGCTGACGCCGTTAAAAACCTCGGTTTTGCCGGTTTCAAAGTGCTTTACCCGCTTAATAACAAGAGTAAAAACGATGAGATCGCCAGCTTCCTGGGCGCCAGCTATTTCCGTGTAATCGGTGCCGGTCAGGTCTATGGCCTGTCGGCGCGTGGACTCGCCATCGACACGGCATTGCCGTCCGGTGAAGAGTTCCCGCGTTTCAAAGAGTTCTGGATTGAGCGTCCGAAACCTCAGGACAAACAGCTGGTGATCTATGCGCTGCTCGATTCACCTCGTGCGACGGGTGCGTATCGCTTCGTGCTGCGTCCGGGTGAAGCCTCTACCGTGGATGTGCAGTCCAAAGTTTACCTGCGTGATAACGTCGGCAAACTGGGTATTGCTCCGCTGACCAGTATGTTCCTGTTTGGCCAGAACCAGCCATCGACAGTGAATAACTTCCGTCCGGCGCTGCATGACTCTGACGGCCTCTCTATCCACAATGGCAACGGAGAGTGGATCTGGCGTCCGCTGAACAACCCGCGTCATCTGGCGGTGAGCACTTACACTATCGAGAATCCGAAAGGCTTTGGTCTGCTGCAGCGCGGGCGTGACTTCAGCAACTATCAGGATCTGGATGACCGCTATGACCTGCGCCCAAGCGGCTGGGTGGAGCCATTAGGCGACTGGGGTAAAGGCCGGGTTGAACTGGTTGAGATCCCGACGGCCGATGAAACCAACGATAACATCGTTGCGTTCTGGACGCCGGAGACGCTGCCAGAGCCTGGCAAAGAGATGAACTTCAAATATCGCCTGCACTTCTCGCGCGACGAGAAGCAGCTGCACTCGGATGACATTGCCTGGGTCAAAAACACCCTGCGCTCAGCGGGTGACGTGAAGCAGTCGAACCTGGTGCGTCAGCCGGATGGCACCGTGGCTTTCACCATCGACTTCGTGGGTAAAGACATGAGCAAGATGGCGGAAAACAGTCAGGTGACCCCGCAGGTCAGCGTCGGTAAAAACGCTGAAGTGGTTGAGCAGAGCGTACGTTATAACCCGGTCACTAAAGGCTGGCGTCTGGTGTTGCGTCTGCGTGTGAAAGATGCCAAGCAGTCCACCGAAATGCGTGCGGCGCTGGTTAGCGGCGACAAGACATTGACGGAAACCTGGAGCTATCAGTTACCTGCCAATGAATAAATCGACTTTTACACCTCAACGTTATGTGGAATCTCTGCCGCTGGATGCGGCAGGGAAGTCTCGCCTGAGCGTCTCATTGCAGAATGCCAGTGCGTTCCACTTCATTCATGATGTGCTGGGCAGGGATGTCGCAGCCAGTGACCGTCCCGACGATGCGCCGTTAAAATCGGTCTCATCGCGGGTGGAAATGGCCTGGCCCGATGCACTGGCGGGCGGTCAGCAGCTAGGTAAAGATTACCTCGACCGCACCACGCTGAAGGCGATGCCCAAAGTCAAACGTTCACTGATGTTCCCGGAAGCGTGGCGCACCAACCCGGTTGCCCGCGCCTGGGACTCTCTGCGTGGACGCAAATCTGTGCCGCGCTACGCCAGTGCGGAAGAGCAGCGAGCCGAAGAGAAGTGGCGTCATGTCGGTTCGATTCGTCGCTACATTCTGCTGATCCTGACGATTTTCCAGACCGTGGTCGCCACCTGGTACATGAAGAGCATTCTGCCCTATCAGGGCTGGACGCTGCTGGACCCGATGGAGATGATCAACCAGAACTGGCAGCAGTCAGTGATGCAGATCCTGCCGTATGTGCTGCAGACCGGCATCCTGTTCCTGTTTGCCATTCTGTTCTGCTGGGTGTCAGCCGGTTTCTGGACCGCCCTGATGGGCTTCCTGCAGCTGCTGATCGGGCGCGATAAATACAGCATCTCCTACTCCACGGTCGGGGATGAGCCGCTGAATCCGGCGCATCGCACCGCGCTGATTATGCCGATCTGTAATGAAGACGTTGAGCGTGTTTACGCCGGTCTGCGTGCGACCTGGGAGTCTGTGGTTCGCACCGGTAACGCAGAGCACTTTGACGTCTACATCCTCAGTGACAGCTACGATGCGGATATCGCCGTTGCCGAACAGAAAGCCTGGATGGAACTGGTCCGTGACGTCGGCGGGGCAGGCAAGATCTTCTATCGCCGTCGCCGTCGTCGTGTGAAGCGTAAAAGCGGCAACATCGATGACTTCTGTCGTCGCTGGGGCAGCAACTACAGCTACATGGTGGTGCTGGATGCCGATAGCGTCATGAGTGGCGAGTGCCTGACCGGCCTGGTGCGTATGATGGAGGCTAACCCGAATGCCGGGATCATCCAGTCGTCGCCGAAAGCCTCAGGAATGGATACGCTCTATGCGCGCTGTCAGCAGTTTGCGACCCGCGTCTATGGTCCGCTGTTTACCGCCGGTCTGCACTTCTGGCAGCTGGGCGAGTCGCACTACTGGGGTCATAACGCCATTATCCGCGTGAAACCCTTTATCGAGCACTGTGCGCTGGCGCCACTACCGGGCGAGGGGTCGTTTGCGGGCTCGATCATGTCGCATGACTTCGTCGAGGCGGCACTGATGCGTCGTGCCGGCTGGGGCGTCTGGATCGCCTATGACCTGCCAGGTTCTTATGAAGAACTGCCGCCGAACCTGCTGGATGAGCTGAAGCGTGACCGCCGCTGGTGCCACGGTAACCTGATGAACTTCCGTCTGTTCCTGGTAAAAGGGATGCACCCGGTTCACCGCGCGGTGTTCCTGACCGGCGTGATGTCCTACCTGTCAGCTCCGTTATGGTTCCTGTTCCTGGCGCTTTCCCCGGCCCTGCAGGTCGTGCATACGCTTATGGAGCCGACCTACTTCCTGCAGCCGCGACAGCTCTTCCCGGTCTGGCCGCAGTGGCGTCCGGAGCTGGCGATAGCGCTGTTCTCGACCACGATGGTGCTTCTGTTCCTGCCGAAGCTGCTGAGCGTGGTGCTGATCTGGTTTAAAGGGGCGAAGCCTTACGGTGGCGCACTGCGCGTCCTGTTGTCACTGGTGCTGGAAACGCTGTTCTCGGTGCTGCTGGCCCCGGTGCGCATGCAGTTCCACACCGTGTTTGTGGTCAGCGCCTTCCTTGGCTGGGAAGTCGTCTGGAACTCCCCGCAGCGTGATGACGATGCGACGCCATGGGGCGAGGCGTTCAAACGTCACGGTTCACAGATGGCACTGGGTCTGGTGTGGGCGATTGGTATGGGACTGCTGGATCTCAACTTCCTGTGGTGGCTGGCACCGATCGTCTTCTCCCTGATCCTGTCACCGTTTGTGTCGGTGATGTCGAGCCGCGCTACGCTGGGCCTGAAGAGCAAGCGCGCGAAGCTGTTCCTGATCCCGGAAGAGTCTTCACCGCCGCAGGAGCTGGTGGACACCGACCGCTATCTGCAGCTCAACCGCGAGCGTGTACTGGAGAACGGCTTTATGCACGCGCTGTTCCATCCGGCGTTTAACGCGCTGGCGACAGCGCTGGCGACTTCACGTCACCGGCAGAGCCAGTTACTCGACTACGCCCGCGACCGTCGTGTCGATCAGGCGCTGAGCGATGCACCGGAAAAACTCAGCCGCGACCAGCGTCTGCAGCTGATCAGCGATCCGGTGGTGCTGGCCCGCGTCCATACCCGACTGTGGGAAAATGCGGAGAAGTATCACCAGTGGGTAGAGAGTTATCAGAAACTGACGCTCAACCCTAACGCGCTGGCAAAAAACGCGTAATCTGAAAAAGCGGCAGCGATGCCGCTTTTTTTATGGGATGAAAACAGGGCGGGGATGATAATTTACTCGCAGGCCGTCACCGCATGCCGCGCGTGACACTCTCTGGGGCAGGTAAAGGCGGGTTTTGTGGTGAAACGAGTTTTAAAGGCAGGTGTTATCGCTCTCGCGGTGCTCTGCTTAAGCGGATGCGGCAGTATTATCAGCCGAACCGTGCCCGGACAGGGACACGGTAATCAGTACTATCCGGGCGTACAGTGGGATGTACGCGACAGCGGATGGCGGGTGCTGACCATCCTTGATCTGCCCCTGTCGCTGGTGCTGGACACCCTGCTGTTGCCAGTGGATGCCAGCCATGGTCCTTACGAATAACCGCGATCGGAGTCGCTGTTATCGTCTTCCCACTCCTGAGCCGCGGCTTCACCCTCTTCGGTGTCGAGCGGCGGCTCCAGCTGGAACTCGCCATCGTCCCACTCGTGCAGGGTGTTTTCCGCTAACCACTCCTGACGCAGTTCCACTTCGTCAAAATCAGCGTCAAAAATAGCCTGAGCAGCTTCACCGGTGCGGTAAGGAAGGCATTCGCCTGCGTCACCTTCGTCGACCAGGAACTCAGCCTGCCACATGATATCGCCATCCTGCATCACATACTTTTGCAGGCCGAACTGGCTGACCGACGCCTCTTCTTCATCCACTTCAGGGTTGTTTGCGAGAAACTCCTCACGTGCAGCATCAATCGCTTCCTCTAAGGTACTGTACATGCTCATCGATCTTCTCCTTACCGGGTTCACTTGATTTCAGTGAAGAATAGACGAAATTTCCCGGAGGGAAAGGGCGGGGGCGTGTAACTGGCGGGAAATAAACCATTTCCCGCCAGCAGCGGGATTAACGCATTTTTTGCGGGAAGTGCAGAACCGGCTGTACCGACTCATGAATAACCGGTGCCGCGTAGCGAATACAGCATTTGATGCAGGGTTTAACTTTCTTAAAATTGATTCTGGCGATGGATAAGGCCTGGCTGAGATTATACAGGGTGCCGATAAAAATCATCTGCTCCTTGCCGGGCATCCGTCTGCATCCCTGACGATGAAGAAAATGGTAGTTCTCCTGATCGGTCGTAATGGTGACGTAATAGTAGAGACCTTTACTCATATTAGGGATCCCCTGAGGTTCGCTGTGTGAAATCGTTTTTTTATAATTGAGCTGAAGTCGTTAAAAGCCTGAATGTCACTGCAGAAATTACCGTTAAGTCGGAACAGGTTCAAATGCAATAACGGCATATCGGGCTGTTAAATTTTTGTAAAAATGAATATGTCGGCAGCTTGAATGACAATGCCTTGTTAATTAAGTTAATTTTAGTGGATTGATAAGCGACCAGAAATCATTAAGCCTGGCTAAATAGGAATAGGCCTGGTGATAAAAATAATTAGCGCCAGCGGAAATTAAAGCAGAATAATTAGAATCTGATGAATGTCTGCCAGAATATGCAGCAGGCGGCTTACTGTGGTTGTAATAAATAAGCCGGGCTGATTGAATCCGGCGGAAATCAGCGTCTCCTGCGAGCGTATCTGATAATAGCTGGATCGTTAAACCGGGAAGCCGCAATATCGGGCAGCCGCGCGATTGATTTATCGGGACAGAGCATTGCAGCAGAAGAAGCGCTAAACGGCCGTGAGACCGTTTAGCGTGACAGATTAATAGCGGGAGGGTTCGCCTTGCGGACGGGCTTTAAAGCGGCGATGCAGCCACATATATTGCTCAGGTGCCAGCAGCACACCCTCTTCAACCACTTTGTTCATCCTGGCCGCGGTAACTTCATCGTTTTCCAGCGTAAATTCGCTGCGGATGTCGGGCAGAATCATCAGTTCATAGCCCCGGCCACCAGGCAGACGACGCGGCACAAACGGAATGACAGCGGGGTTACCGGCGCGGATCAGCAGATGGGTCCCCACCGTCGTTGCCGCCTTTTCCACGCCAAAGAAGGGCACAAAGACGCTGCTGCGCGGGCCATAGTCGTGATCGGGGGCATACCAGATAATGTCCCCCTGCTTCAGGGCGCGGATCATTCCTTTGAGATCCTTACGGTCGAGCATGCTTTTGTTTGACCGCATGCGACCTTTGACCTGCAGCCAGTCAATCAGCTTGTTGTCATTGGGGCGATAGACGCCAATGCCAGGATTGTGGATGCCAAACATGCGCGCGCCGATCTCCAGCGTCAGAAAGTGCATGCCGATGAGCAGCACACCGCGCTGGTTGTCGCGCGCGGCCTGAATATGCTCCAGCCCGGAGGGCTTGTGCCATTTGTTAATACGCCAGTCGGGCCAGAACCACGCCATGCCGGTTTCAATCAGGCCCATGCCGACTGATTCGAAATTATGTTTCACCATCGCCTCGCGCTCATTGACCGGCATCTCCGGAAAACTTAATTCCAGATTACGCCGGGCGATGCTGACGCGACGATTCATAAAGCGCATGGCGATACGGCCAATATTGCAGCCGAGCACATAGAGAAGGGGATAAGGAAGGAGCACCAAAAGATAAAGAAAAGCGATACCCAGCCAGGTCAGCCAATAGCGCGGGTGAAGCAGTTCTCGTGAAAACTGAGGCAACTGAGTCATGTGAAGGTTAATTTTCCTGCGTCATGCACCCTGCGGTGCTGATATCTCATTGATTTACACTATTGTGCCAGTTTTTAACGTTCGCTTAAATATCGCTGATGGAACCGCGCCTCAATGAGCGGGGAGAAAGCCGCCGCAAGTGCCGGAAAAAACAGCAACTGATGATGGGTCCTGACGCAACGCTTTGCATACACCTGAAATCAGGTATCATGTGCCCGCTAATTTTCTCCTATTGATAACAGGAAAGAACACCATGCCAGTGTTACATAACCTCGTTTCCAATAAAGAGCTGAAGGCGCGCATGCTGGCTGAAACTGAGCCGCGCACCACTGTCTCTTTTTATAAGTATTTTCAGATTGCCGATCCTAAAGCCTTCCGTGATGCGCTCTATGTTGGCCTGACCGCCCTCAAGGTGTTTGGTCGCGTCTATGTTGCCCATGAAGGCATCAACGCGCAGATCAGCGTGCCTGCCAGCCAGTATGAAAATATGAAGGCCTGGCTGTATGCGTTCGATCCGGCGCTGAACAACCTGCGTATGAACGTTGCTCTGGATGATGATGGAAAGTCGTTCTGGGTACTGCGCCTGAAAGTGCGCGATCGCATCGTGGCGGACGGTATTGAGGACAGCAGCTTCGACGCAAGCAATGTCGGTCACTACCTGAAAGCGGCGGAAGTCAACGCCATGCTGGACGATCCGGACGCGCTGTTTGTCGATATGCGAAACCACTACGAATATGAAGTGGGCCGTTTTGACAACGCGCTGGAAGTGCCGGCAGACACCTTCCGTGACCAGCTGCCGATGGCCGTGGATATGCTCAGGGAACAGAAAGATAAAAAGATCGTCATGTACTGCACCGGCGGCATCCGCTGCGAAAAGGCCAGTGCCTGGATGCGGCATAACGGTTTTGAAGATGTCTACCATATCGAAGGTGGCATCATCGAGTACGCCCGCCGCGCCCGTGAACAGGGCTTGCCGGTCAGATTCAAAGGCAAAAACTTTGTCTTTGATGAGCGGATGGGTGAGCGGATTTCTGACGATGTGCTGGCAAACTGCCATCAGTGCGGTGAGCCCTGCGATACTCACGTCAACTGCGTGAATGACGGCTGTCATCTGCTGTTTATTCAGTGCAAGAGCTGCGCCGAGAAGTTTGAGAACTGCTGCAGTCCGATCTGTCAGGAAGAGGCGAAGCTCTCTCCGGAAGAGCAGCGCGCCCGTCGTGCCGGACGAGAGAATGGCAATAAAATCTTTAACAAGTCGCGTGGCCTGTTAAACATGACCATTCCCGCGCCGAAGAAGTCATAAAGCGGTAAACGTGGCCGCCTGAACACTGATTCAGGCGGCCCGCGGCTTTACTGACGCACACCTTCCACCGAGATCATCAGCTGAACCTTCTGCGAGGCTGGCCCCAGATCTTTCGTTATATTGAAATCTTTCAGCGCAATTTCACCTTCCGCTTCAAAGCCAGCACGATAACCGCCCCACGGATCTTTGCCTTCACCCAGCTTCTTCGCCTCCAGCGTCACCGGCTTCGTGATGCCGTTCAGCGTCAGATCGCCGGTAATCTCTAATTCATCGCCCTCTTTCTTCACCGACGTGGATTTAAAAGTCGCCTGCGGATTTTTACTGCTGTTCAGGAAATCCGCGCTGCGCAGATGTTTGTCACGTTCAGCATGGTTGGTATCCACGCTGCTGGTATTAATCGTCACCTCGACTTTATCGGCGGCAGGGTTCTTCTCATCAAAGGTGAAGCGGCCATCGAAATCCTTAAAGGTACCGTAGAGCCAGCTGTAACCCAGATGCTGGATGCGAAACTGAATAAAGGCGTGCTGCCCCTCTTTATCAATTTTGTAGTCAGCGGCACTGGCACTCAGGGAACCGAGCAGCAGGCTGGCCGCGGTCATCGTCAGCAGACTTTTCTTCAACATATTATCTGTCCTTTTCAGAGGGTAAGGGGAGGCGTAAACCTGACATTCGTTTTAAGGTGTTATCGCGATCGATAACATGGTGTTTTATCGCAGCCAGACCGTGCAGGATCGACAGGATCACCACACTCCAGGCCAGCCAGAGGTGAATATCGCCTGCGAGGTCGGCCTGCTCGCCTGCACCGCTGAACAGGGCAGGCAGCGTAAACCAGCTGAACACGGCGATGGGTTTACCGTCGGCGGTGGAGATGAGATAGCCGCTGATCAGAATGGCCAGCAGCAGGGTATAAAGTAACAGGTGTGCCACGACAGAACTGATGCGCACCAGAGGGGAATGGCTGCTCAGCGGCCTGGGCGGCGGCGAAATAACGCGCCACACCAGGCGGATAATCAGCGTCAGTAACAGGAGCACGCCAATACTTTTATGAATTTCCGGGGCGTCGTGATACCAGCTGTCGTAATAGCCCAGACCGACCATCCATAATCCCAGCGCAAACATGCCATAAATGGCCAGCGCCATCGACCAGTGCAGCAGCACAGCAACCCGGCCAAACTGATGCGGTGTATTACGTAATAACATAATCTGAGCGTCACGTAGAAATAATATGAAATAAGCATCCACATTATGAAATATAAAAGCAATCGCCCTTACGCTTCTATAAACTTAAAAAAATCATCGGAAAAGGTTGAATAAAAAGGCAGGGAAATGGGCAATATTACTGAATAATAATTTTGATGAGGGGAAAACGGTCAACCTCATTCCGTGCAAATGAACAATCGGGGCGAAATAAGGGCGAATTTTTGTCAGGGAAATTCAGCTTGCGTCAATTTTTGTCAGCAGGATGGCACCCTGTGATGCCATCCGTTTGCAGAGTCAGAAACGCGAAAGGCGGAACGGAGAGAGATCAAAGGAAAAAGGTTTCTGCTGCGCAAATTCCGCGGCCAGTTCGCCCAGCACGCTGGCAAATTTAAAGCCGTGTCCGCTGAGTCCGGTTATCAGCAGGCGATTGGGTTCGCCCGGCAGCGTATCAATAATAAAATCTTCATCCGGGCTGAAGTCGTAGCTGCACGCTTCACCATGCAGACAGACACCGACGCCCGGTAAGAACTGGCGCAGGAAGCCAAAAGCTTCACTGCCATCTGCCGCCACGGCACCGAAGGGTTTACGATCTTCAGGCTGCTGCATCGGCTGTCCGCCATCGTGACGACCCACTTTCAGTGCGTTATTGTCGGCCGGGAAGCCATAGAACTGGCTGCCGTCACGCATCTCGACGGTAAAGCCCGGGAACCTGTTGTTCTCGCTGTAGCGACCATCAGCCTGATACCAGGCAAACACCTTACGGGTAGGGGCAACCGGCAGATTCGGGATGAGTTTTCCGACCCAGGTACCGGCGCTGACCACCATTTTACGGCCGCGATAGACACCATCCAGCGTCGTAACCTGCTGAAGATCGCCATCCCGTCCCAGTTCTGAGACCGGGCAGTTGAACAGCTGGGCACAGCCTGCCTGTTCCGCCAGCTGAACCCAGCTGCGCACCGCCTGTTCACATTTCAGGAAGCCCGACTGCGGCTCAAATACGCTCAGATAGCCCTCTGGTACGTTAATCTGTGGCCAGCGCTGACGCACTTCCCCGGGCTGCATCACCTCAATGTTAAGCTGCCAGCGGCTAGCGCTGTCGATAACGTTGCGGATAAAAGGGGAGTCGTGAGGGGCGAGGTTAAGTACGCCGCTGCGATGCATAATGCGCTCACCGGCTCGCTGTTCCAGTTCATCCCACAGCGTCTGCGCCCGCAGCACCAGCGGCACATAACGTTCACCTTCGCCGTAGGCGTGACGAATCAGACGGCTCTCGCCATGATGCGTGCCCTGATTGTGAGGAGGGTGGGCGCTGTCGATCATTAATACCGAGAGGCCTGCCTGGGTGGCATAGTAGCCAGCCGCCGCACCTACTGAGCCGCTGCCAACGACGATAAGATCATAAATCATGGTAACTACGCTCTAAGAGTCAGATAATCAACAGCATACCGAAACAGAAACGAAAAAGGCACCCCTGAGGGTGCCCCTTTGATGTGGCAGAAACTAATGCTTACTGAGGAGTCGTTCCATCTGCTCGGCGGATTCAATCTTGGCGATGCCTGCTTCAAGGATCGAGATGAACTGCCTTGCCACATCCGTTGTCAGCCAGTAGGTGGGGCCAACATCCGCTTCTTCTTCTTTTTGATCCTGCGACGACAGCGAGTGCAGGCGGATCATCATGGCGTCATAGCTATCAACGGTACTGATATCCCAGCCCACCAGCGGGTGAGTCTGAATAACGTCTTTTCTTCTGTCCATTATAACCTCCTTATTACTCGTTAAACGAAGTGCATGATGAGGTTCAATGCGGCTTTTTTATTCCGATAGCGAAACAATTATAACAGTAAACCCGGGTGTCACTGTTTAAAAAATGCCGTGAGTCAGCTTCTCACAGAATATTCGCTTTTAACAGGCAGGAGTCAAAAAATAAAATGCCTGGCAGGCAGGCATTTTTTTTACGATTCAGTGGGCAGGCCGCCGGTTCAGAGCGCCGGGCTGTCTGGCACGATGCCGCCGACGCGTTTCTGCAGGGATTCTGCCAGACGGGCAAAATGTTGCTGAAGCTGTTCATCATGGTTTTGATTCTGGGCTTCCAGCGACAGATTGTGCACCAGCAGCTGGCTGGCACGATCGTCAAGACAGAAAATCAGACTGGAAAAGGCATTTTCCAGCACCGTTAAACGACGCTGCTGATCACCAATCAGTGCTAACAACTCACCAAAGGTCATCGCCTCTTCCGGTTTATCAGTAGTCATGGTGTCGCACCTCCTGTTATGCGTGACGAGCGCAAGGATAGGGCATTGATCAGTAAGAGTCTAGATGCAGGAAGAGGGAAGTGCGAGAGGGGAGAAAAGATAAAAAAACCGGGTGGCGACACCCGGAAAAAAAGCACAGTGGCGGTTAATCAGTAATGAACCAGTCGTCAGCACTCTCCCACGTCTGTTGCAGGATTTCGCTGATCTGGTCGCGCGTCTCTTTTCCACCGCCCAGCACGCTGAGATTGTTGGCACTGGCATAACGTACCTTGACGTGATTGGTCGAGTCAGGGAACTGTTCGTCAATGCGGCGCGACAGTTCATCGCTTAACGCCTCTATGGCGCCAGCAGGAAGAGGTCGGGTATTTGATACGGTAATTTCAACACGCATAGCAGCCTCCGGATAAGATACTGTATATATTTACAGTATCCATCCGCCGGAGGCAAGCAAAATTATGCAACGCGCCAGTTGAGCGTTTCACCCGCGAGGAAAGGAATCAGAGCGTCACTGCCCAGCGCGATGGACGCCGGCACCTGCCAGGGCTCACGCACCAGGGTAACTGTGCCTTCATTCAGCGGCAGGCCATAGAAACGCGGGCCGTTTTCAGAACAGAACGCTTCGAAATGGTCCAGCGCATTCAGCTCTTCAAACACGGTCGCGTAGGCCGCCAGCGAGGTCGGCGCATTAAATACGCCCGCGCAGCCACAGGCAGACTCTTTAAGATGCTGCAGATGCGGAGCGGTGTCGGTGCCGAGGAAGAAACGCGGATGACCGCTGGCCACGACCCTGCGCAACGCGTCCTGATGCACATTACGCTTGAGAATCGGCAGGCAGTAAAGATGCGGGCGAATCCCGCCCACCAGCATGTGGTTGCGGTTAAACATCAGGTGCTGCGGCGTAATGGTCGCGCCCAGCGTCTCATCGGCAGCAGCGACATAATCCGCGGCATCCTGGGTGGTGATATGCTCCATCACCACTTTCAGCCCCGGAAACTGACTGCGCAGCGGCACCATCACGGTGTCAATGAAGCGGGCTTCACGATCAAAAATGTCGATATGGGCATCGGTGACTTCGCCATGAACCAGCAGCGGCATACCCAGCTGCTGCATCCGCTCCAGTACGCGGGCGATGGAGGCGATATTGGTGACGCCGTGGCTGGAGTTAGTGGTGGCATGAGCCGGATAGAGCTTGGCGGCGGTAAACAGACCGGATGTGAAGCCACGCTCAAGCTCATCCGGATCCAGTGAGTCAGTGAGATAACAGGTCATCAGCGGCGTAAAGGCGTGATCGGCGGGCAACGCGGCCAGGATGCGGTCGCGGTACGCTTCTCCTGCCGCCACGCTGGTCACCGGCGGCACCAGGTTAGGCATCACGATGGCACGACCATTAACCGCGCTGGTATAGGGCAGGACCGTTTTAAGCATCTCATCGTCACGCAGATGAATGTGCCAGTCGTCAGGGCGACGCAGGGTAAGTTGCTGAGGTTGTGCTGTCATCAGTGAAGCTCCGGCAGAAAGGAAACAGAAGGCATGTTTTGGCCGGGGTCTAAGCATAAGGATTCAGGCAACCGTTTGCACCTGCTTTTTCTGCTGACAGCAAAAATCCGCGCCGGATGGCGCGGCAATCGGGATTACTGCGTGAAGGGGATGACCAGTTCGCCCGGTCTGACTTCCAGTCCTTTGGCAAATTTTTTCGCCAGTGACTCACCCTTACTGCGGTCAGCGCTGAGACGGTACGCCGGGTTTTGATCGAAATAGCTCTTCAGCGACTGATTCAGATAAGGCGTCAGGGTTTTCATGATGGCGGCCATTTTCTCCGGCGCCACCTGTGCGTCGGTTATCTCCAGATCGCGCAGAAAGATCGCCCCCTGCTGTGGGTCATAGACGGGCTGTGCGCGCATCGTCAGCTGCATGTCAGCCTGCTGCGGGCCGAACAGAGAGGTGACGTTAATCTTTGCATTGCCGGAGAGCGACACTTTGCCAGGTTCTGTGCGGCCGATCTGGCTGGTGAGATTATTCAGGACAATATGCGCATTGACCAGACCGGACACGCCAATGTCTTTCTCGTAGTTGTTATGCTTTTGCAGCGCCTGGTTCACTTCCTGTTCGCTGATAGTGTACTGGGTCAGTTTATTGCAGCCGCTCACCAGCAGCACAAACATCAGGGCAGTCAGCCCGAAAAATACCTTTTTCATCGTTCTATATCCTGGATAACAAAGTCAGTTAACAGGATATAGCGTGCCTGAATGCGTGAGAGGTGTCATCAGAAAAGGGATGAGAAACACCGCGGCGTCTCTCATCCGGGCGGGATTACTGCGCAATAGAAGAAAGCAGATTGACCTGGGTCTGTTTGGCCATATTGTCACGGTAGTCAGCGACCCGTGCTGGCCAGTCGATGCCCGGAACCAGCGTCAGGGAGCGCAGCAGCGGGAAGAGGCTGAAATCATCTTCCGACAGCTCGCCGTTAACCGCATTAGGCTGGACGATTAGGCCGTCCAGTTTGCGCAGATCGCCGCTGACTTTTTTAATCAGTCCGGCCGAATGCGTTTTCAGCTCCTCGAAATCACCAATGCTGGCCTGCTTTTTCGCGCGGAAATAGTCACGTGCCGCCGGGGTGGCAAACTCCGCAAAAGGGGCCTCGGCAATGCGCGGCAGCAGCAGCTTATTCACGTAGCTGTTCATGTGACGCAGCCAGTCGCCAATGGCCGGATTGAGCGCACCGGTAATCAGCGGTTTGCCATCCTGCTGGTCGACATAGTGCACAATCTCCATGCTTTCGGGCATCGCGCTGCCATCCTTTTTCTGCAGGACAGGCGCCATTTTCTGGCCAATCAGTCGCTGAGGCGTCTCTTCATCGTCATTGAGCATGACCACCAGCTCAACCGGCAAATTCTTCAGACCAAAAATCATGCGCGCTTTCACACAGAAGGGGCAGTGGTCGTAGATATAGAGCTTCATCCTGATCTCCCTCGTTTACAGGTTAATGTTTAACAGAGTGAATCATTTCATCCTGTTTCGGGCGCCTGAAAAGTATGGAAGAGATTCCCCCTCCCGGCAAACCAGCCCGACAGATGGCCGGGCTGAACGGGCGTTGATGACGCCTGAGCAGGGGCGTCTGCGCGGTGATAATGGAACAAAATCAACCTCTTTACGGCAAAAAATCCGTAATGTTTTACCGCAGCCCAGGCGGCGGTTATAGTGAAAGCCAGATAATGACGGCTTTCACTCTCAGCCATTGATTTCAGGAGTCAGGATGTTTGGCTATCGTTCTGCCGCGCCCAGGGTGCGCTTAACCACCGATCGGCTGGTGGTCCGTCTGGTTCACGAACGTGATGCCTGGCGAATGGCAGATTACTACGCGGAAAACCGCCTGTTTTTAAAACCGTGGGAGCCGGTGCGTGATGACAGTCACTGCTATCCCTCCGGCTGGCAGGCGCGGCTGGGGCTGATCGCCGACATGCACAAGCAGGGCTCGGCCTTCTATTTTATTCTGATGGACAGCGAAGAAACCGAAGTGCGCGGCGTAGCCAACTTCAGCAACGTGCTGCGCAGTTCCTTTCACGCCTGTTATCTCGGCTATTCGCTGGGCGAAAAGTGGCAGGGACAGGGGCTGATGTTTGAAGCGTTACAGTCTGCTATCCGCTACATGCAGCGTCAGCAGCATATTCACCGCATCATGGCGAACTACATGCCGCACAACCAGCGCAGCGGCGACCTGCTGGCGCGCCTCGGTTTTGAGAAAGAGGGATATGCGAAAGACTATCTGCTGATTGACGGACGCTGGCAGGATCACGTGCTGACAGCATTAACCCAGCGGGAATGGACGCCTGATCGGCGTGGACAATAATGAGGACGCAAGCATGAAGATGGCTTTATCGGCGCAGGCGCTGCGCGTGCTGGGCTGCCTGCTGGAGAAGCAGGTCACCACGCCGGAACAGTATCCGCTGTCACTGAATGGGGTCGTGGTGGCCTGTAACCAGAAATCAAACCGCGAGCCGGTGATGGAGCTGAGTGAAAGCGCGGTGCAGGATGAACTCGATCAGCTGGTGAAGCGGCATCTGGTTACCGCCAGCAGCGCGTCCGGTCAGCGGGTCGTGAAATATGAGCAGCGTTTCTGTAACTCCGCCTTTGGCACGCTGAAGCTGAACAGCGCCGAAGTTGCCGTGCTGACTTTACTGCTGCTGCGCGGTCCGCAGACGCCAGGCGAACTGCGCACCCGCAGCGGCCGTCTTCATGAGTTCAGTGACGTCAGCGAAACAGAACAGACGCTGGAAGGCCTGATGCAGCGTGACGACAGCGCCCGGGTGATCCGCCTGGCGCGCGAGCCGGGCAAGCGCGAAAGCCGCTTTATGCATCTGCTGGCCGGGGAGAGCGACACGCTAGAGGCGGCCGAAGAGCCGGAAGAGCAGGGCGATCTGGCGAGGCGTGTGGCCACCCTGGAACAGCAGGTCGCCCGGCTTCAGGCTCAGCTCACTCAACTGCTGCAGCCGGAGCATTAAGATGACTTTACGTATCGGGGTGGTGGGACTCGGCGGTATCGCACAGAAAGCCTGGCTGCCGGTGTTGTCGGCGGCGACGGACTGGACGCTGGTGGGGGCATTTTCGCCGAATCAGGCCAAAGCCCGGCCACTCTGCGACAGTTACCGTATAGACTGTTTCAGTTCCCTGAATGCGCTGGCCGCGGCCTGCGACGCCGTTTTTGTCCACAGCAGCACCGCCACGCACTATGAGGTGGTGAAGGCGCTGCTGCTGGCCGGAAAAGATGTCTGCGTCGATAAGCCGCTGGCGGAAACTCTGGATCAGGCTGAGGCGCTGGTGGCGCTGGCGGAGAAACAGCAGCGTAAGCTGATGGTCGCCTTTAATCGCCGCTTCGCCCCGCGCTATCAGCAGCTGCGGGCGGAGATGGGACACGTCGCTTCCCTGCGGATTGAAAAGCACCGCAGCGACAGCGTCGGGCCTCAGGATCTTCGCTTTACCCTGCTTGATGACTACCTGCACGTCGTCGACACCGCACTCTGGCTCGGCGGCAAGCCTGTTCAGCATGTTCAGGGGCGCATCGAAACCAACGAACAGGGACAGATGCTCTACGCTGAGCACCACTTCGCCCTGGAGGGCCTGTCGATCACCACCAGCATGCACCGGCGCGCAGGCAGTCAGCGTGAGCGGGTCAGTGCGACAGGCGACGGTAAATGTATCGACATCAGTGAGATGCGCGACTGGCAGGAAGAGCGGCACGACGGCGTGCTGATCGCTCCGCCTGCCGCCTGGCAGAGCCACCTGACCCAGCGCGGGTTCAGCGGGGCCGCACGCCATTTTATCGACTGCGTGCAGAATCAGACGACGCCTGAAACCAGCGGTGAACAGGCGCTGATGGCGCAGCGTGTGGTGGAAAACCTCTGGCGTAGTGCCATTCTGGAATAACGCCTTGTAACACTCCGTGCTGGTCATTTCCCTCCGTGGCAGTAGACTGTCGCCGGGCATCTTTCAGGTGCCCGCGCGACTTCTCCTTTTTACTGATTTTTTCAGGATGCGCCGTCAATTATGAATCTTTTGAAATCGCTGGCAGCGGTCAGTTCCATGACCCTGTTTTCCCGCGTTCTGGGCTTTGCCCGTGATGCCATCGTGGCGCGGGTGTTTGGCGCCGGAATGGCGACCGATGCGTTTTTTGTTGCGTTTAAACTGCCGAATCTGCTGAGGCGTATTTTTGCCGAAGGCGCGTTTTCCCAGGCATTTGTGCCCATTCTCGCGGAATATAAAAGCAAGCAGGGTGAGGAGGCGACACGTCTGTTCCTCTCCTATGTCTCAGGCCTGCTGACACTGGCGCTGGCGCTGGTGACCTTCGCGGGGATGCTCGCTGCGCCCTGGGTGATCATGATTACCGCACCGGGCTTCAGCGACCATGCGGATAAATTTGCCCTGACCAGTTCCCTGCTGCGGGTGACCTTTCCCTACATTATGCTGATCTCGCTGGCGTCGCTGGCGGGTGCGGTGCTGAACACCTGGAACCGCTTCTCGGTGCCAGCTTTTGCGCCGACCCTGCTGAACGTCAGCATGATCAGCTTCGCCCTGTTCGCCGCGCCGCATTTCCATCCGCCGGTGATGGCGCTCGCCTGGGCGGTCGTCGTGGGCGGGGTGCTGCAGCTCGGCTATCAGCTGCCACACCTGAAGAAGCTGGGAATGCTGGTGCTGCCACGCATCAATCTGCGTGACGCAGGCGTCTGGCGCGTGATGCGTCAGATGGGGCCGGCGATCCTGGGCGTTTCGGTCAGTCAGATCTCGCTGATCATCAATACCATCTTCGCCTCGTTCCTGGTGTCGGGTTCTGTCTCCTGGATGTACTACGCCGATCGCCTGATGGAGTTCCCCTCCGGCGTACTGGGCGTGGCGCTGGGTACCATTCTGCTGCCGTCGCTCGCCAAAAGTTTTTCCAGCGGCAATCACGATGAGTATTCCCGGCTGATGGACTGGGGACTGCGCCTCTGCTTCCTGCTGGCGTTGCCCTGCGCTGTGGCGCTGGGGATGCTCTCCGGCCCGCTCACCGTGGCGCTGTTCCAGTACGGCAAATTCACGGCCTTCGATGCGCTGATGACGCAGCGTGCGCTGATCGCCTACTCTGTAGGCCTGATGGGCCTGATTGTGGTCAAGGTGCTGGCACCCGGCTTCTATTCACGGCAGGACATCAAAACCCCGGTTAAAATCGCGATTATCACGCTGATCATGACGCAGGTGATGAACCTGGCGTTCATCGGCCCGCTGAAACATGCCGGTCTCTCTCTGTCGATTGGGCTGGCGGCCTGTCTGAATGCCTCGCTGCTCTACTGGCAGCTGCGCAAGAAGCAGATCTTTATGCCTCAGCCGGGCTGGAGCAGCTTTCTGGTGCGTCTGCTGATCGCCGTGGCGGTGATGGCCGGTGCGCTGTTTGCCATGCTGCAATGGATGCCCGCCTGGGAGCAGGGCTCGATGCTGTGGCGACTGCTGCGTCTGGCGCTGGTCTGTGCAGTGGGCGGGGGAAGTTACTTCCTGGCGCTGGCGTTGCTGGGGTTCCGGCTGCGCGACTATGCGCGCCGCACCGCTGCCTGACGCGGTTCCTCTTCTGCCATAAAAAAATCCCGCATCAGGCGGGATTTTTTTTGCTACTTTTCTGCTCAGGCTTTACGGCTTAACGTGGCCTGGCCTTTACCCATCCCATCCGGTCCATAAAATGCCTGGGTCTGATGCGGCTTCAGCACCTCCAGGGCATCCTGGGTGTAGCGAATCTGATGCTGCAGCAGCATGCCGTTATGCACATTGGCATCCTGCAGACGACGGCTATGCTGCTGGATGACGTCCCAGCGGCGTGCCATGTCGTTCTGACCACGATAAGGTGCCGACACGGACTGACTCTTTTCAGCGGTGCGTCGCATCTCATCCAGATAGTTCAGCGTGCTGAGCAGCGCGCTTTTATCTTCAGTGATGCGCTGCAGCAGGTTGCTGTTAATGTTGCCGCTTGCCAGCTGCTGCTGCTCTTCTTCCAGCACCGCAGAAAGCGATGCCAGCACGTCCTGCATCTTATCTAATGTGGTCTGCAAATTACTCATGGTAACTAATTACCCTCTAAATACGCCTTAGTATCGGCAATCAGCGCATCGGCGATTTTGCCGGTATCCATCTTCAGTTCGCCATTACGAATGGCGGTTTTCAGTTGTTCAACGCGCTCGACGTTGATGTCTTTGCTGCTCGGCTGCATCAGCTGAGACTGCGCGCTGCTCAGATTGACCTGAGCGGCCGCCGCCGGCGCTGCCGCCGGGCTGGCACTCTGACGCACTTTGCTGCTGCCTGGCTCGCTGGTGTCGCGGCTCTGTACGGTGCTGGCGGGTTTCAGAGGTTGCGTTCTGTCAATGCTCATATTCGGGCTCCTGTACGGTCAGGGGAAGTCTGCCACCTGAATCATAATAGCGTTATCGCTTTGTTGATTCTTCTATCGGCAGCACGATGGGCTTCTTTAACACTTTACAGCGTTATAAGAATATTCCCATCCTCGCGCACCTTACCGCTGACAATCTGACCATTCCCCATCCTGACGCGAACCCACTGTGAACGGGTGGCGTTGTTCAGCGCCTTGCCCTCACCACTGGCGTCAAAGCCGTCGCCGCTGGCTATCACCATCACACTCTGACCTGCCTTAACGCGCCACGGCTGACGCAGCATGGCGGGGTTGATCGGCTGTCCCGGTGGGATGTCACGCAGGACGACCGCATCGGCCACCGAGTCGCTGTTCAGCAGGGCGCGTGCGGGCAGGGTATCCAGACGCCCCGTCTGCAGCGTGAAGTCGCTTTCGCTGACGCTGCTGCCCCGGCTCAGCAGCCGGTTCGCCACCAGATAGGTCCCGGTCACCTGGACCTGGACCTGAAGATAACGGCGGTTTTCACCGCAGTTAGCCGCCACGCTCATGTTGCCCCATAACCGGCTGTTGCCGGGCAGGGTGAACTGAGGCGCCTCACAGGTGGGCCACTGCGCCTGCGGCGTGCGAATCACCACCGTCATGCCCTGAGCATGCTGGGCGTCACGAGCTTTAAAAAACTGGTTCAGTTGTGCATTGAGATCTCCCGCAGAAGCCGGCAGGGCGATCGCGACCAGCAGGCTGGTCAGCAGGGTCAGATATCGACGCATGGTGCAATTCCTCACTGATGATGGCAACGAGTGTAACCGTTAAGAAAAATCCTCAATTGTCAAAATAGCGGTCATTTGAGGCCTTATTCAGACGATGACCCCTTGCTTTTTCAAATTAAGCTGCCAGCTCGAAATTCTCATTCGCGGAGGAAACATGCTCGACAAACTGGATGCGGCGCTGAAATTTGGTACGGAGGCCCTCAACCTGCGTGCTCAACGTCAGGAGATCCTGGCGTCAAATATTGCCAACGCCGATACCCCTGGTTATCAGGCCCGGGATATCGACTTTGCCAGCGAGCTGAGTCGGGTGATGTCCAATGGCCGTGCGGAAGGCAGCAGCATGGCGTTGAAGGTCACTTCAGCTCGCCACATTGAAGCACAGACAAACGGCGTACCCTCGATGGACATGCTTTATCGCATTCCCGATCAGCCTTCTGCCGACGGCAACACCGTAGATATGGACCGTGAGCGTACGCAGTTCGCGGATAACAGCCTGAAATATCAAACCGACCTCACCCTCATCAGCAGTCAGATCAAAGGCATGATGAGCGTGTTACAAGGGCAATAATTATGGCCTTGCTGAATATTTTTGACATTGCCGGTTCAGCGATGACCGCGCAATCACAGCGATTAAACGTCAGTGCCAGTAACCTGGCGAACGCCGACAGCGTCACCGGTCCCGATGGCAAGCCTTACGTGGCAAAGCAGGTGGTCTTCCAGACCGATGCGGCGCCGGGCTCAGCAACCGGCGGGGTGAAAGTCGCCCGGGTTGTCGAGGATCCGACGCCAGCGAAACTGGTTTACGACCCGGGCAACCCGATGGCCGATGCCAAAGGCTACGTGAAGATGCCGAACGTGGATGTGGTCTCCGAAAGCGTCAACACCATGTCGGCGTCACGCAGCTACCAGGCCAACGTGGAAGTGCTGAACACCGTGAAGTCGATGATGATGAAAACCCTGACGATTGGGCAATAACGGAGAAAAACCATGGCTATCGCGGTAGGCGTTAATGAAAAACTGGATCCGTCGGTTCTCAGCTCCTCCAGTACCGGCACCGGCAACAATGCGCAGGATCTGCAGAATCAGTTCCTGACCATGCTGGTTACCCAGTTACAGAACCAGGATCCCACCAATCCGATGGATAACAGCCAGCTCACCACGCAGCTGGCACAGATCAATACCCTGAGCGGGATTGAAAAACTGAACACCACGCTGGGATCGATCTCCGGCCAGATCAGCACCAGCCAGTCGCTGCAGAGCTCCACGCTGATTGGGCATGGCGTGATGGTCAACGGCAGCCAGATTCTGGTCGGCAACGGCACCACAACGCCTTTTGGTGTTGAGCTCGGCTCCGCCTCGACCGGCGCCACTGCCACCATTAAAGATGCCAGTGGCGCGGTGATCGACACCGTCGATCTGGGCGCGCTGAGCGCTGGCGTGCACACCTTCTCGTGGGACGGCAAGCTGACGGATGGTTCAGTAGCCCCGGATGGTAAATACAGCGTTGCGATTGCTGCAAGCAATGGCAACACACAACTGGTGGCACAACCGCTGAACTACGCCTACGTCAATGGGGTGAGTACCGCGAACGACACCACCAAACTGGATCTCGGCACCATGGGCTCCGCCACCCTTGACGACGTACGTCAGATTCTCTGATTAACCTGTAGACAGGAGACACACACATGTCATTTTCCCAAGCGGTCAGCGGCCTTGGCGCTGCCTCTAGTAACCTTGATGTCATCGGTAACAACATCGCCAACTCCGCCACCGCGGGCTTTAAATCCAGCACCATCGCGTTTGCCGATATGTTTGCCGGTTCTAACGTCGGCCTCGGCACGAAAGTGGCGGCCGTGATCCAGAACTTCAACGACGGTGCGACTACCACCACCAGCCGTGGCCTGGATGTGGCGCTGAGCGGTAACGGTTTCTTCCGCATGACCGACAACAGCGGCGGCGTGTTCTACTCACGTAATGGTCAGTTCACCCTTGATGCCAACCGTAACCTGGTTAACACCCAGGGCCTGAACGTGACCGGCTATCCGGCCAGCGGTTCACCGGCTACCATCCAGTCGGGTGCAAACCCGGTGGCGATCCGTATTCCGACCGAGCAGATGCCAGCCCGCGCCACCACCACGGCCGGACTGATTGCCAACCTGAACTCAACGGACACCACGCCATCTGTGACCACCTTCTCGACGGCGAACGCAGACAGCTACAACAAGAAAACCACGGCAACCGTGTTCGACTCGCAGGGTAATGACCATGCGCTCGACATGTACTTCGTGAAAGACACCACCAGCAACAGCTGGACCGTTCATACCATCGACGGTAACACCGGCAGCTCGGCGGGCGACTTCCGCATGACGTTTGATACCAGCGGTAAGCTGACAGGCGTCTCTAAGCTGGATGCAAACGGTGCGGTAGTGAGCACCACCAACGACGGTACCGTTGGCCTGACGCTGAACGTGGGCGGCGCCAATGGCGCGGTCGCGAACCAGCCGATCACCCTGAGCATGCTGGGCAGCCTGCAGCAGAACACCGGCGCCACCACTTTTGGCAGCCCGACACAGGATGGTTATGCACCTGGCGATCTGACCAGCTACGCCATCAATGATGACGGCACCATCACTGGCACCTACTCCAACAAGAAAACCCAGCTGCTGGGTCAGATTGTGCTGGCGAGCTTCTCTAACCCGGAAGGTCTGCAGTCACAGGGCGACAACGTCTGGTCTGCGTCAGGCGCATCCGGTCAGGCAGCAATTGGTCTGGCCAACACCGGAACCTTTGGTTCTCTGACGGCGGGCGCCCTGGAGTCCTCAAACGTCGATATGAGTAAAGAGCTGGTGAACATGATCGTGGCGCAGCGTAACTATCAGGCGAACGCGCAGACCATCAAAACTCAGGACCAGATTCTCAACACGCTGGTTAACTTACGTTAATTCGCTAACAGGATTGCCATATGGATCACGCGATATATACCGCGATGGGCGCGGCCAGCCAGACGCTGGATCAGCAGGCGGTCACCGCCAGCAACCTCGCCAACGCCTCAACACCAGGCTTTCGTGCGCAGCTCAATGCGCTGCGCGCGGTGCCGGTGAATGGCTGGTCACTGCCAACCCGTACGCTGGTCGCCGCCTCCACACCCGGCGCCGACATGAGCCAGGGCGCGATGGATTACACCGAGCGTCCACTCGATGTGGCGGTGCAGCAGGATGGCTGGCTGGCGGTGCGTACCGCTGACGGCAGCGAAGCTTATACCCGCAACGGCAATATGCAGATCAGCCCGAACGGCACGCTGACGGTTCAGGGCAATCCTGTGATGGGCGACGGCGGTCCGATTGTGATCCCGCAGGGCACCGAAATCACCATTGCGGCTGACGGCTCCATTACCGGCCTGAATGCCGGTGACTCGCCTAACGCCACGGTTCAATTGGGTAAGCTGAAGCTGGTCAGGGCCACCGGCCAGGAGCTGCAGCGCAGTGATGACGGGATGTTCCGTCCCACGGCTGCGACACAGGCAACCCGCGGTGCGGCGCTGCAGGCTGACGCCACCATGCAGGTGATGCCTGGCGTGCTGGAAGGCAGCAACGTCAAACCGGTGGAAACCATGGTCGATATGATCGCCAACGCCCGACGTTTTGAGATGCAGATGAAAGTCATCACTAACGTCGACGAAAATGAACAAAAAGCCAATCAGCTCCTGAACATGAGCTAAGGCGCGAGGATAACAACATGATTCGTTCTTTATGGATCGCTAAGACCGGTCTTGATGCGCAGCAGATGAACATGGACGTCATTGCCAACAACCTGGCTAACGTCAGCACCAATGGCTTTAAGCGTTCGCGTGCCGTGTTCGAAGATCTGATGTACCAGACCATGCGTCAGCCGGGCACGCAGTCGTCCGAACAGACGACGCTGCCCTCCGGTCTGCAGATCGGCACCGGTGTCTGTCCGGTCACCACCGAGCGTCTGCACACCCAGGGCAACCTGTCACAGACCAGCAATTCAAAAGATATCGCCATTAACGGCCAGGGCTATTTTCAGATTCAGATGCCGGATGGCACCTCTGCTTATACCCGTGACGGCGCGTTTCAGGTGGATCAGAACGGCCAGCTGGTGACCAACTCCGGTTTCCCGGTGCAGCCAGGCATTACCATTCCGGCTAACGCCACCAGCATCACGGTTTCGCGTGACGGTGTGGTGAGCGTGACGCAGCAGGGCCAGGCCCAGGCTGCGCAGGTGGGTCAGTTAACCCTGAGCACCTTCATGAACGATGCCGGTCTCGATAGCGTGGGTGAAAACCTCTACAAGGAAACTCAGGCATCGGGCGCACCAACTGACAGCACCCCAGGCCAGAACGGCGCGGGTCTGCTCTATCAGGGCTATACCGAAACCTCAAACGTTAACGTGGCGGAAGAGCTGGTCACCATGATTCAGACGCAGCGCGCTTACGAAATCAACAGCAAGGCGATCAGTACCTCTGATCAGATGCTGGCGAAATTAACGCAGATTTAATCCCGAACAGGGCCAGCCCGTGCTGGCCTGAATGACAGACATTAATAAGGTCGTGACGCCGTGGCGAAGCAACAGATTCTCAAGCCTGGACATTGGTTAGTCGCCTCGCTGCTGCTAACTCTTAACGGTTGTGCCCTGGTCCCCCGGACCCCGCTGGTCGAAGGCGCAACCACAGCACAGCCGATGCCGTCCGCGCCACCGGTGGTAAACGGCTCCATTTTCCAGGGCGTCGCGCCGCTTAACTACGGCTATCAGCCGCTGTTTGAAGACCGCCGTCCACGCAACATTGGCGATACCCTGACCATCACGCTGCAGGAAAACGTTAGTGCCAGCAAAAGCTCTTCCGCCAATGCCAGCCGCGATGGCAGCAACAGCTTTGGCCTGAACGCCGTGCCGACCGGTCTGGCGGGCCTGGTGGGTGCCGGTGGCGAAAAAGCCAATATCAGCGCGGAAGGCAAAAATGATTTCGCCGGGAAAGGGGGCGCATCTGCCAACAACACCTTTACCGGCACCATTACCGTCACGGTGGATCAGGTGTTGTCGAACGGCAACCTGCACGTGGTCGGTGAAAAACAGATCGCCATTAATCAGGGCACGGAGTTCATTCGCTTCTCAGGTGTAGTCAACCCACGCACCATCAGCGCCAGCAACGCCGTGTTATCTACCGCTGTCGCCGATGCACGTATTGAGTACGTCGGAAATGGCTATATCAATGAGGCGCAGACCATGGGTTGGTTACAGCGCTTCTTCCTGAACATCTCGCCGATGTAAGAGGTTTCAATGAAAAAGTTAACGCTGTTGCGCGCCGGGCTGGCGCTGCTGCTGGGCGTCAGCCTGCTGGCAAAAGCCGATTTGATTCGTGACTTAACCACCATCCAGGGGGTTCGCGAGAACCAGTTACTGGGCTATGGCCTGGTTGTGGGTCTCGATGGTACCGGTGACCAGACGACCCAGACGCCGTTTACCACTCAGACCGTCAGCAACATGCTGTCACAGCTGGGGATTACCGTGCCCGCAGGCACCAACATGCAGCTGAAAAACGTGGCGGCGGTTATGGTTACCGCAAAACTGCCCGCGTTTGCCCGTCAGGGACAGAACCTGGATGTGGTGGTCTCTTCGCTGGGTAACGCCAAAAGCCTGCGCGGCGGCACGCTGTTAATGACGCCGCTGAAAGGGGTCGATAACCAGGTCTATGCCCTGGCGCAGGGAAATATCCTCGTCGGCGGTGCAGGCGCATCGGCAGGCGGCAGCAGTGTTCAGGTTAACCAGCTTAACGGCGGCCGGATTACCGGCGGGGCCACGGTAGAGCGTGAACTGCAGAGCAACTTTGGTTCGCAGAACACCATTAACCTGCAGCTGAACAACGAAGACTTCTCCATGGCGCAGCGGATTGCTGATGCCATTAACGCGCGTGGGGGATATGGCTCGGCTCAGCCGCTGGATGCGCGTACCGTGCAGATCCGCGTCTCGCCAAACAATGGCGCGCAGGTGCGTCTGCTGGCCGATATCCAGAACATTAACGTCTCGATTCCGGTCGAAGATGCCAAAGTGATCATCAACTCCCGTACCGGCTCGGTGGTGATGAACCGCGAAGTGACGCTGAATCAGTGTGCGGTGGCGCAGGGCAACCTCTCTGTGACGGTCAACCAGCAGCAGAACGTCAGCCAGCCTGATACCCCGCTGGCCGGTGGTCAGACGGTGGCGACAACGCAGACCCAGATCGATCTGCGTCAGAGCGGCGGTGCGCTGCAACGCGTCAACGCCAGTGCCAACCTGAACAACGTGGTGCGTGCGCTGAATGCGCTGGGCGCGTCACCTATCGAGCTGATGTCGATTCTGCAGTCAATGCAGAGTGCCGGCTGTCTGCGTGCCAAACTGGAAATTATCTGATGGCTGATATGCAATCTGTGATGAGTGCGGCTTACGACAGCCGCTCCCTGAATGAACTGAAACACCAGGCCAGCAACGACCCGAAAGGGCATGCGTTGCAGGTGGCGCGTCAGGTCGAAGGGATGTTTGTACAGATGATGCTGAAGAGTATGCGCGAGGCGTTGCCGCAGGACGGCATTATGAGCAACGAACAGACCAAACTCTTCACCTCTATGTATGACCAGCAGATTGCGCAGGAGATGGGGAAACGCGGGCTTGGCCTGGCGGAAACCATCGTCAAACAGATGCAGCCCGCTGTCGCGCCGGATGAGAAAGCCGGAACGGTGCCGATGAAGCTGGATAACAGCTTCATCCTCAGCACCAGCGGGGCGACGCCGATGCCGGCGCAGCAGCTGGAGCAGATGGTGCGTAAAGCTATGCCGCGTCTGCCTGCCGCTTCGCCAACCGGCCTGCCCAGCGACAGCCGCGAGTTTATCGCGCAGCTGACGCAGCCCGCGCAGGCGGCCAGTCAGCAGAGTGGTATCCCTCATCACCTGATTCTGGCGCAGGCGGCGCTGGAGTCGGGCTGGGGCCAGCGTCAGATCCTGACCCGCGACGGTAAGCCGAGTTACAACGTCTTCGGCATCAAAGCGAGTGGCGACTGGAAGGGTGACACCACCGACATCATGACCACCGAATATGAGCAGGGCGAAGCGAAAAAAGTCCGGGCCAGCTTCCGGGTCTATAACTCCTATTTCGAGGCGCTGACCGACTACGTCCGGCTCCTGACGAAAAACCCACGCTATGCGGCGGTTACTACCGCATCCAGTGCAGAGCAGGGCGCGCAGGCGCTGCAGGCGGCGGGCTATGCCACCGATCCTAAATATGCGCAGAAGCTGGTGGGAATGATTCAGCAATTCAAAAGCATGGGCGACAAAGTCGTTAAAGCGTACAGCCAGGATATTGGCGACCTGTTCTGATCATCGCGCCTCAAGTTTCACTTAAGCAAGCCGATAACATCACCATAAGCCAGATGCGTTTTCGCCCGCTGGCGTTCATTCAGATCTCTGCCAGCCCGGTTGACGGGGGAACGTAAGGAACCGAGATGTCCAGCATAATTAACTCCGCGATGAGCGGATTGAGTGCCGCACAGGCCGCCCTGAGCACCACCAGTAATAACATCACGAACTACACCGTGGCGGGCTACTCCCGTCAGACAACGGTGCTGGCGCAGGCAAACAGTACCCTGCAGGGCAACAGCTATTACGGCAACGGCGTAAAAATCTCCGGTGTACAGCGCGAGTATGATGCTTTCATCGCAACGCAGTTGCGCGGTGCCAGTGCCAGCTACAGTGCTGTCGATCTCCAGCATAGCCAGATCTCTAACATTGACGATCTGCTGTCGACCTCGACCACCAGTCTCTCCACCTCCCTGCAGGGCTTCTTTACTAACCTGCAGAACGTGGTCAGCAACGCCAACGATCCCTCGGCGCGTCAGTCGATGCTCAGTAACGCTCAGGGGCTGGTCAGCCAGTTTCAGACCACGGCGCAGTATCTGAACAACATGCAGAACAGCGTCAATGCCGATGTCGCCTCCAGCGTGAAACAGATCAACACCTACAGCTCGCAGATTGCCGACCTCAACCAGCAGATTGCCAAACTGACAAACGGCAACGGTGCCGAACCTAACGATCTGCTGGATAAACGCGATCAGCTGGTTAACGAGCTGAATAACGTGGTTGGCGTCACGGTTTCGCAGCAGGATGGCAATTACACCGTATCCATGGCCAACGGCCTGACGCTGGTCAACGGCTACAAATCCAGCGATCTGGTGGCGATGAACTCCAGCAGCGATCCGACACGCACCACCATCGGCTATGTCGACAAACAGGCGGGCAACGTCGAGATCCCGGAAAAGCTGATCACCACCGGATCGCTGGGCGGTTTGCTGGCGTTCCGCTCTCAGGATCTCGATCTGGCACAGAATCAGCTCGGACAGCTGGCGGCGGCCTTTACCACCAGCTTTAACGACGTACACAAGCAGGGCTTTGACAGCAACGGCGACCAGGGTGTCGATTTCTTTAACATCGGCACTCCGCTGGTAGTCAGCAACAGCAAAAACAGCACCGCTGCGTCCGTCACCGCTGAATGGACCGACACCAGCGCGCTGAAAGCCTCTAACTACACCGTAAGCTATGACGGCAGCAAATGGACTGCCACCCGTGCTTCAGACAGCACGGCGGTCACCATTGCGCAGGGAACCGACGCCAGTGGCAACACGACGCTGAGCTTTGATGGTCTGAAACTGACCGTCGCGGCCACCCCGGCACCTGCCGCAAAAGACAGTTTCCTGGTGAAGCCGGTTCAGAACGTGATTAACGACATGTCCGTAGCGATTACCAGTGAATCCCAGGTAGCTGCGGCGAGCGCCGTGGGCGGCGAAAGTGATAACCGTAATGCGCAGAAGCTGCTGAACCTGCAGGATGTGAAGCTGGTGGGCGGAAATGCCACGCTGTCGCAGGCTTATGCGAGCATCGTCAGCACCGTGGGTAACAAAACCAGCTCGCTGGAAACCACCAGCACTACCCAGAAAAGCGTGGTCAGTCAGCTGACCGATCGCCAGCAGTCGGTCTCGGGTGTCAACCTCGATGAGGAGTACGCCAATCTGACCAGATACCAGCAATATTACATGGCCAATGCGCAGGTGCTGCAGACGGCCAGCACCGTGTTTAACGCATTGATCAATATTCGCTAAGGGCAGGAGATAACATGCGAATCAGTACAAATATGATTTTTGACCAGCAGGTGCGCGGCATTACCGACTCGCAGGCCTCCTGGCTGAAAGTGGGTGAACAGCTCTCCAGCGGCCGTCGTGTGACTAATCCGTCGGACGATCCGATTGCCGCGTCACGCGCGGTGGTGCTGTCACAGACCCAGCAGCAGGGGAGTCAGTATGCGCTGGCGCGTACCTTTGCTGAGCAGGGGCTCTCCCTGGAAGAGAATGCGCTGAAAGGCGTGACCAGCAGCATCCAGAGCGCACAGACGCTGATCGTCAACGGTTCAACCGGTACGCTGAGCGACGATGACCGTGGCTCGATCGCCACCCAGCTGGAAGGGATCCGTGCTCAGTTATTGAACCAGGCAAACAGCCAGGATGCCAACGGACGTTACATCTTTGCCGGTTATAAAACCGACAGCGCGCCTTTTGTTGATGGTGCCGGAACCGGCGTCAGCTATGCGGGCGGCACAGAAGCCATCACTCAGAAGGTGGACTCCAGCCGTACCATGACCGTGGCGCACACCGGTGATGATGTCTTTATGTCTATCACCAGCAACGCAACCAAAGAGCCGGATGGCAGCGCCAGCGAAACCAACCTGTTTAAGATGCTGGATAGCGCGATTGCCGCCCTGAAAGTGCCGCAGGATGATGCTGACGCCGCAACCAAAAAGACCTTCCAGGACGCCATGGATAAAACCAACCGCGGCCTGGGCAACGCGCTGAATAATGTTTTAACCGTGCGTTCTGAGATTGGTACGCAGCTGTCTGAAATCGATACGCTGAATGCGCAGGGTGATGACCGCGACGTGATCTATAACTCCCAGATGAGTGACCTGGTGAACGTGGACTACACCGAGGCCGTGTCCAGCTACACCATGCAGCAGACGGCACTACAGGCTTCTTATAAGACCTTTACTGACATGTCGAAGATGTCACTGTTCAAACTGAACTCGTAATCTGACCTGAAAATTTGAGCGTACTTTAACCGGATACGCTTAGTTTTTCCCACTCTCCCCCTCAGGGAGGGTGGGATTTTTTTTGCCTGTGATTCAGCGACTGGCAGAGCAGGGGGACAGAATGGCAGCCATAAAAAAACCCCGGCTAAGGCCGGGGTTCAGATGACAACTGCTGAGAGATTACGGCTTGGTTGCCGGGGCTGTTGCCTGATGCGTGGCGCTGTGACCGCCTGCCGAACCGCGACCGTCGAACTGATACGGTGAACGTACCCAGTCACTGTGCGGAGCCGGTTCTGACTGCCAGGCTGGCGCCGGGGCTTTGGTCATTGGCGCAGAGGCGAAGTGCTTCCAGCGCGTGCCGTCATTGGCTACCGCATCAGCAGCAGGCGCGGCTGCTACCGGCTCGGCTGCGGCCACGGGAGCTGCAGGCGCAACATCGCGCGCGGCAACCGGTGCGTGAGGTTCCTGAACCGGCGCCGTGTCAGCATCGGCTGCGACCGGAGCCTTCAGAACCTCTTCAACCTCGGCGGCAATCGCTTCGCTGACATCAACGGCAGCGTGCTCAGCAACGTCAGCTGGCTGTGCGGCATCCGCAGAGGTCGCAACCGGGGTTTCCGTGACCGGTTCAGCAGGAACGGCTTCAGCCGCGACCACTTCTGCTTTTGCTTCATCTGCAGCAGGAACCACAGAAGGCTGCTGATCAACCGGTGCTTCAATAGCACGGGTGTCGTCAGTGTTCACCACCGGCACGGGCGTTTCTGCCAGTGGCTCGGCCTGCTGTACTGCGGCGTCAGCCTGCTGAACTGGCGCATCGGCTTGCGGCGCAGCCTGCTCTGCAGAGACATCTGCCTGTACTGCGGATTCAGCCGCAGCCGCAGCCGCGACCGGCAGCGCAGTGACTTCTGCGCTCTCTTCAGGGCTGTACGCCGGTGTCTCATGCGTCACATTCTGAACCTGCTCTTCGCTGGCCTGGCTTACCGGGTAGCGAACCCAGACTTTACCGGACGCCATCTCAGGCGAGGCTGCTGCCGCAGCCAGAGGCATTGCAGACTGCGTCGGATAACGCTCATCACGGTAACGACGGCGACGTTGTCCGCTGACGCGCAGATGACGCGGTGAACGACGTGAGCGACGCGGCATATTCGCACCGTCGCGGTTCTCGTTGTCATCCTGCTCATCAGTCTGAGCACTCTGCAACTCAGGCTGCGGCTGAGCAACGTCGGCCGGCTGAGGCTGACGCACTTCGGCAGGCTGCGCATTGTCGCTGGCATCCGCTGCCACAGGCTGACGGTTGTCATCAACGCGGACCTTCTGGTTCAGCTGACGCGGCTTACGACGCGGCATAACCTGAACGCGTTCCTCTTCCTGTGCGTCAGTCGCTTCCGGCGCATCTGCCACGGCAGACTGCTCAGCGGCTTTGGCGGCTTCTTCACCCGCGCGCTTCTCTTCCTGACGACGACGCTGACGTTCTGCACGCTGTTCACGGCGCTGCTGCTGCTGCTCTTCACGCTGCTGACGCGCTTCTTCGCTCAGTGCCGGACGCTCTTCGCGAGCCTCGCCAGACTGAGACTGACGCTTGTTGCGGCGATTATCGTTGCCATCACGCGGCTCGCGGCTTTCGCGTGGCTCACGGCTCTCACGCGGTTCACGTGGCTCGCGACTTTCACGCGGTTCACGGCCTTCGCGTGACTGTGCATTGTCACCGTTACGCGGCGTGCGTTCACGACGATTGTTGTTGCGACGGTTGTTATTGTTGCGACGCTCGCCGCCACGGGAGGAGCTCTGCTCCTGCTCACTTTCTGCGGCTTTCTGCGGTTCAGCAACGGCAGCGGTCTCAGGCTTAGCAGCAGGGGCTTCTTCGCTCGCGAACATTTTTTTCAGGCCACCCAGCAGGCGTCCGAAGAAACCGGTGCTGACGGTCGCTGACGGTGCCACAGCCGGCGCGCCTTTTGCTGCGGGCTTGCTTTCGGTGCGCTTCGCTTCAGGGGCGACTTCAACCGGGGCCGGTGGCGCATCAGGCATCACAAAGGCAGCCAGAGCTGGCTGCTCAGGACGACGACGCTCAGAGTGCTCCTCATCCGACGGCATTGCCATCTCGGCTTCATGCAGCTTCGGCAGGTGATAACTCAGGGTCTGCGTCTCTTCGCCTTTACGCACGCGCAGCACGGAGTAGTGTGGGGTCTGCATCTTGTCATCAGGAACGATGATCGCCCGCACGCCACCCTGGCGTTTTTCAATCGCGTTGACCGCTTCACGTTTTTCGTTCAGCAGGTAAGAGGCCACCTGAACCGGAACAATCGCGTGCACTTCTTTGGTGTTGTCTTTCAGCGCTTCTTCTTCAATCAGACGCAGAATCGACAGGGCCAGCGACTCGTTATCACGAATGGTGCCGGTGCCGCTGCAGCGCGGGCAGACGTGGTGGCTGGACTCACCCAGTGACGGGCTCAGACGCTGACGTGACATCTCCAGCAGGCCGAAACGTGAAATGTGGCTGATCTGAATACGGGCACGATCCTGACGGACCGCTTCGCGCAGCCGATTCTCGACGGCGCGCTGATGGCGAACCGGAGTCATATCGATGTAGTCGATAACGATCAGCCCGCCCAGGTCGCGCAGACGCAGCTGACGGGCAATCTCATCGGCCGCTTCCAGGTTGGTGTTAAACGCCGTCTCTTCGATGTCACCGCCGCGTGTCGCACGGGCTGAGTTGATATCGATAGCGGTCAGCGCTTCCGTGCTGTCGATGACGATGGAGCCACCGGACGGCAGGCGAACTTCGCGCTGGAACGCGGATTCGATTTGCGATTCGATCTGATAGTGGCTGAACAGCGGGATTTCACCGGTGTAGAGCTTGATTTTGCTGCTGAAGTCCGGACGGCCCAGCGCAGCGATGTGCTGACGCGCCAGCTCCAGAACTTTCGGGTTATCGATAAGAATTTCACCGATGTCCTGACGCAGATAGTCGCGGAAGGCACGCACAATCACGTTACTTTCCTGATGGATCAGGAAGGGCGCCGGACGGCTCTCTGCGGCTTTTTTGATCGCATCCCAGTGCTTAAGACGGAAACTTAAATCCCACTGCAGCGATTCGGCAGATTTGCCGACGCCTGCGGTACGGACGATCAGGCCCATGCCTTCCGGCAGTTCCAGCGCAGACAGGGCTTCTTTCAGCTCGGTACGGTCGTCACCTTCAATGCGGCGGGAGATACCGCCTGCACGCGGGTTGTTCGGCATCAGCACCAGATAACTGCCCGCCAGCGAGATAAAGGTGGTCAGCGCCGCGCCTTTGTTGCCGCGCTCTTCTTTATCGATCTGAACAATGACTTCCTGACCTTCACGCAGCACATCTTTAATGTTGGGACGGCCATGCGCGTTGTAGCTGGAGGGGAAGTATTCGCGGGAAATTTCTTTTAACGGGAGGAAACCGTGACGCTCTGCGCCGTAGTCGACAAACGCAGCTTCAAGGCTGGGTTCAATGCGAGTGATTTTACCTTTGTAGATGTTGGCTTTTTTCTGTTCGTGTCCGGGGCTTTCGATATCCAGGTCGTACAGACGCTGACCGTCAACCAGGGCAACGCGCAACTCTTCCTGCTGAGTTGCGTTTATTAACATTCTTTTCATCGTGACTTCCTCGTTATTCTTTCATGAGTGATTACAGCTGCGGGCATAGTTACCCTGGACGAGTATTAACCGATGGCCCCGTGACTTAGTGCAATGTCGTCAACCTCACGGCTGTCGACCGCGCGAGGGGCGCAAATAACGTCGGTGGCCTGTTTTTCATAAGGGAAAACAGCACCAGATAGTGGAAATGCCTGAGACAATTAAAAAACCCGTGCATCCCATACTGTTGTCCAGGCCGCAACCCGCAGCCCGCTAAGTGCCTGATTTCGCATTACGTCTTACGCCATTGCTGCGTGTCTGCTCAATCCGGCAAAATGACAATTTCGCTCTTTTTCTGCCCTGAAATGCTTCAGGTAAGAAACTCAAGCATTATTCCACTGCTAACCTTCATATAGCAAGGCGACTTTAGCCAGCTTGTGAAGTTTCTTTACATTTAACTTATTAATGTGTTGGACAAAGCAGCGCTTTGCTGAAAAAGTCAGCAGGGAGGCGACCTGCCGCCACATCAACCCCAGAGTTAAGCACAGAAAAAGGGGTGGCGCTATCAGGGGACACTATTTAGAATCGCCGCCATGAAAACGGAGAATCCGGGCGTACAATTTGTCGCCATCACGGCTGAAAATGCCGGACAACGCATTGATAACTTTTTGCGCACCCAGCTCAAGGGTGTGCCAAAAAGCATGGTTTATCGCATCGTTCGCAAA
>Ga0157366_1000071_pt1 | contig 59817 bp, 56 predicted proteins | sample AttbisABBM1_FD_113149 | JGI IMG/M metagenome (GOLD analysis project Ga0157366, IMG submission 113149) | Fungus gardens microbial communities from leaf cutter ant in Botucatu, State of São Paulo, Brazil - Atta bisphaerica ABBM1 | ecosystem: Host-associated > Fungi > Mycelium > Unclassified ...
GCAGGGCGGTTTCGTCGGCGATACGCTGTTGGTCAACGGCGTGCAAAACCCGTATGTCGAGGTGTCGCGCGGCTGGGTGCGTCTGCGCCTGCTTAACGCCTCCAACGCGCGCCGCTATACCTTGCAGCTCAGCGACGGGCGCCCATTCAACGTGATCGCCAGCGATCAGGGCTTCCTGCCCGCGCCGGTCGCGGTGCAGCAGCTGTCGCTGGCGCCGGGCGAACGCCGGGAAGTGCTGATCGACATGTCGAAGGGCGACGAGGTGACCATCACCGCCGGTGAAGCGGCGGGCATCATGGATCGCCTGCGCGGCCTGTTCGAGCCGTCGAGCATTCTGGTGTCCACCCAGGTGCTGACGCTGCGCCCGACCGGCCTGTTGCCGCTGGTGACCGACAACCTGCCGATGCGCCTGCTGGCGGATCAGCTGTTGGACGGCAGCGCCAGCCGCACCCGCGATTTCCGCCTGGGCGACGGCGGCGTCGGCATCAACGGCGCGATTTGGGACATGAACCGCATCGACGTGCAGGCGCAGCAAGGCACCTGGGAACGCTGGAACATTCATGCAGATACGCCGCAGTCGTTCCATATTCAGGGCGTGCAGTTCCTGATCAAACGCGTCAACGGCGCGCAGCCGATGGCGGAAGATCGCGGCTGGAAGGACACCGTCTGGGTCGATGGCGACGTCGAGCTGCTGGTGTATTTCAACCAACCTACCTCCGAACACTTCCCGTTCCTGTATTACAGCCAGACGCTGGAGATGGCCGATCGCGGCACCGCCGGCCAGCTGATGGTGCAGCCGACGCTGTAATCTGCACTGCGGGCCGCTTACGGCGCCCGCAGCATTTCCAGGAAGGCCTGCACCACCGGCGTGACGCTGTCGGTGCGGTATACCGCGTACAGATCCGCCGGGGGCGCCTGCTGCAGCGAGCAAAACCGCACGCCGGGCCACGGGATGCGGCCGTAGCTGTCCGGCATCAGCGTGATGCCGCAGCCTTCCGCCACCAGCGCCAGCAGGGTTTGCGGTTCATTGACCTGATAAGCGACGTCCGGCAAAAATCCCTGCTGCAGACACAGATTGTGCAGATACAGCCCCAGGCTGGCCTCATGCGGCGGCAGCACGATGAAGCTGTCGTTTTGCAGCGCCGCCAGCGGGATATTCTCCTGCTGCGCCAGCGGATGATCGAGCGGCAGCACCACGGCGATGCTTTCGCGCGCCAGCCGTTGGCAACTCAATCCCGGCAGCGTCTGCTGCTGCGCCTCTCGCCAGACCCCGATATCGATATGCCGCTTTTGCAGCGCGATGATTTGCTGGCTGGGCGTCAGCTCGTTCAACGACCAGGTGACGCCGGCGCTCCGATCGCTGAATCGCCGCAGCGCCGCGATCAGGCCGCCCCAGGCCGAGGTGCCGACCATGCCGACCACCATGTGGCCGCCTTCGCCGCGCCCCATTTGTTGCACCTGATGCAGCGCGCTGTCGGCCTGATCCAGCAGCCGTTCGACGTTGCGCAGCAGCGTGCGGCCGGCCGGCGTCAGCGTCATGGAGCGGGTGGTGCGTTTGAACAGCACCACGCCAAGCTGACTCTCCAGCTCTTTGATGTGCTTGCTGAGCGGTGGCTGTGACATATTCAGCCGCCGCGCCGCCTGGGTGAAGTTCATCTCTTCCGCCACCACGCGGAAATAGTGCAGCAGGCGGAAGTTAATCCGGCCGGGATCGGGCAGGGCTTGGGGCGGGTTCATCCGGGGTATCGCCTCCTTGTGACGCAGCTCAACTTATAGGTAAATGGAATAAATCGGCCGTCAAGAATGTATTGGTCTCGGCCGCGCCTCGCTCTCTACTATGGGGCTTATTATCCCCCGCTGAAAGAGAGAATACGATGTTTAATCAAGAAGATGCTTTTACCTGCGCCGATGTCGTCCGCGCACGCCTGCCGGGTTTCCAACCGAAAGCGGCCTTGATTCTCGGCTCCGGGCTCGGCGCTCTGGCGGAGGTGATGACCGAAACCGTCACCCTCGATTACGCGGAGCTGCCGGGCTTCCCGGTGAGCGGCGTCGCCGGCCACGCCGGGCAACTGGTCGCCGGCAAGCTGGAGGGCGTGCCGGTATTGTGCATGAAAGGGCGCGGTCATTTCTATGAAGGGCGTGGCATGCAGGTGATGACCATCGCGGTGCGCACCTTCAAACTGCTGGGCTGCGAATTCCTGCTGGCGACCAACGCCGCCGGTTCGCTGCGCCGTTCGGTGGCGCCGGGCAGCCTGGTGGCCATTACCGATCACATCAATTTCATGCCGGAATCGCCGCTGGTCGGCGCCAACGACGATCGCTTCGGGCCGCGCTTCTTCAGCCTGGCGAATGCCTACGATCGCGATCTGCGCGCCCAACTGGCGGCAGTGGCCGAAAGCGCGGGCATCCCGCTGGCGGAAGGGGTATTCGCCGCCTACACCGGGCCGAATTTCGAAACGCCGGCGGAGATCCGCATGATGCAGACCCTGGGCTGCGACGTGGTGGGTATGTCGATCGTGCCGGAAGTCCTGACGGCGCGCCACTGCGGTCTCAAGGTGCTGGTGGTGTCCGCGATGACCAACTACGCCGAAGGGTTGTCGGATACGCCGCTTTCTCACGAACAAACGCTCAGCTGCGCGGCGCTGGCGGCGGACGATTTCATGCGCCTGATCCGCGAGCTGTTCAAAACGCTGTAATAGCGCAAGCAAACCGGCGGCCGGCTGCAGGGAGCCTGCCGCACCAATCATCGTTGAAAGCATAATAACAAGGTGATGGCGATGGCGATAAAAACACGATTAAAAATCATGATTTTCCTGCAGTTCTTTATCTGGGGCGCCTGGCTGGTGACGCTGGGCTCCTACATGATCAACACGCTGCATTTCAGCGGCATGCAGGTGGGGATGGTGTACAGCGCCAAAGGCATCGCCGCGCTGATTATGCCGGGGCTGGCGGGCATCATCGCCGATCGGTGGATGAAGGCCAACTCTCTGTATGCGCTGTGCCACCTGCTCGGGGCGCTGGCGCTGTACTGCGCGGCGCAGGTCGAGCAACCGATGCTGATGTTCTGGGTGATGCTGTTCAACGCCATGGTCTATATGCCGACCATCGCGCTCTCCAACGCCATTTCCTATTTTTGCCTCGACAAGCACGGCTTTGACACGGTGAGTGATTTTCCGCCGGTGCGGGTGTACGGCACCGTGGGGTTCATTCTGGCGATGTGGCTGGTCGGCTTCAGCCGCATTGAGCTCAGCAATCTGCAGCTGTATCTGGCTTCTGCGGCGTCGCTGCTGCTGTCCGCCTATTCGCTGACGCTGCCGCGCTGCCCGACCAACCGCGCGGCCGAGTCGAAGAGCTGGGTGAGCGTGCTGGGGCTGGATGCGCTGGTGTTGTTCCGCCAGCGGCGCATGGCGCTGTTTTTCCTGTTCGCCATGTTGCTTGGCGCGGCGCTGCAGATAACCAATACCTTCGGCAACCCGTTCCTGCACGATCTGTCGCTCAATCCGCTGTATCAGGACAGCCTCAGCGTCCGGTATCCGGCGGTGCTGCTGTCGCTGTCGCAGATCTCCGAAGTGTTCTTTATCCTCACCATTCCCTTCTTCCTGCGCCGTTACGGCATCAAACAGGTGATGCTGATCAGCATGGCGGCCTGGACGCTGCGCTTTCTGTTCCTGGCTTATGGTACGCCGGTCGGGTTTGGTTTCGTGCTGCTGTTGCTGTCGATGATTGTCTACGGCTGCGCCTTCGACTTCTTCAATATCTCCGGCGCCATCTTCGTCGAGAAAGAGGCCGATCACCGCATCCGCGCCAGCGCGCAGGGGCTGTTCATGACCATGGTCAACGGGTTGGGCGCCTATCTGGGGGCGCTCGCCAGCGGCGAGGTGGTGGACTTCTTCAGCCATGACGGCGTGAAAGACTGGCAGAGCATCTGGCTGGTGTTTGCGTTGTATACGCTGGTGCTGGGGATTGTGTTCGCGTTGAGCTTCAACTATCGCCACCTGCCGCAGGAGAGCGCGGCGGCGCAGTGAGGCAGAGGGCGCAGCTTTGCTGCGCCCGGAAACGTCAGGCTTGCGGGAAGCGCTGCTGCAATTGCTGCCAGTCCGGCGGATTGGCGGCGCCGAGGTTGGCCACCACGCAAGCGGCGACCCGGTTGGCCAGATCGACCGCCTGCGGCAGCGGCCAACCGGCGGACAGGCCCGCCAGCAAACCGGCGCAGTGGGCATCGCCCGCGCCGACGGTGTCAACGACCTCTACCGGATAGGCCGGAACGTGCAGCGGCGGCGTGCGGCCGTCGCAGAGCCACGCGCCGTCGCGATCCAGGCGACAGATCAGCGTCAGATTACGGGCGGCGGCATAGCGCTGTGCGGCCTCCACGGCGTCGCCGGCGCCGCACAGCGTGGCCACTTCGTCGCGGTTGAGCGTCAGCAGAGTGTGGCTGTCGCTGAGCATGGCGAAGAAATCTTCGCTGAGCTGGGCGATGCGCGGGCCGGGATCGATCAGGCGCGGTTGGTCGAACGGCATGCGCGTCAGCCACTCGCGCAGCGCTTCGCCGTTTTCGCCCGCCAGCTCGTAGCCGCTGGCGTAGATCAGAGTGTGTTCCGTCAGCGGCAGGGTCGCCAGCTGCGCTTTATTCCATTGGCTTTCGCAACCGGGCACCGTGATAAAGGTGCGTTCGCCGTCCGGCTCCACCAGCGCCAGGCACCAGCCGTTGTCCATCTGACCGTGGCGCAACAGCACCTCCAGCCCCAGTTCGCCCATGGCGGCTTCGACAGCCGCGCCCCATTCGCCGTTGCCGACCGGCATGCCGTTGATCACCGGCGCTTCAAGGCGCGTCAGCGCGCGCGCCACGTTGAACGCGCAACCGCCGATTTGCCGCGCCTGCGGCAGGGCTTCGATATCTTCACCGCGGGTCGGCAGGCGCGGCAGCGTCATCACCAGATCGCCGACCGCGCCCCCAATCACCAGGACAGGTGTTACAGCTTCCCACTCATTCATTGATGTTCTCTGCGTTGGGTCAGGTACAGACCGTAAGCGATTAGACTCACCGCAAACGATACAAACAGCCCCAGGCTGGAGTCGGCGAACAAGCCTTTGGCCAGCGGGCCGTCGATAAAACCGGTTTTGGTGACCAGCAGGCCGCACAGGGCGCCGAGGAACCAGCAAAACAGCGGGGCTTTGCGCACGCCGCGGTTCTGGCCATGCAGGCCATACAAAGCGTTGCCATCATACCCGTGGCGGCGGCGCAGGCACAGGTAATCGAGCAGGAAAATCGCCTCCCAGGCCGCCAGAAACACCCCGCAGAACACCAGGAAGGAGATGAACGGCCCCATGAAATCGCCGGAGATGAACAGCACATACAGGGCGATGCCCAGCACCACCACGGCATCGATCGATACCGCCAGCCACTGTTTGACCTGCACGCCGATGGTCAGCAGGTTAAGGCTGGCGGAATACAGGCTGAGCACCGCGATGGTGACGATGCCGGCGGTGGCGGCCAGCAGATAAGGGATGGCCATCCAGGCGGGCAGCACCGAGCCTATCAGCGCGATGGGGTTGGCGGCGCTGGCCAGATCGGGGAGCTGCACGGAAAGCAGAATACCGGCCAGCATCAGCAGCATCAGCGGCAAACAGGCACCGCCCATCACCGCGGCGAAAATGCCTTTGCTCGACGAGCTCGGGCTTTGATAGCGGCTGTAATCGGCGCCGGCGATTGCCCAACTGATGCCGGTGCCGGCGGCGATCACCGATACCGCCGGCAGGAAACCGGTCAACCAGCTGCCGGAAGGCAGCGCCAGCACCTGGCTCCACTCGGTATTGAACAGGATATAGAGCACCACGATCAGCGTCATGGTGCCGAAAATGCGGCTGAACCAGCTTTGCATCCAGACCACGGTATTTTGCCCCAGCAGGCTGACGACGACAGTGAGCCCGCCGAACAGCAGCAGACTGAGCGCGGTCAGCAGGTGGCTGGTTCCCAGTCCGAAGGCCTCGAACAGCGCCGCCAGCGTCAGGGTGCCGGTGATTACGTTGACCGCTTCCCAGCCCATCAGGTTGATCCAACTGAACAGGGTGGGCGCCACGTTGCCCTTCAGCCCGAAAATCACCCGCGAGAGCGTCAGCGTAGAGGTGCGCCCGCGCTTGCCGGCGAAGCTGGTGAGGCCGACCAGCACGAAGCTGGCGACGCCGACCAGCGCGGCGAGTACCGATTGCAGAAAGGATAAGCCGAAGCCGACGATGATGGCGCCGTACACCACGCCGAGAATACCGATATTGGCCGCCGACCAGATCCAAAACAGCTCGATGGGCTTACCGGTCTGTTCCGCGTCCGGCACCCGGTCGATACCGGTGCTTTCTACCTTCCATGCTTCATTGCGATTGATATCGGTCATAGCAAATGATCCCTGTTGCGCAGGGCCGCGAGGGCCGCCGCAGTTGACTGAAAATCGATTCCGTTGGCGCGGTTGACGCCGGCTATCCCGCTGTCGCTGAAGACGCCGATTCCGCGCAGTGTGTAGCGGCTGATGCCGCCGGGTCTGTCAAAATGAGGGCGGTACCGCCTTATCGGGTGAGGCACGTCGGCCGCACGGCGCCAATGAGTGTAGTCAAAGAGTGGGGCTGCAGCGGGGATTGGCGAAGCGGGAACGTTTCTATTTGCCGACATCGATCCGTTGCGCCCACCGCGACGGGATCCTGTGATGCGGCGATGAGCAGTGAGCAAGCTATCCATTAGCTACGTTGCTTATTCTCGGCCGTTTGTGCTGACAGTATATCCCCGCTACCGGCCATCAAGGGTATCCTTTAGGGCTGGCAGCGGGTTTTTTATTGTTTTTAAAGTGGGTCCCTGGTGTTGGTGCGATTGATGTATCAACATCAATAAGCACAGATTACGCGCGATCTAGATCCAATGAAAGTCCATTAGGCAAAAATTGTGATGCCACTCTGAAAACATTAGCGATATTTTAGTTAAGGTGAGGGGCTTATCGCCGGATCGGCGATAGGATAAAAAACGAAATCCAGACAAATGGCATAGGTAAGAGGGCGGGCGAATGACGGATTTTATGGCCTGGCTGCGTGGCCATCTGGCGCAGGGGGCGGTAGCGCCGCGTTATATTCAGCTGGCGACGGCGATAGAAACCGCAATCAGGCAGCAGGTGTTGGCGGCAGAGGCGTTTTTGCCGCCGGAACGGCAGATGGCGGAAGGCCTGGCGCTGTCGCGCGTCACCGTCAGCAAGGCGATGAAGCTGCTGGAGGAGAAGGGGCTGATTTCGCGGCAGCAGGGCGTTGGCACCCGCGTGGCGATGCGCATCGGCTATTCCCTCGATAAGGACAGCGGTTTCACCGCTCAGGCGCTGCGTCACGGCAGCCGCGTCAGTAACCGATGGCTGCTGCGCACCCGGGTTGGCGCGCCGGCCAAGGCCGCGGCGGCGCTGGGGCTGGCGGAGGGGGATGAAGTGATCAAACTGCGGCGTTTGCGCTTGCTGAACGGCAGCCCGGTCTCGCTGGAAACCACCTATATTCCGCCGCGCTTTCTGCCCGAACCGGGGCAGCTGGAGCATTCGCTGTATGCGTTATGGCAATCGCGCGGCATCGTGCCTGAAGATAAACACTTTCTGCTGAAGGCGGTGTCCTGCAGCGACGAGGTCGCCGAACTGCTCAACGTGCCGTGCGGCGCACCGTTGTTGCACATCATCCAAACCAGCCGCAACGCTCTGGGTGAGGCGCTGGAGTTCAGCGATATCTTGTGCCGCAGCGACGTTTATGAATTCGAAGTGAACGGTTAGCGAAATAACCATGCTCTTTTTGCTGCTAGTGCGTATAATCGCCGCCCGGCGATTAATTAACCTGTAAAAAGAGCAGCAGAATGAGCACCACCAGCCTGATCCAACCCGATCGTGAACTGTTTTCCTATAAGCCTTATTGGGCCGAATGTTTTGGCACCGCGCCGTTTTTACCGATGTCGCGAGCAGAGATGGATCAACTGGGCTGGGACAGCTGCGACGTGATCATCATCAGCGGCGACGCCTACGTCGATCACCCAAGCTTCGGCATGGCGATCATCGGCCGCATGCTGGAAGCGCAGGGCTTCCGCGTCGGCATCATCGCGCAGCCGGACTGGAGCAATAAAGAAGATTTCATGCGGTTGGGGAAACCGAACCTGTTCTTCGGCATCACCGCCGGCAACATGGACTCGATGATTAACCGCTATACCGCCGATCGCAAACTGCGCCACGACGATGCTTACACCGCCGGCAACGTCGGCGGCAAACGCCCGGATCGCGCTACCCTGGTCTACAGCCAGCGTTGTAAAGAAGCCTACAAAGACGTGCCGATCGTGCTGGGCGGCATCGAAGCCAGCCTGCGCCGCATCGCCCACTACGATTACTGGTCGGATACCGTGCGCCGCTCGGTGCTGGTGGATTCCAAAGCCGACATGCTGATCTACGGCAACGGCGAACGCCCGCTGGTGGAAGTGGCGCACCGTCTGGCCGCCGGTGAGAAGATCGGCGACATCCACGATATTCGCAATACCGCGGTGATGCGCAAAGAAGCGCTGCCGGGCTGGAGCGGCGTGGATTCCACCCGCCTCGACAAGCCGGGCCGCATTGAACCTATCCCGAACCCGTACGGCGACGATCTGCCGTGCGCCGACGGCGCCAAGCCGAAAGAGCCGGAAGCCAAGCCTGTCACCGTGCGCGCCGCCAAGCCGAAGCCGTGGGAGAAGACCTACGTGCTGCTGCCGTCCTTCGAGAAAGTGAAGGGCGACAAGGTGCTGTATGCGCACACCTCGCGCATTTTGCACCATGAAACCAACCCAGGCTGCGCCCGCGCGCTGATGCAAAAACACGGCGATCGCTACGTGTGGATCAACCCGCCGGCGATCCCGCTGACCACGCCGGAGATGGACAGCGTCTTCGCCCTGCCTTATCAGCGCGTGCCGCACCCGTCCTACGGTCAGGATCGCATTCCGGCCTATGACATGATCCGTTTCTCGGTGAACATCATGCGCGGTTGCTACGGCGGCTGTTCGTTCTGTTCGATCACCGAGCACGAAGGGCGCATCATCCAGAGCCGTTCGGAAGATTCGATCGTTCGCGAAATCGAAGAGATCCGTGACAAGGTGCCGGGCTTTACCGGCGTGATCTCCGATCTGGGCGGCCCGACCGCCAACATGTATATGCTGCGCTGCACCAACCCGCGCGCCGAGCAGACCTGCCGCCGCGCCTCGTGCGTGTATCCGGAGATTTGCACCTATATGGATACCAACCACGAGCCGACCATCAAGCTGTATCGCCGCGCGCGTTCGCTGGAGGGCATCAAGAAGATCCTGATCGCTTCCGGGGTTCGTTACGATCTGGCGGTGGAAGATCCGCGCTATATCAAGGAGCTGGCGACCCACCACGTCGGCGGCTACCTGAAGATCGCGCCGGAGCACACCGAAGAAGGCCCGCTGTCGAAGATGATGAAACCGGGCATGGGCAGTTACGATCGCTTCAAGCAGCTGTTTGATCACTATTCTAAGCAGGCGGGCAAAGAACAGTATCTGATCCCGTACTTCATCTCGTCGCACCCGGGCACCCGCGATGAAGACATGGTGAACCTGGCGCTGTGGCTGAAGAAGAACCGTTTCCGCCTCGATCAGGTGCAGAACTTCTATCCTTCGCCGATGGCCAACTCCACCACCATGTATTACAGCGGCAAAAACCCGCTGAGCAAGGTGGGGTACAAGAGCGAAGACGTGGTGGTGCCGCGCGGCGATCGCCAGCGTCGCCTGCATAAGGCGCTGCTGCGTTACCACGATCCGGCCAACTGGGCGCTGATCCGCACCGCGTTGGAAGAAATGGGGCTGAAGCACCTGATCGGCAGCCGCCGCGAGTGTCTGGTGCCGGCACCGAGCATCGACGAGCAGCGCGAAGCGAAACGCCTGCAGCGCCATACCCGGCCGGCGCTGACCAAACATACCGATATCAATCGGCAGCGCACGCCGTCCAACCGGCCGCCGCGCAAACCGATTCGCAAGGCCAAGCCGTAACGGCGACGCCGCGTGCGCAAACAAAAAGGAGAACCCCCGGGTTCTCCTTTTTACTTTTGCTCATCACAAACTATCGTAGGCGGCTTCCACTTTCATCAAATGGCGCGGCGCCTGCGGCGCGGGATGGTATTTGCGCACGTGCCAGTTAAAGGCCTCCGGCGACAGGTTGTTAATCATCGCGATGGCCTGCTGACGGTTGCTGGAGAAGGTACGCAGCAGCGCGCCGGTGCCGTTGACGTAGGCGATGATGGTGGCGTAGCGCAGCGTGACGGGATTGGCGATCCCTTTAAGCTGTTGTTTTTGCAAGGTGGCCAGATAGGCGGCGCCTAGATCGATATTGGTGTCGGGATCCCGCAGATCGTCATCGTCCGGGCAACCGCGTTTGCCTTTGTAGCGATAGGCGTCGCAGCCGGCGGTATCGGCTTTCAGCTGCATCAGGCCGATCGCATTGGACTTGCTCACCGCAGCGGGGTTGAAACCGGACTCCACCTGGATCATGGCGGTGATCAGCTTGGCGTCTACGCCGTATTCGCTGGCGGCGTCTTTGATGGCGCTATCGAAGGCGTGGCGATCGTAGCTGACGCGCTGTTTCTTGCCGGCGCAACCCGCCAGCACCAGCATGACGCAAAGCATGCCCAGCCGTGCCCCGTGTGAGAAAGAGAATTTCATGGTGCTCCGTGCTTGTCTGTTTTTTAACGGCGTTAACCGGCGGGCGGAGCCTCCGGCGTCGTCATCATAACGTCAGGCGGCGCAAGGGAGCAATGTGCGGGAAGGAAAAGCCCCCTCCGGCCGGAGAGGGCTTGGGGGGATTACAGGGTATCCGGATCCGGCCCGAGGCGGTTGCCGACGTCCAGCTTGGCGATCTCGCCCAGTTCATCTTTATCGAGTTTGAAATCAAACACCTCGAAGTTTTCGCGGATGCGCGACGGCGTGACCGATTTCGGGATGACGATAAGACCGCTGTCCAGGTGCCAGCGCACCACAATCTGCGCCGGGGTTTTCTCGTATTTCTCGGCCAGCGCTTTGATCAGCGGCTGGTCGAACACGCCTTCACCGCCTTGCGCCAGTGGGCTCCAGGATTCGGTGGCGATATGGTGCGTGGCGTTCCAGGCGCGCAGCTGCCGCTGTTGCAGCAGCGGGTGCAGCTCGATCTGATTGACGACCGGCGCCACGTTGGTTTCATCCAGCAGGCGCTGCAGGTGCGGCGTATGGAAGTTGCATACGCCGATGCTTTTCACCAAGCCTTGTTCGCGCAGTTTGATCAGTTCGCGCCAGGCGGAGACATATTGATCCTGCTGCGGGCGCGGCCAGTGGATAAGATACAGATCCACATAGTCCAGCCTGAGTTTTTCCAGGCTGGTTTCCAGCGCCGCCCGCGGATCGCCCTGATCGTCGTTCCACAGCTTGGTGGTGATGAACAGCTCGCTGCGTGGCCGCGAGCTGGACTGCAGCGCGGCGCCGACGCCTTCCTCGTTCTTGTAGATCGCGGCGGTGTCGATGGAGCGGTAACCGATCTCCAGCGCTTTGCTCACCGCGCGGGTGGTCTCTTCAATACTCGCCTGCCAAACGCCGAGACCCAACTGCGGCATCAGATTACCATCGTGGAGTTTGATGATGGGTTGTTGCGTTGTCATGCGCATCTCCTTGTGTACGGATTGCGGCGCCTGCGGCGCCGAAACGGCTATAGATAAATTCTAGTTGGCAAAATGGGCGGTTGCCGGGTTTGCCAGCCTAATTTCAGCGGTGGCGGGAGGGCGATTTTCTCCCTGCTCTCCCTGCGAATGAGCGGTAAGACGAGTGGTGCGAAACGATCGGCGGCGCTGAAGCGCCCGACTGCGCCCGGTGATCGGCCGGGCGCAGGATGCGGCGAAAAATGGCTGGCGGAGACTAAAGCCTAGCAAAAAATCGCCGTTTTGCGATTAACGCGCCGCTTCATAAATGCGGCGGCTGACGTCCAGGGTGATGTCCTGATGCTCGCCCAGGGCGGTCATGCCGTGCTGATGGAGCTTGTCGAGCAGCGCCGGAATGCTGCTGCCGTCGAGCTGATAATCCGCCATGCGGGTCGGTATGCCCATCTGTTCGAAGAAGGCGCGGGTGGCGGCGATGGCGCCGTCGATGCGGCTGTCTTCGCTGCCTTCGCGCAGGCCCCAGACGCGGTCAGCGTACTGCAGCAGTTTTTCGCGCTTCTGCGCTTTCTTCTCGTGCAGCAGCGCCGGCAGTACGATGGCCAGCGTTTGTGCGTGGTCGAGATCGTGCATGGCGGTCAGCTCATGGCCCAGCATGTGGGTTGCCCAGTCCTGCGGTACGCCGGCGCCGATCAGGCCGTTCAGCGCCATGGTGGCGCTCCACATCACGTTGGCGCGCACCGCATAGTTCTCCGGCTCGGCCAGCGCGCGCGGGCCGTCTTCCAGCAGGGTCAACAGCAGGCCTTCGGCGAAGCGATCCTGCACCTTGGCGTCGACCGGGTAGGTCAGGTACTGCTCCAGGGTGTGCACAAAGGCGTCGACCACGCCGTTGGCGATCTGGCGCGGCGGCAGCGAGTAGGTCACCACCGGATCCAGCACGGCGAAGCGCGGCTGCACCAGCGGCGAGAAGAAGTGCTGCTTGTCGCCGCTGCTCTTGCGGGTGATCACCGCGCCGCTGTTGGACTCGGAGCCGGTGGCCGGCAGCGTCAGCACGCAGCCCATCGGCACCGCGTCAGTGATGTGGCTGCCGACGGTCTGCAGAATGTGCCAGGCGTCGTTGCTGGCCGTATAACGGGCGGCGGCGGCGATGAACTTGGTGCCGTCAACCACCGAACCGCCGCCGACCGCCAGCAGGAAATCGATGTTTTCCGCCTTCACCACCTCGACCGCTTTCATCAGCGTTTCGTAGGTCGGGTTAGGCTCGATGCCGGAGAACTCCCGCACGTCGCGGCCGGCCAGCGCGCTATGCACCTGATCCAGCACGCCGTTTTTCTTCACGCTGCCGCCACCGTAGGTGATCAGGATGCGTGCGTCCGCCGGGATTTGGCCGGCCACGTCGGCAATTTGGTCCTTGCCGAACAGGATTTTGGTTGGGGTATGCAGAATGAAGTTGTGCATGGTTGATTTCTCTCTTTCTGTCAGGCGGGCGCCAAAGTGGCGCAAAGGTGTCTGGCCCGTATTGTCAGGAACCGGGCGGCAACGCACAATGCACATTCCTGTTTGGTTCTTGCCTATTTCTACAACTGTCTGTAGAAATGGCGAGTTTTAAATTATGATTTATGCCGAATCGTTCTGACTGTAAGAGGGTGTTTCCGTGATTGAGATCGATGCGCTGCGCAGCCGCATGGCGCGCCAGGCGATGGCTATCGCCAGCGGCAACGGCTACACGCCGTCGCCGGTGCCGCGGGTGAAAATTTTGTATGTGCCACAGCCCGCGCCAGCCGGTGATGTATGAACCGGGGATCGTCATTGTTTTTCAGGGGCACAAGGTCGGTTATTGCGGCAATAAGAAGTTCCAATACGATCCGCGCAACTACCTGCTGATGACGGTGCCGCTGCCGTTCGAGTGCGAAACCTTCGCCAGCCCGGAACTGCCGCTGGTTGGGTTGGCGGTCAATATCGATACCCAAATGCTGCAGGACTTGCTGATCGACATCGGCGACGACGACTACCTGATGCAACCGCGGGCGGAGAGCAACGGGGTGAACCTGGCCGAGCTGACGGAAGAGTTGCTGTGCGCCACCGAACGCCTGTTGGACGTGATGACCAAGCCGCTCGATGCCCGGGTGCTGGGGCCGCAGATCGTGCGCGAAATCCTCTACTACGTGCTGCGGGGCACCTGCGGTGCGTCGCTGCAGGAGCTGGTCAACCGCCATACCCACTTCAGCCAGATCGCCAAGGCGCTGCGGCGCATCGAACATCAATATGCCGACAACCTCAACGTCGAGCAGTTGGCCAGCGAGGTCAACATGAGCGTCTCGGCGTTCCACCACAACTTCAAGGCGGTGACCAACACCTCGCCGCTGCAATACGTGAAGTCGTACCGGCTGCATAAGGCGCGCCTGTTGATGGTGCATGACGGTCTGAAGGCCAGCACGGCGGCGATCCGCGTCGGCTACGAAAGCGCATCGCAGTTCAGCCGCGAGTTCAAACGGCTGTTCGGCATGACGCCGAGCGATGAAGTCGCCCGGCTGCGTGACGCCAACCCGCTGCTGCTGGAGGGCTGAGCCGCGTTTATGGGGTTAAGACGATCTTGCCGAATGGCCCGCGATCGAGGTGATCCAACGCCTGTGACAGCTGATCGAAACGGTAGACCTGGTCGATCACCGGCTGCAGGTTGACGGCGTCCACGGCGCGCACCAGGTCTTCCAGCGCGCGGCGGTGGCCGACGCCGATCCCCTGAATCACTGCGGATTTTAAGAGCAGCGGGCCGGCGGGGGCGGAAATTTCGGCGCCCGCCAGCACGCCGATCACCGAGATGCGGCCGCCCACCGCCACGGCGCGTACCGAGTTGCCCAGATTCGGGCCACCGACGGTGTCGATCACATGGTCGATGCCGCGATCCTGCGTCAGCTGATAGACCTTCTCCACCCAGTCGCCATGCAGACGATTGATGCCGCGGTCGGCGCCCAGCGCCTGGGCGCGCGCCAATTTTTCGTCACTGCCGGAAGTGACGTACACCTCGGCGCCGTGCGCTTTGGCGATCTGCAGCGCGAACAGCGCCACGCCGCCGGTGCCTTGCACCAATACCGAGTCGCCGGCGCGCAGTCTGCCTTGTTCCACCAGCGCGAACCAGGCAGTCAGCCCGGCGCACGGCAGGGTGCTGGCCTGCACGTCGTCCAGCGACGCTGGCGCCGCCACCAGCCAGTCCTCATGCAAAATCACATATTCCGCCAGCACGCCCTGATAGAAACCGCCGAGGGTGTGGTAAGGCACCTGGCGCGCATTGCCGTAGGGTTTTTGCCGGCCGTCGAGCCAACCGGGGCTGAAGGTGGAAATGACGCGCGCGCCGGGCTGAAAGCGGCTGACGCCGGGGCCGATGGCATCGATCTCGCCGGCCATGTCCGAGGCGGGGGTGAACGGCTGCGGCAGCGTCAGCCCCATGCCGCTTTCAATCATCAGTTTGTCGCGGTAGTTGAGCGCTACCGCTTTCACTTTCACTCTGATTTCGTGCGGCCCCGGCTGCGGGAGCGCGTCGGAGGTCAACTGCAGGTGCTCACGCCCCAGGGCGCTCATCGTCCAGCGTTGCATTGTATGGGTCATGATGTTCTCCAAAGTCAGCGATTAACAGACCTGCCGATAATATCGTTGATGAAGGCTCTCCAGTGGCGATAAGATTTCCGCAGATTGTTTCTTTCAGAGCGACAAATCATGAGCGATCGGTTGAGCGGCATTTCGGTATTCGTCACCGCCGTGGAGGCGGGCAGTTTTGCGTTGGCGGCCAGTCGGCTGCATCTTTCGCGTTCGGCGGTCGGCAAAACCATCGCCCGGTTGGAGCAGCGGCTGGGGGTGCGGCTGTTTCATCGCACCACCCGCAGCCAGAGCCTGACCGACGACGGCGCGTTATTCTATGAGCGCTGCCTGCGGGCGCTGGAGGAGATCCGTGGCGCGGAAACGCTGCTGGAGTCGGGGAAACGACAGGTCAGCGGCCGGCTGCGGGTGTCGATGCCGGTGCTGTTTGGCCGCATGTGCATTGCGCCGCTGCTGACCGAACTGACGCGCGAGCACCCGGGCCTGGAACTGGCGCTGTCGTTCAGCGATCGGGTGGTGGATCTGATTGAGGATGGTTTCGACATGGCGATCCGCAACGGCACGCTGGCCAACAGCGGCGGGCTGGTGGCGCGCCGCATCGGCGATCACCGCATGGCGCTGTGCGCCTCGCCGGCCTATCTGCAGCGGTGCGGCGAACCGCACAGCATTGAGCAACTGGCGCAGCATGAGGCGGTGACCTATATGCGCGCCGGCGTGCGGCGCAGCTGGTCGGTATTGGATAACGACGGCAAGCCGCAGGAGGTGATGCCGAATAATCGGCTGCAAATGGACGACCTGCAGGCGATTGCGGATGCGGCGACGGCGGGTTTCGGCATTGCCTGGCTGCCGTGCTGGCTGGTGCGTGAGCAGTTGTTGAGCGGGGCGCTGGTGCGCTTGCTGCGCGATCGGCCGGGCGCCGCCTTTGAAGCGCATGCGGTGTGGCCGCACACGCCCCACCTGCCGCTGAAGGTGCGGCTGGCGGTGGATACGCTGGTGAGCAAACTGCCCGCCAGTCTGGCGTTGGTGGAGAAGGCGCTGTAGCGCGCCCGGTTCAGGAAGAGGCGGCGCGTTTTTTACGCCAGATCACCAGCATGGCGCCCAGCAGGCCGACGAACAGCAGCAGCAACGGCAGCAGCATCAGGCCGGTCATCACCTGGCTTTCGTAGCGTTTCACCAGCGGGATTTGGCTGAACGCGTAGCCGAGGCCGACCAGCGCGCAAACCCAGATCGCCGCGCTCAGCCAGTTGAACACCTGGAAGCGCGAGCTGTTGAGCCCGGAAATGCCGGCCATGGTCGGCAGCAGGGTGCGCACGAAACCGAGGAAACGGCCGATCAGCAGCGCCGTCAGCCCGTGGCGGTTGAACAGGTTGTGCGCGCGCTGGTGGTACTGTGCCGGCAGTTGCAGCAGCCAGCTCTTCACCAGGCCGGTGTGGCCCAGCCAGCGGCCCTGGATATAGCTCAGCCAGCAGCCGAGGCCGGCGGCGGCGGTCAGTATCAGCAGAGTGGGGGCAAAGCCCATCACGCCCTTGGCGATCAGCGCGCCCGACAGCAACAGCAGGCTGTCACCGGGAAGGAAGGAGGCAGGCAGCAGTCCGTTTTCCAAAAACAGAGTGGTGAAAAGTACGGCGTAAACCACCCAAATTACGCTGGGATCGGCGAGGGCGATGAAGTCCTGCTGCCAAAGCGCATGAATAATCTCTCGTAATACATCCATTTTATGTCCTGTTGCATGCCGGTTGCGCCCGGGGTCACGTTCTCCAGGATGCGGCGGTTACCGTATCTGACAGTTACCCGGTTAGTGTACCGCTAATAGCTTAAGCCGACATTAAACGAGACGAAGAAAATTATCGGAATCCGCCTTAGCGCACGCCGTTGAGGCGATCGAAGCCGGCCGCCAGATCGGCGATCAGGTCTTCGACGTTCTCCAGACCGATATGCAACCGTACCAGCGTGCCGGAAAAATCGACGCCGCCCGCCGGGCGGATCGCTTCCAGTTCTTCCGGCTGGTTGGCCAGGATCAGCGACTCGAAGCCGCCCCAGGAGTAGGCCATGCTGAAGTGGCTGAAGTTGTCCAGGTAGGCGGCCAACTGCGCATCATCCAGCCGCTCTTTCAGCACGAAGGAGAACAGCCCGTTGCAGCCGCTGAAGTCGCGGCGATAGAACGCGTGGCCTTTGCAACTGGGCAGGGCCGGGTGATTGACCGTCGCGACCTCCGGCCGAGCCGCCAGCCAGTTGGCGACCTCGATGCTGCTGCGCTCGTGCTGCTTCAGGCGCACGCTCAGAGTGCGCAGGCCGCGGCTCGCCATGTAGGCGGTGTCGGCATCCACCATCTGCCCCATCAGATAGGAGTACTCGCGCAGTTGATCCCAACAGCGCGCGTTGGCGACGGCGGTGCCAAGCATGTAATCAGAATGACCGATCAGGTATTTGGTGCCGGCCTGAATGGAAATGTCGATGTCGAAATCCAGCGCCTTGAACAGCACGCCCGCCGCCCAGGTGTTGTCTATCATGATCACCACCTCCGGCGCCACGGCGCGAATGGCCTGCACCATCGCCGGAATGTCCTGCACTTCCAGGGTGATGGAACCGGGGGATTCCAGGAATACCACGCGGGTATTGGGCTGGATCAGCGTGGCGATATCGGCGCCGATCAGCGGATCGAAATAGGTGGTGCTGACGTTCATGCGGCCGAGGATATGGGTGCAGAAATCCTGGGTCGGTTCGTACGCAGAGCCGGTGACCAGCAGGTGATCGCCGGCGCCGACGAAAGACAGGATCGCATTGGCCACCGCCGCCGCGCCGCAGGGATACAGCACGCAGCCGACGCCGCCCTCCAGCTCCACCATCGCATCCTGCAGGGCGAAGTGGGTCAGGGTGCCGCGTCGGCCGTAAAACAGCTCGCCGTGGGCGCGTTGCGCGGTGGCGTGTTTTTTGGCAGCGACGGAGTCGAAGACCAAAGAAGAGGCGCGTTGCGTGACGGGATTGACGGAGCCCTGGGTGTAGCGTTTGCCGCGGCCGGCGCCGATCAGCGTGGTTTCGATATGTTTTGACGTCATGGTACCTGGCTCACCTCTGGTTGCTCTGCACGTGCCCGTTTGCGATAGCCCTTACGTTAACATGAGTTAATATGGCCATCCAGACGTTTTAACTTCCAGATATAGAAACGGCTATAATTGTCTGTCGGGCGCGCATTTCTCACCTCATCCTTCTGCCGTGGTGCGAGAGAGAAGCCCATTCATCGGTCGAGACGCCATCCGGCAGCGCGGCGTTGTTGCGCCGTTGTGGGAGAAAAGTAACGAAATAACCCTATAAAAGGGGCTTTTGGCGGTGAACGGGCGCGGATTGGCACTTTGCGGCGGGGCTGGCTAAAATTTTCTCGTTTATTTGGTAAATAATAATGAGAATCACTATCAATCCCCGGTTGGTTTGATATGATCGCACGCTGAATTATTCCTTAATTTTGATCGGTAATGGGTGGAGGCACAGCGTGAAAACGGCTGGCAAGAATTTAAATCAAGGATCGTTCGGCCAGGGCCGGGCGCAGTGGGGCAAGGCCTTCGGCCGCAGCCTGATGGCTTCTATGGTGCTGGTCGTGGGGCTGGCCGGCAGCGCGCAGGCCGCGCCGGCAAGTAATCCGGCCGTTGCCGAAAGCGTTGCGCCGACCACCGCGCCAGCACCGGCCGCCGCCGCGCCGGAGAGCATCACGCCGGTGAACCCGGCGCCCACGATCCAGCCACCGGAAACCCGCGGCATGGACCTGTCCGTTTGGGGCATGTACCAGCACGCCGACGCGGTGGTGAAAGCGGTAATGATCGGCCTGGTGCTGGCCTCGATCGTGACCTGGACCATTCTGTTCTCCAAAGGCAGCGAACTGCTGCGCGCCAAGCGCCGTCTGCGCCGCGAGCAGTTAGCGCTGGCCGAAGCGCGCTCGCTGGATGAAGCTTCCGAGCTGGCGCAAAACTTCGCCCCGGAGAGCGTCAGCGCGGTACTGCTGAACGATGCGCAAAACGAGCTGGAGCTGTCTGCGGAATCCAACGACAACAACGGCATCAAAGAGCGCACCGGCTTCCGCCTCGAGCGCCGCGTGGCGGCCTACAGCCGCAACATGGGCCGCGGCAACGGCTTCCTGGCCACCATCGGCGCCATCTCGCCGTTCGTCGGCCTGTTCGGCACCGTGTGGGGCATCATGAACAGCTTCATCGGCATCGCCCATTCGCAGACCACCAACCTGGCGGTTGTGGCGCCGGGCATCGCGGAAGCGCTGCTGGCGACCGCGCTGGGCCTGGTGGCGGCGATCCCCGCCGTCGTTATCTACAACATCTTCGCCCGCGTCATCAGCGGCCACCGTGCGCAGGTGGGCGACGTGGCGGCGCAGGTCATGCTGCTGCAGGGCCGCGATCTGGATCTGGCCGCGACGGCGGAAGCCAAGCGCTCACAGCACGCGCACCAACTGCGGGCGGGGTGAGCCATGGCGATGCGCTTAAATGAAGATCTGGACGACAGCGGCGAACTGCATGAAATCAACGTGACGCCGTTTATCGACGTCATGTTGGTGCTGTTGATCATCTTTATGGTGGCCGCGCCGCTGGCAACGGTAGATATCCGCGTCGATCTGCCGGCTTCTTCCGCCAAGCCGCAGCCGCGGCCGGAAAAACCGGTGTTCCTGTCGGTGAAGGCCGACAAGCAGCTCTACGTCGGCGATCAGCCGGTGAATGCCGATCAGCTGACTTCGGTGCTGGATCAACGCACCCAGGCGAACAAAGAAACCACCATCTTCTTCCAGGCGGACAAGAGCGTGGACTATGAAACGCTGATGAGCGTGATGGACACCCTGCGTAAAGCCGGCTACCTGAAAGTGGGGCTGGTGGGCATGGAAGGCGCCGCCAAGTAGCGGCGGCAAAACGATAAAGGGCGCTCAGGCGCCCTTTTTTATTGATTCAGAAAGATCACTCCCCGGCCAGCAACGCCCGGGAACCGGCATGGCGCCAGTGGATGCGGCCCGGCAGATAAAGCGCGTTCTGTTCCAGCGGCCGCTCGTCGATGAGCGCGGTAACCTGGTCGAAGCTATGTTGCGCCAGCGCCCGGCAGTCCTGAGCGACCGTATCGATCTTCAGCGTCATGCAATCGAACAGGTAGTGATCGTCGAAGCTGCACAGGTGGATGTCACTCTCCATCAGCTGATGCTGCGTCAGATAACGCAATACGCCTTCCAGCAGGCCGCAGGCGGCGGTAAACAGCGCCTTGGGCGGCCGCCCCAGCTGTGCGCACAGCTGAGCGAACATCTCGTAACCTGAGCTGGGGTGATAGTTGCCGTTGATGATCCATTCCGGTTTGCACGTGATGCCGGCACGCTCCAGGCCCAGTTGGAAGCCGGCCAGGCGATCGCGGGTCGGCGAAATGCGCGGCTGCCCGCCGAGAAAATAGATCTCATCCGGATGTTGGCGCGCGACCTTTTCCACCAGGTCGGCGGTCGAATTGACCGAATCGGTGATCACCAGCGGCAGTTCGGAGCCGGCGATCAGACGGTCCATCTGCACCACCGGCAGTCCGACATTGATCTTCTGGTATTCCGCGTCGTTTAGCTGGCTGGAGGCGACGATCAAGCCGTCGACCTGCCGCTGCACCAGACTGTTCACCGCCATCATTTCCTGCGCCGGGTTTTCATCGGTACAGGCGATCAACAGCTGCAGACCGGCTTCGCGGCACAGCGTTTCCAGCTCGCGCGAGATCACCGCGAAGCCGTAGTTGGTCATCTCCGGCACCACCAGCCCCAGCGTGTGGCTGCGGTTGGAGCGCAAAGAGCGGGCGTGGATGCTGGGCTGATAATGGTGTTCATGCGCCAGCGCCAGAATGCGATCGCGGGTGTCGTCGGACACCCGGTATTCCTTGCTGCGGCCGTTCAGCACCAGGCTGGCGGTCGATTTCGACACCCCGGCCAGCGTGGCGATGTCACTGATGGTAATGCGTTTATTTTTTTTCACTGACGCCATCTGAAGTCATCGGAGGATGCGTCATTCTAGCATGCATGGCGTCAGCGGCCAGTATTCCAACGCCAGCGGCGCGCTTCCGGACAGCCGCAGTTGCGGCTCACCAGCCGGGAAGTAGCGCGCACTCATCACCGCCTCGCCGCGGTTGATGAAGATCTCCACGCTGGAACGATCGAACAGCAGTTGCAGATGCGTGATTGAGCCGCGCCAGTAACGGTGCTCCGGCCGGCCGTCGGTGAGGGAAGCGCGCGTCAGCTGCAGCCTTTCACCGTCCCAGTTCAGCGTCATCGCGTCGCCAAAGGTTGCGCTGAACGCATCCTGCGGCGTCATCTGCAACTCCGCGGCCTCCAGCGCATAGGCGGGGGCGTCATCGGCGCGGCCTTGCCAGCTTGCTCGCTCACCGCGCAGCAGTTGCAGCTCGCGCGCCGGGCGCTGGTGGAGGCGGCCATGCCGCAGCGACAGCTCGCGCGGGCAGGTCATGGTGTGGATCCAGCCGTAGCGGCGCGTCGGATGGGCTTCTTCATCTTGCTCGGGCACGCCCATCCAGCCGAACAACAGGCGGCGGCCATCTTCCGCCTGCGTCGTCTGCGGCGCGTAGAACTCGAAGCCGGCGTCCAGCTCGCAGAATTCGCCATGGCTGAAGGCCGCCTGCCGGTAATCCAGCTTGCCGAGCAGATAACCGGCCTGATAACGGTTGAGGTAGCGTTCCGGCTGCGGCGCTAGCCCCTGCGGGCAGCAGATCAACACGTCGTCGCCGTCCAGCGAGAACAGATCCGGGCACTCCCACATGTAGCCGAATTCACCCAGGTCGTTCAGGCCGGAACCGGCGATCTCTCCCAGCGCTTGCCAGTCGCGCAGATCGCTGGAACGAAACAGCAGCACCTTACCGCGATCCTGCAGGTCACGCGCGCCGAGCACCATGTACCAGGCATTCTGATGACGCCACACTTTCGGATCGCGTACGTGGCCGCTGTAGCCCGCCGGCAGCGGCAGCACCGGCCCGAGTTTGCGGTATTCGCCTCGATCGCTTGCCTGAGCCAGACATTGGTAAGCCGTGCGTGAGCCGTCGGGGTATTTCACGTTGCCGGTGTAGATCAGCGTGATTTTGTCTTCCGCCACCACCGCCGAGCCGGAGTAACAGCCGTGGCTGTCGTAACAGGCGCCCGGTACCAGGGCGAGCGGCTGATGTTCCCAATGTACTAAATCGATCGACTGCCAGTGTCCCCAGCACTTGTTGCGATGATCGCAGCCCAGCGGATTCCACTGATAGAACAGGTGATAAACGCCGTTGTGCTGGATAAAGCCGTTGGGATCGTTCAGCAAGCCAACGCTGGGCGCCAGATGCCAGGCCGGGCGGTGCGGATCGCGCAGCGCGAGTGACTGGCCGTTCATGACCGCCCGCAGCGCCTGTTTGATTACACTGAGTTCTTCCATCATTGCGCGTCCGTTTTGTATTTCAGCAGCAGGGAGAGGACAAAGGCGCTGCCAAACGCGATCGCCAGGCCGATGATATAACTGACCAGCGAACTGGCCTGTACGATCGCCATGCCTGGGATCGCCGTCAGCCCGACCGCGTTCATGCCGACATGGTTGGCCACCACCCAGGCACCGCCGAGCGCGCCGCCCGCCAGCGCCGCCAGAAACGGTTTCACGAAGCGCAGGTTGATGCCGAACAGCGCCGCCTCGGTGATGCCGAGCATGGCGGAAAAGGCCGAAGGCACCGCAATGGCTTTGATTTTGGCGTCGCGGGTTTTGAAATAGACCGCCAGGCAGGCGCCGCCCTGAGCGATGTTGGCCATCGACCAGATCGGCAGCAGGAAGTTGACGCCGATAGTGGGGTTGCCGAGCAGCCCGGCCTCTACCGCGTGGAAACTGTGGTGGATGCCGGTGATGACGATAGCGGAATAGAGGCCGCCGAACAGCAGCCCGGCGAACCACCCCGCATGAGCAATCAGCGTGCTGAGCACGAAGGAGATGCCGTCGCCCAGCGCACGGCCGGCGGGGCCGATAAACAGCAGGGCGACAAAGCCTGAGATCACCACCGTCAGGAACGGCGTCAGGATCAGATCGAGCGCATTGGGGATCACCTTACGCAGTCGTTTTTCCAGCAGGCTCATGAACCACACCGTCAGCAGCACCGGAAATACCGTGCCCTGGTAGCCGATCATGGCGATGTCCAGACCGAAGAAATTCATGGTGTGGAACCCTCCGGCGACGCCCCAGGCATTGGTCAGCGCCGGATGCGTCAAAATGCCGCCGAGCGTGGCGCCCAGATAGGGGTTGCCGCCGAATTCGCGTGCGGCGGTGAAGCCGATCAGAATCGGTAGAATAATGAATGCCGCCGAGCTGAACATATCCAACATGATGAACAACGCGCTGTTGGCATCGGCCCAGCCATAGGTTTTCACCATGCCGAGCAGCCCCATCAACAGGCCGGAAGCGACGATCGCCGGGATGATCGGCACGAAGATGTTCGACAGCAGGCGGGCGATGCGCTGCAGTGGGTTGAGCTTTTTCGCCGCGATATCGGCGGCTTCGGCCTTGCTGGATTCGCTGACGCCCGCCGCCTTGATGAATTCCGCATGCACCTTGTTGACCAGCCCGGTACCGAAGATCACCTGGATCTGACCGGCGTTGCTGAAGCAGCCTTTGACGCCGTCCAGTTTGCCGATGGCCTCTTTATCCACTTTGCTGTCGTCCACCAGTACCAGGCGCAGGCGCGTGGCGCAGTGGGCGGCGCTGGCGATATTCTCTTTACCGCCGAGTAGCGGCAACAGCGCGTTGGCGGTTGCGGTAATGTCCATGTTGTCCCCTTGCTAAATAAAAATGCCGCTGCGCAGTTTGCGGCGCAGCGACGTGAATTGATGTCAGAAGAAATACTTGAATCTGGCGCGCATGCCGTAACGTTGGTCGTTGTCGCCGTTGGCTATCTTGTTGTCGGCGTTGGCTTCCAGCAGCGAGACATAGGCCCCCAAATACACATTAAAATTCTTCATATTCATAATGTTAGGTATCTGATACGACGCATGAACGGTGTGGATGTCGTAGTTGCCCGGTTCGCTGAGCGGGTTGTGGATATCGGCGGCGATCCCGGCGGTATTGAACTCTTTGATGTTGTTATGGGCATAGATATAACCCAGTTCGAAGCGCCGCCACAGCACGTTGACGCCGGCGGTCAAGTCTTGCTCGCCGGCGGCATCCAGGTAGGCGGTGCTCAGGTTGGCCACCACGCCATTATCCGGATCGGCCGCGTTGGTGTTCCAGCTCATGGTCATGCCGTAGCCGTTGCGCTTGGATTGATCGACGAAGCGGCCCTGGCTGTCCTGATAGCCGTAAGCGTTATTCACCACGTTGCTTTCCATCGCCGCCGCGATGCTGAAGGCGTCTTTTTTCCAGGCGATCACCGGGCGTAAATAGGCGACGTTTTTCTTATTGTCCAGCGCATTGCCGTGGTAGCTATTGTCCTGGAACAGCGAGGTGCCGTCTTCCACCAGCGTATTCAGTTCGAAATAGACCTCCCCGGCGTATTTGCTCAGCATCAGGTTGCCGCCGCTGCTGCTGCGGCCGCGGCCTTCTTTCATCATGTAGATATAGCCGAAGCCGTCGGCGTACAGATCGTTGGCGGTATTGCCGGAGTATTGAATGAAGGTGTCCTGATTCAGCGGGAACATGTCGTAGGCTTCGAAGCGGCCGATTTTGGTTTGCCAGTTCTTTTCATTGCCGAAGAAGAAAGCGGCGTCGTCCAGGTTCATTTTGCCGCTCATGTCCGCCAGCGGCTGGACGCTGAAGCCGGAGAAGTGGCCGTCCGGATTGCGACGGTAGCCGTCCAGCCCGACCAGAATGCGGCCGTTGATGTCCCAGCGCTCTTTGTTGCCGGGTTTCCAGTCCTTGTGGTCGCTGCCTTTCAGCGACGTCAGCTGGCCGCTGCGGCTGGTGCCGTCCAGGTTGAACTCCACGTCGCCATACAGTTTCAGATCGTTGAAACCGTTCAGTTTCAGCGCGCTGGTCGGAGAGGATTGCGTTTCCAGCGCGGCGGCGCGCTGCACGACCTGCGCGGTTTGCCTTTCGGTGCTGGCGGTGCGCTGTTCCAGCTGTTGCGCCCGGCGTTCCGCCGCCGTGGCGCGAGTTTCAGCCTGAGCGGCGCGCTGTTCCGCCTGCGTCAGGCGTTGTTCCAGCGCGTTAAGACGCGCCTCGATGCCGCCGCTGCCGGAGGCTGCAGCGGCAGACGTGGAGAGGAAAAGCCCTGTTGTTATCGCCAAATAGCTGAGTTTTTTCATCATCGTCTATTATCCGGGAAGGGTTGTTATTATTTTTTGCTAAATTGCTAAACCGGTTTTTCATGGCGAAAGATAACGATCGAGGAGCGGACTGGCAATCAAGTTTGCTAACCCGATTCAGCTATTGTGATCGAGCGCGCAAATCGCGAGTTAAAAGACCACGGCGCCCAGGGGATCGCCGTGGATGCAGGGGATCAACGCAGAAAAGCGGCCAACTCTTCGGCGTGAGGCAGGGCGGTCATGGCGCCCTTGGCGGTGGTGGCCAGCGCGCCGCAGGCCTGAGCCTGAGCGATAACTGCCGGCCATTGCGCGTCCTGCGGCAATGCGTGAAGGCGCGCCAGCGCCGCTAACAGCCCGGCGACGAAGGCGTCGCCGGCGCCGGTGGTATCGACCGGAACGACAGGCGCCGCGCGGAAATGACGCAGCCGTTGGCCGTCATGCACGTAGACGCCGTCGCCGCCCAGCGTCACCAGCAACAGGCGCAGCGGATAGGTTTGCATCATCCAGCGAATGGCGTTTTCCAGATCGTCAAGATGGCTGATGAAAGCCAGCTCTTCGCGCGACAGTTTCACCACATCCGCCAGCAGCAGCGCCTTTTGCAGGCAGGGACGCAGCGCTTCCGGCTGGCGCCAGACCTCTTCACGGATGTTGGGATCGAAACTGACCCGGCCGCCGACTGCCCGCATGCGTTCCATCGCCGTAAAGGCCGCGCTGCGGCTGGGCTCCTGCGACAGCGCGATGGAGCAGAGGTGCAGCCATTCGCCCCGTTGGAAAGCCGGCAGATCGTCGGGCTGCAAAAACAGATCGGCGCTGGGCTGCACCATAAACGTGAATGAGCGCTCACCCTGAAGATCGAGATCCACCACCACCGTGGAGGTATGGTGTTCGGGATCCGGTCGCATATGACCGATATCCACCCCTTCATCGCTCAGCACCTGCTGCAGAAAGGCGCCGAAGCTGTCTTGCCCCACCCGGCCGATAAAGGCGCTGTCGCCGCCCAAGCGGGCGATACCCACCGCCACGTTCGCCGGCGCGCCGCCGGGGCATTTGAGATAACCGTTGGCATTTTCAGGCACCAGGTCGATCACGGCGTCGCCCAGTACCCATACGCGATTCATCATGCTTAATCCCTGTTTTTGTCGTTGTCAGATGGTGAGCTAAAATAGAAGAACCGGTTTAGCAAGGCAATAAAATAATCCTCAGAGCCGTTTGGTCAGTGAGGAAGATTAATCTTTCTGCTGGGCTTGGGGAGGAGGAGTTTGCCCCGCGAACCTGCGCGGGGCGAGATAGCGGGGCGTTTAGCCCAGCCTCGGGTAGACGCCGGGACCGATTGGCAAGCCTAGCGCATACCAGACCAGCAGCAGCAAAATCCACACGCTGAAGAACACCAAAGGATAGGGCAGGATCAGCACGTAATAGGTGCCGAGCTGCGCGTCTTTGCGGTAGCGCTGCAGGAAGCCAAGGAACAGCGGCAGGAACGGCGACATCGGCGCCAGTGGCAGTACCGCAGAGTCGGCGATGCGAAAGATCATCTGGGCGAACGCCGGGTGGAAACCGAGCAGCATAAACATCGGCACGAAGATCGGCGCTAAAATTGACCAGATCGCCGAGCCGCTGGCGATGAACATGCACAGGAAGGCAGAGAGGAACATCAGGCCGAGAAATGCCGGTGCGCCGCTCATGCCGGCGGCTTCCAGCATATCGGTCAGACCGACGGCCATAAACTTGCCCATGTTGCTCCAGTTAAAGAACGCCACGAACTGCGACAGCGGAAACACCATCACGATGAAACCCGCCATGCTTTTCATCGGATCGAGCAAGTGGTGGGGAATATCGTCCGGCCGCCGGATTTGTTTGGTGACTACGCCATAGGTAATGGCGACGGTGAAGAAGAACAGGATGATGATCGGCACAATGCCCTTGATGAACGGGGAAGGGATCACTGAACCGGTGTTCGGGTCACGCAGCGGCGCGGCCTCCGGCACCACCAGAGCGGCGATGATGGCGATAAACACCAGCGCGGCGATGCCGCTCATCATCAGCCCCCGGTTCTGCAGCGGGGTCAGCGCTGCGATTTTGTCTTCAGCGCCGCCTTGCCACTTCGGCAGACGGGGCTCGATAAACTTGTCGGTGAGCAGCGCGCCGGCGATGGTCAGCACGATCACGGAGGTGGCCATAAAATACCAGTTGTCTATCACGCTGACGTGAACCGCGCCATCCACCGCTTTGGTGGCTTCGGTGCTGATGCCGGAAAGCAATACGTCGGTGGTGACGATCAACAGATTGGCGGTAAAGCCGGAGGCGACGCCGGCGATCGCCGCCAGCAGTCCGGCTATCGGGTGGCGACCCACCGCGATAAACATCAGCGCGCCGAGCGGCGGCATCACCACCAGCGCGGCATCCGACGATATATGACTGAAGAAGGCGATAAACAGCACCATATAGCTGGCGTAGCGGGCACTGACGCGCGAGGCCATTTTGTACATCAGCGCCTGCAGCAGCCCGACCTTTTCCGCCAGGCCGGCGCCTATCACCAGCGCCAAAATAGCCCCCAGCGGCGCAAAGCTGCTGAAGTTATGGATGATATTGGGAAATATCCACTGCATGCCCGCCACGCTCATCAGGTTATTCACCTTGATGAGCTCGCCGGTGGCCGGATTTTTCACCGCCACATCGAGCCAGGAAAACAACGCGGTGGCCAGCATAAGCACCAGGATCAAATAGACGAACAGTAAAAACGGATTGGGGATCTTATTGCCGATGCGTTCCACCCAGTAAAAAACGCGTCCGGGGCTTTTATTGATTGGCGTTGTGGCCTCACTCATGATTTTACCCTCTGTGTTTGCTCTGTTGTGTGATTGTTATTATTTGATTTATTTATAATTATGTTTAGTGGCCCGGTTGTCCGGGCCCTGTCTGTTCATGCTATTTCAATGGTGATGGCTTCACCCCCTGCGGGATGGGGCAGCGGTACGGCTGTTCGGCGCGCCGGCGCTCAAACTCGCCGCGGCAGCGCGCCAGCAGGGCGCTGTCGCTCAACAGATCGATGGCGGTCGCCGCCATCACCTTGCCGGCCAGGCACATGCCCTTATGGGCGATAGCGGTGCGGCCCTGCGCCACCAGTTGCCAGGTGTGCAGCGGAGTGCCGAGTGCGAAACAGGGGCTAAAGCATTGGGCGGTCGGCGCCACCCAGCTCACGTCGCCAACGTCGGTAGAGCCGTACAGCAGATCGTCGGATTCCACATAAGGAGCGACCTCGTCCATCAGCACCTTATCTCCCAACTGCTGCACCCACTCGCGTCCGGCTGAGCCGCCGGTGCGGGCAATGTTGAGTTTGGCGTTGCGCAGATCGTCGCGGCTCAGGGTCTGGCGGATTTCCTCGGCGAAGCGGCGTTCGGCGTCGCTGTACTCGGGCAGACCGAAATCACACAGGTTTTGATACATCGCGCGTTCCAGACTGCGGTTCGGCACATAGTTGGAGCAGGCCTTGTCGAAGCGCACTTCCATCTGGGTGTCAGTCATCAGCGCTGCGCCCTTGGCGATGTTAATCACCCGTTGGTAAATATCCTGCGCCTGGTCGAGCTGCGGCGCGCGGATCAGGTACAACACCTCGGCGTCGGCCTGCACCACGTTGGGGGAGCTACCGCCGGTATTGGTGACCGCGTAGTGCAGCCGCGCTTCCTGCACAATATGTTCGCGCAGGAAGTTGGCGCCGGTATTCATCAGCGTCACTGCGTCCAGCGCGCTGCGCCCCAGGTGCGGCGAGTTGGCGGCATGGGCGGCGACGCCCTTGAAGTGAAATGCCGCCTGAATGTTGGCCAGCGTGCTGGTGTTGAACATGCCGCTGAAGCCTTCCGGGTGCCAGGTGAGGGCGGCGTCGACGTCGTCGAACAGGCCTTCGCGCACCATAAAGGTTTTGCCGGAGCCGCCTTCTTCGCCCGGGCAGCCGTAGAAGCGCAGGGTGCCGGTCAGCCGGTTCTGCTGCATCCACGCCTTGGCGGCGAAGGCGCCCGCCAGCGCGGCGGTGCCCAGCAGGTTGTGGCCGCAGCCATGGCCGTTGCCGTTTTCCACCAGCGGCTGCGGCGTGGCGCAACCGGACCGCTGGCTCAGCCCGGCCAGCGCGTCGTACTCGCCCAGCAGCGCGATAACCGGGTGGCCGCTGCCGTAGCTGGCGATAAACGCCGTCTCGATGTCGCCCACGCCGCGTTCGACCGAGAAGCCTTCCTGTTCCAGCGCATCGGCCAGCAACGTGGCGGAATAGGTCTCGTTGAAGCGCGTTTCCGGATGGTCCCAAATCGCGTCGCTCAGCGCGCTGAAGCGGGGCTGACGTTGGTCAATGTAGTCGTCGATAAATGCCTGCAGTTCTGAGTTGCTCATGCTCCGCTCCCGAATGTCGGCAGGTTCAGCGCCAGCGACGCCAGCGTTTTCACCGCCACCGCCATCACCTGTTCGTTGAAGTCGAATTTCTCGTTATGGTGTCCGGCGCTCAGCTCGGTGCCGAAAATGACATATGAGGCCTGGCCGCCGCGGGATTTCACCCGTTCCATCATGTAGGTGGCGTCTTCTGAACCCGCAGCCTGTTCGCGGCGATCGACCACCGAGGTCAGCTCGGTTATCTGCTGTGCCTGGCGGCGGATGTAATCCACCCACGGTTGGGTCGGTTTGCTGCTCTGCGCCGCGCCCATCAGCGCGATATCGCAGGCGACGCCGTGCATTTTGGCGGCGCCTTCGATGGCGTTCAGCGCCTGTTGATAGACGAACGCGTTGATCTCATTGGTGGCGCCGCGCGTCTCCACCTTCATAAACGCCCGATCGGCGATCACGTTGCGGCCGGTGCCGGCCTGCAGCACGCCGACATTGATGCGCGAGCTGCCTTCGCTGTGGCGCGGGATGGCGTAAAGCCCCAGCGCAGCCTGCGCCGCCGCCAGCAGCGCGTTGCGACCGTCCTCCGGCTTGGCGCCGGCGTGGGAGGCGACGCCGCGGAAGGTAACGTCCAGCTTGCTGGTCGCCATAAAGCTGTCGCTGCCGCACACCAGCTCGCCAGCCGGCACGCCGGTGCCGATATGTACCGCGGTGAAGAAATCGACGTCGTCCACCACCCCGGCCTCCACCATTGATTTTGCGCCGCGTGTGCCTTCTTCCGCCGGCTGGAAGATCAGTTTGACGGTGCCGCTAAGCTGGGACTCCAGGCTTTTGAACACGTGCGCCAGCCCCAGGCCGATGGTGGTATGGCCGTCATGACCGCATGCATGCATCATGCCGCTGTTGCAAGAAGCGAACCCTTCACGGAACGGCAGGTGCTCGGGTTCCAGCAATTCGTTGAGATCAAGGGCGTCCATATCCACGCGGTAGGCGATAGTCGGGCCGGGGCGGCCGGTATCGAGCGTTGCGACGATGCCGGCGAAGCCGCCGGAAAAATGCGGCAACCATTTTTCCAACGCCCCCTGATTGCGGGCGCGCAGTTCCTGCGCCTCCAGCTCATCGGACGAGGGCAGTCCCATGCGCGCCTCTGCCTTGATGACCTCGCGGCCCAGCTGCAGACGGTAACCCAACCGATCGAGTTCTTCCGCCACCAGGGTGGCGGTGCGGAACTCAAACCAGCCGGATTCGGCATAGCGATGGAAGTCGCGGCGCCAGGCCTGCAATTGCGGGTACAGATCGGCCACCAACATCGAAAGCGAATTAGTCATAGTGATATCTCATAAGTTATCGCGCGCTGGATCGCTCCAGGCAGCAGTTATGCTCTGAACTGAAATCAGACGGTGAAGCTATTGCAAAGAAAAAGGTGCGTTTGGTTACTAACTGCCGTGAATGGCGCTTATTGGCGCAGAAAATGCGCTTAATTAAGCGAAATAAGAATTTGGTTATTTATTATGTTTTTTCCGAATGTACACAATGGAATCTGGCTAAATAAGATGCCAATATCTTGCTATTGATAAATAACGGTTATCGCCTTTCGCCTATGCCAGCCTCGATAAAATTGCACCAATTGCGTGCATTTGTGGACGTTAGCCGCCAGGGCAGCATCCGCGCCGCCAGCCGCACCTCTCGCCTTTCCCAGCCTGCACTGACCAAGGCCATTCAGGAGCTGGAAGAGGTGCTGGGCGCCAAGCTGTTTATTCGCCGCAGTCAGGGGGTGGTATTGACCGACTGCGGCGATAACTTTTTCCAGCATGCCAGCCTGATCCTCGAAGAGCTGCGGGTGGCGCAGGAAGACATTCAGCAGCGGCTGGGGTTGGCGGGCGGCACGGTGAATATCGGCGTTGGCGGCAGCATTGCGCGCACCGTGATGCCGCAGGTGGTCACCCAGTTTCACCGTGAGTATCCGAACGTGAAGGTGCGCATCGTCGAGGGGCAACTGGTGTCGATGATCCCAGAACTGCGCCAGGGCGAGCTGGATTTTACCGTCAATACCTATTACCCCAGCAGCCTCGACAACGAGCTGCAGTATGAACGGCTGATGGAAAAAGAGTATCGGGTAGTGGTGCGCAAAGGGCATCCGATGGAGAGGGCGACCTCGCTGAAACAGCTGCAGCACTGCGACTGGACCATGCCGACGCCGAAAGGCAGTTATTACCGGCTATTGCACGATCTGTTCGGGGACCTGGGCATGGCGCCGTCGATCAGCGTGACCTGCGAGACCTTTATGGCTTGTACCAGCCTGGTGGCGCAGAGCGATTTTGTCAGCATTCTGTCGGTGGACGTGATTTCGGATCCGATTTTGGGCAAGTATTTGGTGCCGCTCGAGCTGGAAGAGCGTCTGCCGAAAGCGACGTTTTATCTTATCCAACGCAAGGACACCACCCTGACGCCGATGGGCGCGCACCTGGCGCGCCTGTTTCGTATTTACTGTCGGTGATACCGAGGCCCTGCCGGGCCTCGGTATCAGAAGGCGATCGACCCCTGCACGAAGAAGGTGCGCGGTTCGCCGACGTACTTGCCGAAGTTATTGTCGTTGGAGCGGGTGAAGTAGCGCTGATCGAACAGGTTTTTCACCCCGGCGCCCAGCGTCAGGTTCGATAGCTGCGGCCCGAAATTATATTCCCCGCGCATATTCCACACCATGTAACCGGCGATATCGCCGAACTGACCATCGGCGCTTTCCTGCGTGACGTACTCCGGCCCGGTGCCCGGCGAATGCTGTTTGGACTGCGCGTAGCCGTCCAGATTCCATACCCAGCTGCCGGTGGCGTAGCGTGTGCCGACGGTATAGACCTGGCGCGAGTAGAACGGCAGGTCTTTACCGGCGAAGTCGCCTTTATCGGTGCTGGCCTTGGTGTAGGTATAGCTGGTGTAGACGCTGGCGCCGTCGAGCGCCCGGTTCAGCTCGCTGAGATCGTAGCTGAGCGCCAGCTCGATGCCTTTGTGCTTGGTGGCGCCCATATTGGTCCAGCCTACGTCGTTGCTGATGTATTGCAGTTGGTTATCGAAGTCGATGTAGAACAGCGTGGCTTCGGCTTTGACCACGGTATCGTCGTAGCGGGTGCCGAATTCATAGGTGTGCGCTTTTTCCGCCGTCAGCCCCGGCGCCGGCTGGTTGCCGTTGCCGCCTTTGGTCAGCTGGAAATACTGCATGCTGCCGAACGAGGTGTTGGCGTTGGCGAACAGCTTCCAGGCATCGGACAGGTGGTACATCACGTTCAAGGACGGCAGCGGTTCGCTGTAGCTTTTCTCGCGGCTGATGTTATTGAAGGCATCGTCCACGTGGGTGCGGATGCTTTCATAACGCAAGCCCGGCGTGACCGTCCAGTTGCCGACGTTAATGGTGTCGTCGATATAGAACGCGTTGGCCGCGGTACCGCCGGAGGTGTGCTGGTAATAGTCCGGGGTCTCCGGCGTCGAGCCGATATTCGCCGGGTTATACCAGGCCGAACGTGACGCCTTTTCATCCATGGTTTCATTCAGGTAGCGGTAACCGAGAGTGATCTCGTGCGCCATATCCCAGAAACGGAAGACCTGCGAGTAGCTTGGTTCGATCGCCCAGGTTGAATAGTGGCGCGGATAGGAGACCATGCGCCGCTGGCCCGCGTTTTTGCCGGTGCCTTCCGATTCGATGTTGCTGCCGCGGTAGCTGTCGGTGAAGTAGGTCAACACTTCGAACTGTTTGTCGTCTTCCTGATGTTTGTACTTGAACGACATATCCTTGCGGCGGCCTTCGAACTGGTCCCACGGCCGCGTGGATTGGAACGGGTTTTGCGCGTATTGCGCGGCACTCAGTCCGCCCGGCATGCCGGCTTTGGCGTCGTAGTAATGGAAATTGGCCAGCAGCTCGTCGCGATCGCTGAACGCATAACGCGTTTTCAGCATGAAATCGTCGATGTCGGTGTTGTCGTTGTTGTCGCGGTAGCCTTGGCCGTGCAGGCCGGAGTAGAGCAGCTCGGCGCCGAGGCCGTTGTCTGCGGTGCCGCCCACCGAGGCGCTGGTCAGGGTCTTCAGGCCGCCGTGGCTGGCGCCCTGGGTTTGTACGCTGGCGGTGCCGCCAAACGTTTTGGGAATGTCGCGGGTGACGAAGTTGATCACGCCGCCGACGTTCTGCGGCCCGTAGCGTACCGCGCCGCCGCCGCGCACCACGTCCACCGATTGCAGATTACCGATAGACAGCGGAGCCATCGACAGCTGCGGCTGGCCGTAAGGCGCGACCGCCAGCGGGACGCCGTCCATCAGAATGGTGGAGCGTGGAGAAAGGCGCGAAGTCAGGCCGCGCACGCCGACGTTGAGCGAGATGTCGCTGCCGCCGGTGCCGTTGCTGTCGCGCACTTGCACGCCGGGTACGCCGCGCAGGCTATCGGCGATGGTTTGGTCGCCCTGTTCGTGCATTTGCTGCTGGGTGACGATGGAACGCGCGCCCGGATGGTTGAGCAGCACCGAACTGGTATCAGGGTTGTCCAGCCAGTTGCCGACGACGGTCACGGTGTCGGTATCGTTCTGAGATGAGTTATCAGTAGCAAGGACAGGGAATACGACGGCGATGGAAGCTGTCAGCAGAGAAAGCCGAAAAAGAGGTGACATAATAATGCCTTAAGAGTTTCAGACCCGGATGTGTTTTTTTAGAAAAGACAATCTTAATGATAATTATTGGCAAGTAAATAGAATTGTTACGGGATAGTTAAGTAGGCAACTAAATAATGACTGCGGGAAACAGGGCCCGGCTGGCGGGGGTTATTGTGGCGTAAGCCAGAAGACGCCGCTGTAATCCAGCGCGGTGAATTTCCGGTGCACCATTTCGATATCCGCTTGCGGATCAATATCTTTAAACAGCGCTGGGTGCAGGAATTTGGCGATCGCCTCAACCGCGATAAAGTTGAGCGGCGTGTCGTAAAATTGATGGTAAATCGCCATCACGCGTTTTTCTTTCACCGCTTTCAGCACGTTAATGCCGGTGCGATCCAGCAGGTACGCCAGTTTCTTTTGGCTGGTGGCCCTATCGGTGGCGTAACCCAGCGGCACCGCCAGCGTGCCGCGATGGCCGCGGCTCCAGTCGGCGCCGGTCAGCAGATAGAAATCCGGGTTGCTGCTGATCACCTGTTCGACGTTCACTTCACCGCCCATGTCTGAAAACAGCGTGCTGCCGATATTGTTGCCGCCGGCGGTATCGATGAACTGCCCGAAGCTGCCTTTGCCGAAGGTGTTGCAGCACTGTTCGCCTTTGATGCCGGCGCTGCGCTCGATGAAGACGCTGGGGCGCTGTTCCGGTTTCAGCGTGGCGACCCGCTGCCGCACCAGCTCGAGGCGCTGCTGATAGAGACGGATGAAGGCGTCGGCATTGGGCTGCTCGTCAAATACTTTACCCAACAGTGCCATGCTGGCGATGGTGTTGGTCAGCGGCTGTTGGCGAAAATCGATGATCAGCACCGGGATACCGACTTTTTCCAGCTGGGTCAGCACGCCGCTGTCTTTCAATTTGCTCAGCAGGCCAATGTCGAAAATGATCAGATCCGGTTGACGCACCACCGCGCTTTCCACGCTGAAATCACTGGTGTAGGGGTTGTCGAAGGTGGGGATCTGCATGACCTGCGGGAATTTTTTCGCGTAGGCTTCAACCAGATCCGGCGCTTTGACCTTCAGCGAGTTGTCCCAGGCGATGATGTTTTTCAGCGGCTCCTGCGGATGCAGAATATTCAGCGCCAGCAGCGCGCGGGCATCGGCCAGGATAACGCGTTTTGCCGGTTGCGGCAGGGTGACCTGGCGGCCGGCGACATCGGTGACGACGATCGGCGCGGCTTGAGCGGCGCCGGCCAACAGTAAAACGCAGGCGGCCAACCAGCGGCCGGCTTTGGCGATAAGAACAGCGGGCATGAAGATCCTTGGGTAATCGGCGAAGAACGAGAACGCAATGATAAGCGATATCCTTTCGATTTTTGAACTCCCACGATACTGAGAGTTACTCATGGCCCATCAGCGGGTCGCTGACGCTGTGTTCGCCATCTTCCAGCCGCCCCGCCAGGCGACGCAGCCAGCCCCCGGCGCTTTGCAGCGCAATATCGTACCAACCGCCGCTGGCGCGGGCGTCAAACGCTTGCTGGTGGCTGCCGCCCGCAGGCAGCGTGATAGGCCACGGGCCTTGCTGCGTGTAAGGGCAGCGTTCGAGGGTGACCGTTATCGCTTCGGTGGCCGGGTTATTCAACTGCAGCAGCAGGTTGCGGCCCGTCGGGCGCAAACGCACCTCAGGCTGCGGCCGGCTCAGGGTGCCGCGCAGTTCACGATGAAAGCCGTTGGGGCCAAGCAGCCACAGATGGTACTCATTCTCCGTTTGCCAATCGTCGCTGACCGCCTTGCCCGCCTCGACGGTATAGCGGCGCGGGATCTGCGCCAGATCGCGCCGATCGTAGACGTGAAACACCGCTCCTTGCTCGCCGGTATTGAACAGGTTCAGCGTCACGCGGCGTTGCTCGGCCGCGACGTTGGCCTCGACGTGCAGCTGATAGGGCAACGCGCGGGAAGGGCGCGCCAGGCGGCGTTGGTGGGGTAAACGCTGGTGGGCGGGCGATGGCAGCGGCACCTGCGGCAGCTGTTCCTGACGCTGGCGCAGGCCGTCGGCGGCGTGGCGGCTGGTGGCGGGCAGGCTCGGCAGCGCTTCGCCGTTAGGATCGACGAAGTTGAACGCCGAAGTGAGATCGCCGCACACCGCGCGGCGCCAGGCGCTGATGTTGGGTTCATGCACCTGAAAGCGCTTTTCCAAAAATTGCAGCACCGAGGTGTGATCGAAAACCTGTGAATTGACCCAGCCGCCGCGGCTCCAGGGCGACAGCACCAGCATCGGGACCCGCGGGCCGGGGCCGTAGATGCGGCCGTCCGGCGGCGGTTGATCCTGCGAGCCGGGCGGCGCCACGTGCTGGAAGATCTCGGTGTCGAATGGCACGGTCGATTTACCGGCGAAGCTGCCGTCTTCGCGCAGCGACGGCGCGGAAGGCGAAGGCATATGGTCAAAAAAGCCGTCGTTTTCGTCGTAGTTGACCAGCAGGACGGTTTTACTCCACACCTCCGGGTTGTCGGTCAGCGCGTTGAGGATCTCTTGGGTGAACCAGCCGCCCTGCACCGGGCTGGAGGGATCGGGATGTTCCGAATAGGCCGCCGGCGCGATGATCCAGCTGACCTGCGGCAGTTTGCCCTGTTGCACGTCGGCGCGGAATCCGGCCAGCATGGCGTCCAGATCGTTGCCGTCGGCGGCCGGCAGGGTGTTGCCGTTGCCTTTGTACAGCGGTGCGGCCTCGTTGAGCGCATCGCGATAAGGCACGAAAGCGTTGAAGTCTTTCGACGGCCGCGCCGGGTTGCCCACTTGAATGCTGGCGGCGCGGTATTGGCGAAAACCCGCCAGCGGGTTGTCGGTAAAGTTGTCCGGCAGGAATTGATACACCTTCCAGCTGACGCCGCTCGCCTCCAGCCGTTCCGGATAGGTTGTCCACTGGTAGCCGCTGTCCGCCGGGCCGGGGCTGTCCCATTCGTTGACCACTACCGCCACGTCGGCGGCGGACGGGCCGTTGGTGCCGGTCCAGTGGAACAGCCGATTGGTGTTGGTGCCGGCGTGGATGGCGCAGTGATAGGCATCGCACAGGGTGAAAGCGTTGGCCAGCGCGAACTGGAACGGCAGCTCCTGCTGGCGGTAGTAGCCCATCGAGGCCGGCGTTTTGTAGGTGGGCCAGGCGCTCATGCGGCCGTGATCCCAGGCGGCTTGCTCATCCACCCACGAGTGCGGCGTGCCGGTGACGCGCTGGGCGTTGCCGCGTTTGCTGTCCAGATGGTAGGGCAGTACCAACCGTTCGGCGCCTTGTTGTTGCCAGACGAGGCGATCGCCGGGCAGTGGGATGGTAAAGCGATCGCTGAAGCCGCGTACGCCAGGTAGGGTGCCGAAGTAGTGGTCGAAAGAGCGGTTTTCCTGCATCAGGATCACCACGTGTTCGACGTCGCGCAGGGTGCCGGTGCGGTTGTTGGCGGGAATAGCCAGCGCTTTGCGAATCGAAGCGGGCAACAGCGAGAACGCCGATCCGATGGCGGCAGCCCGCAGGATGTCTCTGCGAGAAAGGTCAGGCATGCGTCGTTAATCTCCGTCAGTGTGCTTTGAAGATAGCCGCTGACGACGATAATGGCGAAAAATAACAGGGAGATGAAAGCGAGAGAAACAATGCCCCCTGGCGGGAGCATTGGGGGGAACGCTTACTGCCTGATCAGGCGACCGAGCGCCGGCGCCGTTTCGAAATCGCTGCGGAAGGGGTTGATGTCCAGGCCGCCGCGGCGGGTGTAACGCGCGAACACGCTGAGTTTTTCCGGGCGGCAGCTTTGCTTGATGTCGTTGAAAATGCGCTCGACGCACTGCTCATGGAATTCGTTGTGCTGGCGGAAGGAGATCAGGTAGCGCAGCAGGCTTTCGCGATCGATTTGGCGGCCTTCATAGCGGATCACCACGCTGCCCCAGTCCGGCTGGTTGGTGACCAGGCAGTTGGATTTCAGCAGATTGGAAGACAGCGTCTCCGCCACGCGTTCCCCTCTCTCGGCCGCGCCGCTCAGGTATTCCGGCTTGAAGGCGAAGTCGTCGATCGCAATATCCAGATCGTCGATGTTGATGCCCGGCAGGCGATCGATTTGCGCCGGGTAACCTTCCAGCCCCGGATAGAGTGTGACGGTGACCTGGCCGTTGGCCGCCTGCGACAGATCTTTTTGCATGGCGGCGCTCACCTGTTCCACGCTGTCGAAGCGCGTTTGGTTGAAACTGTTGAGATACAGCTTGAACGACTTGGATTCGATCAGGTTCGACGAGGAATGCGGGAAGGTAAATTCGCCGATGCCCACCACCGGTTTGCCCTTGGCGTTGAGCCAGGACAGCTCGAAGGCGGTCCAGAGATCAAAGCCGCTGAACGGCAGTTGCCGCTCGTCCACGCCGATCAGATCGCGGCCGCGGGCACGCGGCAAGGCTTCGAGCAATGCGGGAGCATATTGATCCGGATAATCGGAGTTCGCGCCAAGATGGGTGATTTTATCTTGCTTTTGGATATGCATATTCATTGCCCTTTGCTTGTTCGGTATTGATGTAGCGATTAAACAGACTGCGGGTGGCGTAGATCGGCCCGACGCCCAGCAGGGCGTAAACCACCTTGATCAGGAACTGCGACAGGATCATGGTCTTGATGATGTCCCAGCTCAGCACGTTGTAGAACGCCAGCGTACAGAACACCACGCTGTCGATGGCCGACGCCACTACGGTGCTGGTGATCACGCGTACAAACAGGTAACGAGAGTTGGTCAACTCTTTGATTTTGCAAAGCAGATAGGAATTGACGTTCTCGGAAATCAGATAGGCCGCCGACGAGGCCACCAGCACTGCCATGATGCTGTGCACGATGCCGTTGTAGGTCTCGCTGTACTCCCACTGCGGAATGCTCGGTACCAGCGTTGTCACCCAGACCCCCAGAACGAAGGTCAGGTTGGCGATAAACGAGATGATGATGGTGCGCCTGGCCAGCCGCAACCCATAGAATTCGTTGAGGATGTCCACCAGGATGAATGTGAGCGGGTAGATGAAGATCGCCGGCGGCGTGATGAGATTCAGTATCGGGATTTGGATCGGCTTGACGCCGCACAGCGTTGAGAAAATATAAATCACGCTGAGCGCCACGGTAATAATCAGGTAGGCGTACCAGGATCGTTCATGGCGATCGCTGAGCTCGTAGGCGGTTTTTTGTTGGTTATCGCCATAGAGTTTGCGGTACAGCGCCTGCAGCTCGTGCCGGCTCAGATCTTCTGATATTTCGCTGTCGGCCAGCTCATTCAGCCCCATGGTAATGGTTTTGCCGGTGGCCAATACCATGACATTGGCCGCGATGGTGCCATGCCGGGTGAAGCCCAACAGTTTGAACTTCTGATTCGGTTCCATTTATAACCTTTCTCCAACGATGTAACCCAGGAATTGCACGGTGTCCTGAGGGCGTTTGTCCATGCTTTCGCTGTCTTTGTCGTCAACCACAAAGAAGCCGCTTTTTCCCGAGTGATACAGCAAAGGCGAATCGCAAATCAGTACCGGCGGGCGTTTGATGATGATGACTTCGCCGGGAATAAATGACCCTTTAATTTCGGTCTCTATTTTCATTGCCAACATGTTCGACTCATCGCCGAAGAAATAAGTCAAAGGGAACTCGGTGACCAGTTGCCCGATCTTGCGCTGCGAGACGGCCAGATAGCGCGATTGCGGGATCACCGGAATGGCGGAAGGATTCTTGTTGCCTTCGGTGGACAGCGTTTCGTTAAGCAGCTCCAGCTTTTCCAGATCGTAATCTTCGATCTCTTCACAGGAGACACCGAAGAAATCGGAGATCCGATTCACGGTGGATTGCTGAACGTTGTTCACTCTTCCGTCAAGAATTTTGTAGAGGGTAGTGCGCGTCAGGCCGCTGCGGTTGGAAAAGGAAGCCTTGGTTTCACCGCGGGTACGCATCAGATATTCAATATTTTTAATGATGTTGATTTTGCGCTGTGCGTTGGTGGTTTTCATTGGCTGTCCTTACAAACATTACGCAGGCTTCACTATATCTTACGCATTGGCGTTGTCCAGATAAAAAGGCGCAGGCGAGCGGGTAACGAACTGATTATTAGCGGTAATTATTGTTTTCCGTCAGCCGTTTAGCGCAGTGATATCAGCGGAGGTGGCCCGCTTCCTCTGCGCGAAAGATAAAGCCGTGCAAATCAATTGATTAGGTTTTTCTTATGTAAAAGTGAACACAAAAGCCGGTTTTATGTTTACTTTTGTGTTGACCAAAGCCGATTCCATGGGCTACTGTTCATGCAAGCTGAAGTTTCCCTTTACGATCAAAACACGGAAGCCGACAGTTTTTATAATAAAAAGCTCAGAGGGGGCGTTGCCACACTCTGAGCATAATGGATAACTTGCTACCGACACCAGGGACCCTAACCACCACGGCCGTTTGTCTGCGCGATCGGCTCATTCTTTTGCATTGAATCCCCTTTTCGAGCGTCTAACACTCCCCCGATACCGGAGGAGTGCATTACCGCATTCATGAAAATCAGAGCGATTTCTGTGATGCCAGCGGTTTTTGCGCCCGGCTGAAGACCCGTTTAAGCACCCAATACAGCAGGCTGGCAGCGACCAGGGAATTGATGGTCGGTACGCCCCATTCGGTCGCCAGGCCAACGGCGCCGCCGGCGATGCTGGCGACGATCGCCGCCCAGCCGATAGTTGGCGTTTCGTTCGGCAACTGGCCGGTACGGCGGCTCTCATCCAGGATCTTGCGATGGCTGCGCAGCAGATAATAGTCCACCAGCATGATGCCGATAATCGGCGGGAAGACCACGCCAAGCACCGTCAGGAAGTCGACAAAGCGGTCAAGAATGCCCAGCACCGACAGCGTGGTGCCCAGAATACCGATCGCCAGCGTAGTGTAGGTGTACTTCAGCTTCTTGCCGGTGATGCCTTCCACCGCGTTGACGATGCCCAGCGAAGAAGAGTACAGGTTGAGATCGTTGACGCGCAGGGTGGAGAAGACCACCACCAGCAAACCGGCGCCGCCGGCCGCTTGCGACATGATGGTGACCACATCCGCGGTGCCCAGGGTTTTGGCGATCAGGATCGCCAGGCCGTTCACCACGAACTCGCCGGCGATGATGGTGAAGAGCGTGACGCCGAGCACGTGCTTGCCGTTTTTGGAGTAACGGGTCAGGTCGGGGGTCATCAGGCTGGCCACGATGGCGCCGCCGACGACGATGGTGATGCCGGCGCTGATGGTCAGCGGTTCACCCGGCGGCGCCAGCTGGATGATTTCCTGCAGGTTATGGCCTGAAAGCGCGGTCACCGAAATATAGGCCACCAGCATGATGAACATCGGCACCGCGATACGGGCGGCGATGCGCAGCGCCTTGAAGCCGAACGCCACCAGGATGGTCAACAGCGTGCCCGAGAGCCCGGCGGCCAGGCCAAAGCCCAGCTTATTGCCGAGCGCGAAGTCGAGCGACTTGGCGAAAATGGCGTTCTGAATGCCGAACCAACCCAGCAGGCTGACGGCAACCACCACGCCGATCAGCACCGAGCCCAGACGGCCGAAACCGCACCAGCGCGCCAGCAGGCTGCCGGAAATACCTTCGCGCATGCCAGCCAGCCCCAGGCCGAAGGTCACCACGCCGAAGATCAGGCTGCCGACGAAAATGGCGGTGAAGGCGTCAATCAGCGTCATGGTGTTGCCGAGCACGGCGCCGAGCATGAACTGGTCCAGCGCGGTCAGCATGCCCATATGCACGATGGCCACGCTTAAAAACGAAACTCGTTTATCTTGCGGCACCCGGGTGAGCGGATAATCTTCGATCTTTATCACGGTGAGATCTTCCTTGCGGTTCAAATAAACTGAATGCCTTTGGTTACCAGGCGATCGGGAATGTAGTTATCCAGATTGGCGTATTTGCAGTATTCCTCAAATTGCTGCTGAGTATGCACGTTGGCCTTCTGGTAAATGTTATAAATGCGGTTTTCGATGGTCTTATTGCTGACATTATAGATTTTGGCGATCTCTTTCACCGTAAATCGTTGCAGCATAAGGAAAATAACATCGAGTTCGGCACGGGTGAACAGCTCGTTATTGACTTCGGTGGTCAACACGCTGGGTTTTTGCTGATTGATGTACTTCAACGGCGACAGGCTGTTCATCGGCTTGGCGTTCCAGATCACGCCAATCACCTGTTTGTCATCGTTGTACACCGGCAGCTTTTCGCTGATAAACGGCGTCAGGCTGTCTTTTCCGTACCAGTAGTGCGTTTCTATGACCGTGACCCGGTCGCGCGCCGCTTCGGTCATCTTGTCATGTTCGATAAAGTCGGCGGCGGAGTCGGCCCAGTCGGCGGGGAACTCGTGGTCATATTTGCCGGCGACGTCGAAATTCAGCGGCGTATTGGTATAGAGATAAGCGGCGCGGTTCATATAGAGGTGGCGGGACAGGTGATCTTTGATGCCCCAGGGTTCGCTCAGGTGCTCCATCATGGTGATGAGGCCCTTAAAATAAGATTCATTATTTTTATGCGATGAACCCATACCCACCTCTGTGCCGCTCAGGCCGCGTTACAGGCTTTTAGCCAGGTAATGGCGGGTGTGGCGATGCGCATAGTCGCCCAGTTCGCCGTAGACCCGGTAGCCCAGTTTTTCGTAGAAGCCTCTGGCCTGGAAATCGAAGGTATCGACATAGGCCATATGGCAACCGCGCTTGCGGGCTTCTTCTTCGGCCAACACCATCAATTGGCGGCCGTACCCGCTGTTGCGGCATTGATCGCCAACCCACAGATACTGCACTTCCAGGCCGCCCCACCAGGTGCGCGCGACCAGGCCGCCGACGATCTGCTGGCTGTCGTCGGTAACGGTCAGGAACAGCGGGTGAATATCTACGGGCTGGGTTTTGTGATTGTGCGCCCAAAGGCTGTCGATAACGAACTCTTCATCCTGCGGGTTGGGTTTGTCGGTGATATTAATATTCATTTTTAATATAATTCCCTGATTTAATTATTCAAAACTGAACTAGGCGCTTTCGCCCCAACCGCTTCTAATATCACTTTCGTTAATGTATTTCAAGGGTGGTTTTCACCCTTTTCCGCCTGGTGAGCGGGCGCTTATGATAGGCGCCACAGGGAGAAGAAAATAGTGAAACAGGCGGTATTAAAACGCTGAAATGCCCTGCTTACACCATCTTTTCCTACTTGCGCCTCACCAGGGCCCCACCGGGAAAACTGCAGTACTGTATGGCTCCACCGGATAGAGCAAGCTCACTTGCCGACGGGGGAGCCACTTTGTTTTTTGACGCGCTCGCCCGCGGCCACCGTTCTCTGTCTCAGATATTAAACACTCTTCTTATCAGAAGATATGCACCGCAGATGAAAATGTGGCCGATACCTTCTGAACCGCGGATTCAGTCTTCTGCAATGACGCTGTCCAGCGCCGGCTCGATGGTCGCGCCCAGCATGGCGCCGTGTCCTAAGGCGGGCCATTCCCGATAGCCGACGGTGAAACCGTCGAGCTGCGCCAGCTGTTCGGCCAGCAAATGCGTTGCGTCCGCGGGCAGTGCGGGGCTCTTCACGCCGGGCGGGGCCGCGCGATCGCGTTCCGCCAGACCGACCCACAGTTGCAGCCTTACCGCCGGCGCTGCGCGCCGTTCCGTCATCTGCTGCGCTTCTTTCAGGATCATGCCATTGCCCCACCACAGCGAGGGTTCCACGGTGATATAGCGCTGAAAGGCGACGGGATGGGTAAACAACGTGTGCAGAACGAAGAGCCCGCCGTAGGAGTGCCCCCACAGCGTCTGCCGCTGCGGATCGACCGCCAGTCTGGCGGCGATCGCCGGTTTGATCCGAGTTTCAATCAATTGCAGGAACGCATCCGCGCCCCCGCCGGCCCGCGGCGGTGTCTTCATGCCTGCCGGCAGAGGGAGCGTATAGTCGTAGGCGCGGCCGGCGGCATCGATGCGCAGATCGTTGTCATAGCCAATCATGACCAGCACCGGTGGCCGCTTCGCCGCCGCCAATTTGGCCAGTAAGGCGGCGTTTAACTCCATCAGCACCGCGTTGCCGTCGAGGAAATAAACCGTTGGATAGCCGCCCGGCTCAGGCGCCCGATGCGGTTGAGCGATGCGAACGCGGTAATGCCGTCGGCCATCGGCGGAGGTGAAGCGCAGGTCGCTGAAGCGGTAATCCGCAGAATCGGTATCGGCTACGGTAGCGCCGATCTTGCGTTCCAAATCGGGCCTGGCCAGCACGGATCCCGGCAGCCAAAGGCCGATGGCGAGCGCCAGAAGCGCAGAGATAAAATGCCGGTTGGACAAAAACATGCGGGTTAACACCTTCGGAAAAAGGCCGATAGTAGCATCCGTTCGCGCCCGGCAAAAACCTACCTTTAGGGCGGACATTCCGGCCGCGAATGGCGGCCAAAACCCGGGAGAGGGCCGCCAGTTGCTTTGCCGGGTTAATAGCAACTCATTGTTATTATTGGTAAGTCAGGAATAAGAGAGATTGCAATTAATTAGAAATGGTTATGATTTTTATGGGGGGAGGAATGGCGAAGGGAGGAGGAAATACACGGTTATCAACGATTTTTAGCAAAAAAAGCCCTATAAAATAGGGCAAAGACACACAACAACACCAGGGAAACTTTCCTGTATCTTATATTATAGCTTCCTATACATATAGAACATTTTATTATAAATATGTAAGTGATTCTTATTGATTATTTAATGCCATTATTTTTCAAATGGTTATGTGGTCCGACGGAGGCATTGCGCCTGGGTCGGTTGAGGGCTATCAGGGATGGGGGCGGGGGCTTTCTGTCACGGCGGTATGAACAAGCGAGGTCATTGGCCCGATAACCCTCAGGGCAATACCGGCCGGCAGGCTGTGAACATGCCGGCCGGTATTCCTCCTCGCGCTGGGCACTGCGCCGCCCGATCTTCCCTGCGGGCGTCCGGTGAAAATCAGTGCTGTTGCAGCGTCAGCATCTTGCCAAGCAAAATATCGGTCGGCGGCAAAATATCCGTATCCAACCCGGCGGAGGGGGTAAAAGTCAGCTCGCCAAAAATGATCTGGCCTTGCGAGATGTAGAAATCAACGCGAACAAACTCAAAGGGCGCCGACAAGCGAGTGGCGTACTCAAACAGTTCATCGTATCCTTCAGGTTTCACGAAAGCGTTTATCTCCTCCTGGCTCAATGCCAGGCAGTCCTCGCTATAGCAAAGGAACTTGAACTCTTTGTCGAAAAAGTAATATTTTGGCGTCCCGGTATCCCTGCCGACGCACAGCAAGGTGCAGTAAGGCACACCGCGGAAACAATAGATTTTATAGTCTTCAGGCCCGTGACCATTGGGCGATTCGATATATTTTTCCCCAATGATCTTTTTTTGTATCCCTTTGTAGTTGAGTTCTACATAGGTTTTCCAGTAATCGTCTTTCATCCATCCATCGATCAGATGAGAGGCGCTTTTAATGTCCAATGATTGCTTGTTTTGGCAAATTAAATTATACCCTGAACCGTGGTTTCCCTTGATGACAAATTTATCAGGCAGCGTTTCCCACGGTATTTCCTGCACTGAATCACAGGAAAAATACAACTCATTAAGAATCTCTTCACATCCCTTTTCTTTGATGTACTCTCTCACCGCGTATTTATCTGCACATTGAGTCACTAATGCGTTATTACTGTAGTCATTCAACTTAAGATGATTTATTTTTTCATTCCAGGTTGAGGGAGACCGTAAATTCAGCGGTTTGCCAAATGCCCTTTTGTATATCAATCTGGCCTTGAATTCGGGGGCTAATACGGCCAGCTGATTCAGAATAAACTTCTTGAATTGTCTCTTCATATACGTAATTCCATCAAAGCATAATGACAATGATTAAGACGTTCTTGTATTTAAAATGCGGGCGGCACGCTTTCACTGCGCCATTGAATGGCTGTCGGCGTTGTTCCCAGATCAAATGGCTTGTGGTCTAACGCCCGATTAAGAATGCGGGCCGATCGCCAGGCCATCAGGCTCAGCTGAGGATCGGCAATGCCGTGATTATGCATACTGGCGTTCATCGCAAATAAGCAGTTCTCCGTTGGGCCTTCCCACTCAAAGGTAAAGTCCGGGGCTATGCGGTATTCGCCGTCCGCAGTCTTCAACAACCGGTGGGCTAAAGGCTCAAGGAACTCAGGCGTCGCCGATTGATAACCGGTGGCAAAGATCACCACGTCCGCCTTGAAGGTTTCCTGGCCGTGATCGAGATGATGACGCGTTTCGAGCTGGTAGGCGTTATCCAGCGTGTGTTTCACGGCCGTCAGCGAACGGCTGGGCAGCAGGCGCACCCATAATTTCTCGCGCAGGACGTCGAAGCGGTGGTACATGGCGCGATAAATCGCCAGCAGCGACTCACTGGTGATGCCATCTGAGGTCATCTTCTGTTCGGCCAGCATATGCCGCTTGGCCGTGCTGTCCAGTGAGTAAAAGCTCTCGACGTAATCGGGCGTGAAGTATTCGTTGGCAAAAGCAGCCTCATCGAGCGCATTGTAGTTGTTGCGGCGCGATATCCAGTCGAGCTGCTCCGGCTGCCCCCATTCCCCTTTAAAAATATTCAGGAACAGATCTGCGCCGCTCTGGCCGCCGCCGACGATCGCCACGCGTTTGCCGGTCAGATCGGGGTTGCGCAGCATCATTTCGCTGGCATGGAAACAGCGATCGCTTTGCGTCGTCACGCAATCCGGCAACTTTATTTTCTTGCCTATACCCACGCTGACGTGTTTGGCGTGGAGGACCTTACTCGAGGTGGTCACCACGAACTGGCGCTGCCTGTCGTCAAATTCGACCCGCTGAACGTCTTGATTGAATGCCAATGATCCCATCCCGGCGGCGGCCCAGGTAAGGTAATCGGCGAACTCTTCGCGCGATGCGGTGCGCTGCTCCGTCGTCAGGAAACGATAAAATTTTCTGTTTTTTACCAGATAGTTGAGAAAGCTGTAGCGATTGGTTGGGGCAACCGCACTCACTAAATCTTTTAAAAAGTTGGTCTGCATACTGCAATCCGCCAGGATCATCCCTGGGTGCCAGGAGAAGTGAGGCTTGCGTTCAAGGAATTGTCCCGTAAATCCCTCTATTTCACTTCCTAAGGCGGCCAGGCTAAGATTTGATGGGCCAAGGCCAATACCGATGATATCCAAACGCTGATTCATTAATAAGCTCCAGTATAATGAGAATAATACCCAGAAATACGGCTGCAGATAGGGTGGCTTATAGCAACCAGGCTGCCTTTTTCTTATAAGTAAGCTTCACGAATTAAATGTAATTAAAAGGTGTACGGGCCAAAATACCGCATTTTTAAATGCCCGTTGAGAATTCGGTAGCGCATCAGGTAAAGGTTATGGGCGTATTTCTTTCCATGAAAATCCCTATGAAGATTTGCGCGTGTATTTAGTGAATATTCCTAAGTAAAAATCCGATGCCGCCTGATTCATCAAGCCATGAAAACGGCCACCAGGGAGGATGTCCACCGTATGAGTTCTTATCTGCTTTTCTGGTGTATATGCCATTGCATTGCCGGGATCGGTGTATTCGTTGCTTAGAATAGCCTTAAAATAGGCGCGGGGAAGGTGAAATAACGTGATATTAGAGGCAGGATGCTTTTTGCAAAGATGAAATCGGAAGTGAAATTATAAAATCTGTGCGTTTTGAGTTAATTTTTATCATTTAATTCAACGTGTTATTTTGTTTTTTGCGGCAGAGTATCACACTCTTTCACTGAGATGATACGCACGCTTCTGTCCCTTTATCTCTTCTTATTGCCCCCCGAGCGGCAATATTTTACCCCGAGTTGCATCACCCTATGGGCGCGAATGGTTCGCATTAACTACCGGGGTCAGGATTCGTTTAATTAAGGCTGGCCGGAGAGCTCGAGGCGAGTGTGAAAAAAACTGACCACGCTGGCGCAACGATCGCGTCCGATCCGGCAATCTGCCTTGTCATCATCATTGACCATGCTTACCGACAATAAAAATCTTTTGGTCAGCTCGGGGCATTTTTGCGCCCCGGACAGAATGACAACCGTTGCGCCAGAACCGTGAAGACCTGCCAGGTTGATCAATCACGGGAGCTTCAAATTGCTGAGGTAGTCATACTGGGCCTGCGAAATGTCCAGTTCCCCATCGCTGAAAAAGACTTTTATAAACATATCGCCCTGGCCGACGATATCGACACGTTGGTAGGTTCCTGTCACAAAACGGCGTACGATAGCCTGAATGGCAGCGGTATGATTAGCAGGAACTGCATTGTTATCCGTGACTTTCTGTTCAAAAGTAATAGGATGCTCTGCCTGAGGATCGGGACTGTATTGTGCGCGTTTGGCTGCGCTTTCGAACTTGAAATCATTAAAGGCGTTGTGGGTGGAGTTAAACATATCGGCAAGGTTTTTGATATGCGCCGCCATCTGATTCACGACCATGGTTTTATTGGTCACGAAGCGTTTACCCAAATAAGTGCCAGTCACTACCGCGAGCTGGGCGGCATTCCTGCCTAAAATGCTGCCAACGCCAGAACTGGCCCCCGACAATAATCCCGCGATCAAAACCAGTCCGGCTCCGCCGACGGTACTCGATGCGATATTCTCAAAATGCTGAACACGCGCCCCCATTTGCCATGAGGTTCCGGGAAAAGAGACATTAATGCGGTTATCCAGGTGATTAATTCTTCCGCCTGGTCGTTGTCCTGACTCAATATTATGGGCTGTCAACCGGCGGTTGTTTTCATCTTTGAGTTCACCCAGCGTAAACGCGATCTGACCTGTCTCCGTTTTTGTTAATCGAAAGACTTCTTCTGGTGACAGAGACCTGACGAGGATCAGCGCCTCATTCAAAATCTCACGGGTCAAAAAGTTGGCTGACACCCGATTATTCGATTCGTATTGCGATGTCAGAGCTAAAATTTCATGTGACTTAGGAAATGCCATAATCCCCCCACCATTACGATATGCATCGTAATGTGATTAGCTTTCTTTATTTTGCTTAATGTCCCAGCCCATCTGCACCGAAGCGCCTTTATTGCCTTGCTTCGCTTGCTCCCAATATTCCATCGATACTTTACCGGCCTGAAAAGAGTATTCAATGCCTAGCGTGGAACCGTGCTCGACACCGATGAAGTCGGTATGAGTCACTAATACATCTTCCAGGGTAATTCGGGTATATTCCACTTCCTGCCCACCGGCTTTGCAAAGCGACAACTGCACTTTGGCGAGGTGTTTACCGGCCGAACAGTACTTCAATAAGGCAGGTGTCGCTTTATCGATCAGAGCCTGTACGGTCAGATCGCGAAAATTCACTTTACCCGCACCGCCGCCGCCGCCAACGGCCATATTGCCAGGCTGCCGCGCGCCCCAGTTAAAGGAAAAGACATCGATCCATTGCTTGTGATTCGCATTTTTCGATTCGCCATTAATGCCTTCAACTTTTAAAAACATATCCATTGCCATGATTTTATCACCCGATCATTAACGTATTGTTAGGTGCCCGAATGCGCTTAGCTCTCTTTATTCTGCTTGATATCCCAACCAGATTTGCTTTCCGCGCCTTTAGTGCCGCTGCTGCCTTGTTCCCAGTAACTCATGGTGACTTTTGACGCCTGGAAGGCGTAATCAACCAGGATCGCATCATTTTGACCGACACCGTTAAAATCGGTTTGCGTCACCAGCACGTCTTCGAGAACGATTTTGGAATATTCCACCTGGTTACCGCCCGCTTTGCAGACGGAAAGCTCGATTTTCGCGACATGTTTTCCACTGGAACAATATTTAAGAATGGCGGGCGTAGATTTGTCGATAAGCGCTTGAATACGGAGGTCTTGGTAATTCACTTTCCCGGAGCCGCCCCCACCGCCGACAGCCATATTTCCTGGCTGTGAAGCCCCCCAGTTAAACGAAAGTACGTCAGTCCATCCTTTATGATTGCTGTCTTGGGACTCGCCCGTCATTCCTTCAACTTTCATATACATATCAATTGCCATTGTCGCCGGATCCTCCATTATTTCGCGTTGGCAGCGGAATGGGTTAAAAATGTCTTATCAATGGGTAAAATTCAGCATAGCCTTATATGAATGAATTAACAGCAATGTCGTTTTTATTCGGAATGTTCCTAGTCTTAATCCAATATGTTGTGATTTAACAAAGTGATACCGTTATAGGTTCGTGGCTATATTCCATCGCCGAATGACAATAACAAACACTCGATAAACGGAAAATATGAGTGCGCTCGTTTGATGCCTGGGGGGCGCAGGTTGGGGGGCGGGCTTTTCGAGAAAGTGCATCTGCAATGCGAAATTGCACATCCATCGGATGATGCGGTGGCGCTTCAGCGCTGGCCCGCAGGGTGAAGCCTTTGGGCCGAATAATCGAACGCAGTTCGATGGAGAGTCCGTACCCCAGAAAGCGAAAAACCCGCCATAGGCGGGTTCTTCTGAATAGGGTGCCCGGACTCGGACAACCGGCGCTGGCGCCGCGTTGAACAGCGCTTCAGCGCTGGCCCGCAGGGTGAGGCCTTTGGGCCGAATAATCGAACGCAGTTCGATGGAGAGTCCGTCCCCCAGAAAGCGAAAAACCCGCCATAGGCGGGTTCTTCTGAATATGGTGCCGGACTCGGAATCGATGCTTGTCGTTAAGTTGTTGATTTTAATTTTTTATTTTTAATGTGGTTGTTTTTGTGCCCTCATTTGTACCCTCCGTCCTGTTTGATGCTCAATTAAGGGATTCAAACTCAGGAACGAGCGGGTAACATCGAAGGAAAATGCTTCGCTACAATGTCGTTCATTTTATCAAGCAGTTCTGGCCTTTTGAAGCTGATATGCGCTGTTCCCTTCTGAAAGTACTTAATAGTAAACATCTCATCTTCATAGCGATTACTGTGCCTGTTTTCGTGGATATGATCGCTGAGACGACGGGTGGCATCTGCGCGGTTGTCGGGAACAGGCTTTCCGTCCAGGATCATCAGCATCCGTTCAAGATCCGCCAGACGATCACGTTGCCATCCCCAGTTAAGCCCAAACCCCCACCGATCGTATTTGACCAGCCCCGTCACGATGATTTTCCCGCCAAACCTACAGGGGCTGTTTGTCTTAAAATTCCAGCTCAGACCCTTAAACACGTTAATCACGCCACGTTCAAAGACTTCACCTTTATTCAGATGTAATTGTTTAAATGTGCTAAGGATATTTTCTTCACTGATAGCAGGAATATTGTCTTTCTCCAGGCTGTTGTACCACTCGTCGCGGGCCTGTGCGTCCATGAGCGCCAGCATTCCAGACTTATTCATCAGGTCTTTCCAGATGCTGCGATCGATGTTGCGGGTAATGGCTTTCATCGCTGTTTCTGGTTTCTCCATCAACCAGCAGTCGTAACGGTATTGCCGTACTCCCCATTCATTTGCTTTACCGCCGCCGATGCTGCCGGTCAGTGTCGATATTTCGTCCAGTTTGCTGATAAGCGCTTCAATCTGTGCCAGCGCAGCGTTACGCCCGCTGACGATGCGTTCAATACTGGTGGAACAAATCACGTCTGTATGGTCGGTTAATACTTCAGCTTCAGTCTGCATGTTAAATCTCCATAAATATACAGCCCGCAACAGGTGCGGGCCGGGGGCGGTGAGTAAAACAGGGCGGAATAGATGATCGATAAAGTCGATCGATTTTCGAAAATTGATCTGCAAAATGAATTATCTCGCCGGATTGCCCCTGTGCTACATTCCCGAAAACGAATTTAACGTATTGTTTATTAATATTTTTCCTGTCTTGGCGAGGAACGGTCGTCTTTTGCTCTGAGGGCACGGCAGCGAAATAACGTAACGGATATGTGATGAAAAGATGCGCACGCTGTAATAAGAAAAGGTGTGTTCTGGAGCGGGTTTTTGGGCTCGATAAAGAATTCTGCGACGAATGCTTATTTGATACTGAGCAGGAAATCAGGGAAAAACACATTCTTCCCGTCAGGCGTCGGAAAGATGACAGAAAGGGGAAAGCGTAGTCCGGAATGAAGCCTAAAATTGATGTCAGCGTCATCATTCCTGCCTTTAATGCGCAGACCACCATCTGCCCTCTGGTGCATGCACTCCTGAACGAGCAAACTCTTTGTACTGAGGTAATTGTTGTGGATGACGGCTCCACCGACGGGACGTGGGACATACTCCGCGTCATCACCGACGAGCGGCTGGTCCGCATTCGTCAGAAAAATCAGGGTGTGTATGCCGCACGTAACGCTGCGCTGGCGGTTCACAGCGGCGAGTGGGTGGTATTCCTGGATGCCGATGACCGGATTGCCGATGGCTTTTTGCGGGAGCGGCTGCGCATAGCCCGTGAAGCACAGGCTGATGTTGCCGTGTTCAATGGCTGGCGGGCCGACAGTACCGGCCACCAACGTTCCCTTGTACACCACACACAGCCTTACGGCCAGACGCTCACCGGCCAGCAGTGGATTCGACATTGTGTGAGTCAGCGCGAATGGCCGCACTACCTGTGGCTACAGCTCGCTCGTTCGGCGTATATCCGCAAGCATGACCTGCGATTCCAGGAAGGCAAAAGCCACAAAGATATTCTCTGGACAATCCACCTTGCAGCCGGAAACGGTCGGTTTTATTTCGCAGATCGCAGGGACTACACCTACATAAGCAATCCCGCATCCATTACTCATCGTCAGGATTATTACGATATCCGCGCGGCCAGCTATATTGATGTGATCGCTGAGATCCTCGCTCTCAGTACGCAACAGCAACACAGTGCTACACGACGCGCCCTGGTCAGGCATGCGCTGGTAGAGTGCCGCCATTTTCTCGGACTGTACCGTCGCAAAGTCAGTAACCAGCAAGCGCTGCGTATCAGCTTTTACGCACGGATAACCTTTCGCCAGTTACTGCCCGGCATAAGCAGCCTGAGTGATGCTTTTTTCCTACTGAAGCTGGCTCGTAAAATTTATTACTCTCCCGTTTCGTCAGGACAGCAACGATCGATATAAATCAAAGCGCCAGCCGTTGAGCTGGCGCGCTCAAAGTATAGTTTGCTGGCTAATCTGTCCTGGACTGTTGCAGAAGCTGAAGATGACGGAGATCGCGAACATCTTTGAGCGCCTGTTCAATCCAGGGCAACAGGGCTACTGAGTCGGTGTTATCTTCGTCGTTGTTGAAGATGATCTCCGTATCGCAATCCATATTGTCCCGCAGCCAGCCAGTCAGAATGTTGAGAGCGACTGCAGTGGTTAATTCTGGCATTAGAACTCCATGTGGTGATTGAGTCTGGGTTACCAGTCAAAGGTAGCAACGCCGGGCAACACTTCGCCACAGGCGTCAAGGTGAATAATGCCAGCGGAGTAACGGCGCATCAGCGTTACCACCAGGCGACGACAGGCTTTCGACAGACCGAGACGTTTGAGGCGTAATACCGGAAACGACCACGCCCCCAGGTGGAGCAGATAGCCCGACCCGGTGTACAGAATCCACTCGCTGTCGCCAAAGTCTTCGTTCTGGTGTGAAAGGGAAAACAGCAGAGTGTTATCGGCTTCGGTGATATGCGCGGTACTGCACTGGATACCGTTAACGCGGGCTATGGGCGGAAGCGGATCTTCAACGACCAGCTTTCCTGGAGCATCAGCAACACGAAGCGAATAACCGTTGTCACAGACCACATTGATCAGGTCAGCCAGTTCAATCCCATCGATATCCACGACGATCCGGCCCATGTTGAGGGCCAGTACATTGATGCTATCGGCCTCCATGGTGAAGGACAGCTTCATTGAGTCGCCCCGCTGTATTTGCCGGTGGTGATATCGGTTACCATTCTGTAGCCGTTGCGCGTCATCAGCCCGGTGGCTTTGCGGGCGCGGAGAATATCGATACTGGTGAGAAGCGGTGACTGAGTTTCTGCGTTAAAACCGCGACGATCGATGCGCACCAGGGCGTACTTTTCCACGATAAAATTCACGGCGTCGCACAGTGAGATACCGGCTTCGATATGTTCCTGGATCACACCATCATTGCCGAAAGGCGTGTCGTTGAGCGTCAGGCCGTAGTGACGATCCAGCAGGTAGCTCAGAAGCCGTTGCCAGATCTCCACCGGTGACGGACGTGGTGAGGTCTCCCCCGTTGAGGATAGTCGTTGGGTTTGCATAGCTGGATCTCTTTGTTGATGGGTTAAAACGAAGATAAGTAGTAAGAAGATTTACGCGGTTGTTGCAGGTGTTGGGTAAATCGCCACGTACACGTATCCATGCGAGCCGAGGCTGTCGGCCTCGCAGGTCAGCCCTTTTGTGTAGAGAGTGACACAGTCCTGATGGCGGGGATTGAGTTCACTGGAAACCAGCATCAGTTCAAGCTGTTTGAGCAGCAGCGGAAATGTCTGGTCGAGATGGCGGGCATCAGCCTCACTGAATTTTCCGGCAATACTGGCGCGGTCAGCAAGGTAATGCAGGCGGTTGCCTTCCTGTACCAGACGGGCGCCTAAACACGGGGTGACGTTACGCTGCAGTCCCCACCAGGGTTCTGCGCTAGCGTGGTTTGCTGTGGGAGGAGTGTTATTCATTTAAATGTTCCTTAAGTAAAGTTAATTCAGGCTAACGCTACGCAGACAGACATAAGGGCCGTTGCGGTCCTGACGACGTTCAGCGAAGACCGCGAGCACGCCGCTGATATCCTGCACTTCCCGACCTGCGTAGTGGCAGACGCTGCCGGACCATTTGTATTTACCCGTGCAGAAGCGAAACAACCGTGCCTGCGGATGCTGGCGGTATATCGTCATTGCCTGGCGTTTACTGATAATCTTCATCGCTATTTTCCACCTTAAAGCCAGCCTCTCTCAGAAAACGAGACGATTTCCATACCCCCCACCACCAGGTGGTCCAGCAGGCGAATATCGACCAGATCCAGCGCTTGCTGAATATGCGTAGTGACCTGACGATCAGCATTGCTGGGCTCAGCGTGCCCTGACGGATGGCAGTGAGCGACAATAATCGCCGCCGCGTTATGCTTCAGACCAGCCTTAACCACTTCGCGGGGATGGACCTGCGTATGGCTGATGGTGCCGGTGAAGAGCGTTTCGTGAGCAATGAGGCGATGCTGGTTATCGAGGAAGAGCACGGTAAACTCTTCGCGCTCAAGTGAGGCAAGCTGCAGACGCAGCCAGTCACGGACGGCATGACTTGAGGTAAATGACGCGCCGGGTTCGCGTAACTGGCGCTCCAGCAGGGTCAAGGCTTCCCTGACTGTCTGCTGGTCGGCAGGGGCTAATTCACGGGCAAACAGTGGTAACTGTTGTTCCATAGCAGCTGACCTCAGTCGATGATGTGCATGATAGCGCTGCATTCCGCGTGGTTGAGCGCGTAGTCCCGCAGACGGTAATAGTGCTCCGTCATGGCGTCGCATTCGGTGCGCATGGCGTGGTGGCTGTAAGTCATCAGACAGACGGCTATTCCGGCGGCCTCACTGCTGAGTTCGCCACCGTTGCCATTCATGGTGTTGAACAGTGACCATTTATCATCGGCTCCCTCATTTGCTTCCGGGGCCATAAATGCGCCGCCGTTGCTCAGCGTATAAAAATTCCAGATGCCGCCGCTGTAGTCCGCGCAGAAGCGGTCCATCCAGGCAAAGACGGTGGGTTCAAGGATTATCCACTGCGGTATGTTGCCGAAGTGCTGTGGCCAGAAGCCAACACGCTGTTCGTCCTGTACGAGGGTGGCGGCCAGTGTGGAGACTTCACTGGCAGATTTCTGGCGTAACAGGTTGTTATCGTTAAGGTTGATAATGTCGGTCATGTCAGTTGTTCCTTTTGTAACGGTCATAAGCGCACTCCCGCTGAGCAGGAGCGTGTAAGTCGCTTGATTTTTTTGGTAACAGGCGCGCCGTTTTACCGGCTGGTGATATCTGCAGGTAGTGCGTTCAGGCGTAACTGTGGGCAGGATTGTGCATAGCCATCGGCATCGCACTGTGAGGGCCAGATGCCGTCAGCCACAGACAATCGGTACAGGCTGAGTTCGCCAGGCCGGTAGCAGAGGTCATCGTCGGAGATGGAACGGCTGCCGGGCTGGTTTTGCAGGGAGACAGGCCAGATTTCTGCCTTGTTAGCATTAGCAGGAATGTGCTGCATCAGCTCAGGGCCTGCTGCAGTTCTTCCGCCATCACCCAGAGCGCACGGTTGAGCTTAACGTCGCCATCAATCCCGTTTACTGCGCGGGTGTGAGTACGTTTACCCTTTGCGGTGCGTCCACTCAGTCCGACTTTCAGCAATGATTCCTGAATACGGTTATAAACGGTCCACAGGTCGTCCTGACGATCTTCATATCTGCGGGGTGTCAGTATCTGCATGGCGGTGACCGGCTGGTGTTCTTCACCAAAGCGGTAGGTCAGTGCGGCGTTTGCCAGGGCGTGTTGTGCAGGTGGTGGTAACAGCAGCGACTGCATGGCATCGCGTTTCTCTTCCACCCGATCAAAGACGCCGAGTACTTCATACGCACCTTCAATCACTTTCCCGGCCACATCGCCACGATGCGGTACGCGAATTTCACCGAACGACTGTCCGCAGACGAGCCCGTTGGTGCAGATGGCCCTGAACAGCCCCGGCAGCATCTGGTATGAACTGCTGCCATCGTGTGAGTTAAGCAGAATGATTTCGGGAACCTGCTGACCGGTTATCTGGCCGGTACGACGCAGGCGCAGCAGGTGTTTGGTGTGCTCCCGGCGGCCCGGGTCTCGAACGCGTGACTGGCAGGCGAAGAAGGGTTCAAAGCCTTCGAGCTGAAGGTTTTCGAGCAGGGTAATGGTGGGTATATAAGCGTATTTTTCGCTCCTGGATCCGTGGCAATTTTCACTGAAGACGCTGGGAACGACCTGCATTAGTTCTTCACGGGTTAACGGACGATCGCGGCGGATCTGATTTGTCCGCCCAAAGTGGCTGGCTAAACGCATAGTTAATTCCTTATGGTTGATTTAACGGCATAAAAGCAAAAGCCCCTGCTCCGTGAGGAGGCAGGGGCGATGTGTATTGTGGAAACTGGCTGAAATTCAGAGGGTATCGAGAAGCTGCAGTATCTGCGCCATCAGCGCGGTTATCAGTGTGCTGACCAGCAGCGTCACGGCTTCCCTGGCGGCATCAATGCTGTCGTCATCGTAACCGGCCTGACGAAAGCGGATTTCAATAAACTGCCGGGCCTGATGCCCGCCGCACCAGGTCAGTACCTGACCCAGGGCGGTCATCAGCATTTTCAGAAAGGTCATAGGATTGGCTCCGGACTGCCGCCCGGCAGTCCGTTGGGGTGGTGAATTTTTTCAGTAGGGTGAGTGTTAAACCAGAGACAAAAGGCTCAGTGGTAGGTGTAACGCCATCCTCCCTTATCAGTAGTCACGACGACTTCTGAAGCCACGCAGTTATTATAAAAACTCACGCTGACGGACTGCCCGTAACGCAGGGTGACAGGCAAAATAGTTTCTTTATTGCTGGAGTACAGATATTTCTGGTTGGCAATGCGACAGTTTCCCCGGTTAACGTCAATATTTTCGACTTTCACGGTGTTATCCAGTGCAGTGACCACGACAGTGACGTAGCGCGTTCCGGCGGGGTGAACCTGATTACTGGTCTCCACTTTTATTGGTGGCGTTGGAGCGGCCATCACCGATGCCGGCAGTAAAAGTAAAGCGGGTATCAACCCGTATTTGATTTTCATAATGTATTCCTTAGAGGAGCCACGCCAGAGCACTGATACCCGTCTTTTGGGTTAAAGCTGATATAAGCGCAGCCGCGTGACAATGTGTTGAGGGTTACGGCTGAGATGGGGTAGCGGACGTCGTCTGAATTTGCTGATGAATAATGCGGTGCTTTGCCAGGGCCTGCGGCATGTCGTTGATGCAGTAGTTGATGTAGAAAACGTTGAAAACCACGGTGTAGAACGCGTTCATCTTCAGGTCAAAGCGGAAGGTGTTCAGCGCATAGTGACGCAGTGCAGTACGGGCTTTGAAAGCCCATACGATATACATGACGGCACAGGCAAGTGACAGCACCGCACTCAACCCCAGCAGGGCATCGCTGGTCGGGTCGTAGCCTGCGAGGTCCGGAGAGGCCATTGCCGCCATCTGTCGCCCGACGCCAAAGCAGACGGCCAGCCAGATGATGAACAGATTGCCGTAAAGCGGATATCCCGTTGTCTCGCTGATAATCTCCTGCTTTTTGTACAGCCAGAGCAGTGGCCAGACACCGAAGGTGACGATGCTGAGCAGAACAAAATTCAGGGTGGGTGTTGCCAGTCGCTGGCTGAGGAGAGAAATATCGTTCATACAACATGTATCCTTACTGGTTTTAGTGATAAGTCAGACGGTTGCCTGACATTCAGGGTCAGAGTGCGAATTTTGATACGCACCCGTGAGTGTTAAAGGCGGGCAGGACTTTTCCGGCACCATTCAGTGTGAACAGGGCAGGGCGGACGCCATCACCGGTGACCAGCACCTGCTTATCGGTGCGCAGTGCGTTCCAGGCAAACGTGAGGCTGTTATCGCCTGCATGATTATCGGAGTCGCTGATGTCAATGGGTTCACCGCCGTCAATCCGGACCTGTAGCGTTTTGCCGCTGTCCATGCTGACCTGCAGCCCCGTGGCGTCCGTGAATATGACGCTGGCAGGTTGAGAGCCGTAATCATCACAGGCGAGATAGAGCTGAGACTGACCTTTGCCCTTGATGACAAACTCAGAGACGCCCTGGGCCCAGCCACTCGTCCAGGTATCGTGATTGCCGAAGGCCTGCGCCATAGCGGGCATCAGCGCACAGGCCAGCAGCACTGTGCGGATCATTTTTCTGTTCATTTCTACGCTCCTTGGGTTGTCGTATTCCGCTACACGGAATGATTTTCAATGCAACACTGACAGCCATAAACATCCCGTGCGGATTTTATAGCCACAAAAGTGAAGGGGATAACGATGAAATTCGATCGTACCGATCGACAAAATCGATCGTAATTGAGTAAAAATGCTTTTCGACGTGAACAGGTAAATTCATCGACGGTCTGGCACCGTTTCAAAAGGGTGATATGTATCTGAAAATTTGCTGGAAAGTGTGGGGCCTACAGGAAGGTGTGCTCAGTGGGATTTACGTTAAGCGGCCTTCGTCGCTGTGTGGACCCGGGGCATTATCTGTCGAATATCAGGTATTCTGCGTGGCGTAAATGTTGCCTGTTAGACGGTTAAATTGTAAGCGTTAAGTGAGCGCCGTATTGACGGCTATTTATTGGTAAGATCCACGTTCCATGGCAGGAGTTCAGCCACTTTGTTCGACGGCCACTCCGGCAACACGCTAAGGATATATCGAAGGTA
>Ga0157366_1000073_pt1 | contig 59261 bp, 59 predicted proteins | sample AttbisABBM1_FD_113149 | JGI IMG/M metagenome (GOLD analysis project Ga0157366, IMG submission 113149) | Fungus gardens microbial communities from leaf cutter ant in Botucatu, State of São Paulo, Brazil - Atta bisphaerica ABBM1 | ecosystem: Host-associated > Fungi > Mycelium > Unclassified ...
AGGTAGAGCATCACGCCGAAGCCGACCACGAAGTTGAAGGTGCCTTTGCCGATCAGGAACACGCTGCCCGCCAGGTATTGCCCGCCCTTGAGCGCCACCTCGGAAAGCTGCTTTTGGATCTCGGCGGCGCTGTTGAGGTTATGCTCTGCCAGGAAGCGCTGCGCCCAGCCGGGCAGGTGACGCATAAAGTCCGCCAGCATGGTCGGCAATTGGCTGTTATTGGTCTGCAGCTTGGTGTAAATCATGTTGAATTCCATCGCCAGCGATGAGGCGATGATCGCCAACGGCGTGAACACGATCAGGCAGATCAGCGCCACCGTCAGCAGCGACACCACGCCGTTGCGTTCGCCGACGTACTGCTTCAACTTCTTTTTCACCGGATGGAAAATCACCGCCAGAATAACCGCCCACAGCACCGAGGAGTAATAAGGCCCCAGCACGTCGAGAAAGGCGGCGGTAACGATGAACAGGATCAGAATAAAGAATCCTTTGGAAATGCCTTTAGACATCATAGTCGTCCCTCAAAAGATGAATTTTCAGCATAGATGAACTGAATGAAAACAACACTATCATCACCTTTGCTTAACCGGTAGGGGATTTTTAACGGCGTATACCATAGGCTTATTGAGGGAAAGGCGGGCGCCGTAGGGTGAACAGGTGGCGGCGCGAGAAAAGAAAGAGGGCTAAATAATTAACAAAATTTATCGATTGTGTTTCATTTTGTGAGCCGCGCTTGCCGCCTGCGCCAGGCTTTCCTAGTTTTTAGGAGGGCGGCCGTTCGCCCGATATCACGAAGGAGTATGCAAATGACAGAACACAAACGACTTGCCGTTATCGAAAAGGCATTGCTGATCGCTTTCGCCGGTCTGCTGATTTATCTTGTTGCGACCGGCGCCTTGTCATTGTCGGGCCTGGATCATCACTGGCCTTATCCTTCACGATAAGCACGCACCCGCACCAGGGAATATTTAGCAACGATAATAATAAATAAAACTCCTTTCTCATGATTACGTCATTACGCCGCATTGCGCGGCCCGCGGCGAAAAAACAGCGCCAATCCCGCCCCTGACACCGCCGCCGCCAGCACCAGCCACGCCGGCGCCGTCCAGCCGGCCGCGGCCACGATGGCGCTCAGCGCGACCGGGCCGATCACCTGGCCGAGGTAGTTCCCCTGCATCACCAACCCGAGGCTCAGCGGCAGCAGCGTCGATTGCGGCGTCGCCACCGGCGTGGCGGCCAGAATGGTGGCGGGCAGCATGCCGGCGATGGCGCAGAACAGGAAGCACAGCGGGATCAGCAGGCCATTGGGCGTCATCGGCAGGAAAATGCCGATGCCAAAGATACCGATAACCAGGCTGGTGGTCGCGAGCAGGCTCCCGGCCCGCAGACCGCGCGACAGCAAGAACCCGGCGGCGAGATTACCGAGGATATTGACGGCCACCGCCGCCGCGCTGATGCCGCCGGCGGCCGCCAGCGACAGGCCGATGCGCTGCATCAGAAAGATCGGTAAAAAGGTCATCACCGAGAAAAACTGCAGGTTGTAAGTGGTGAACATCAGCGCCAGCAACAGCGGCTGGCGCGCCCGCAGCATCGCGCCCAGCGCTTGCCGCAGCGGCGACGGCGGAACGTGCGCCTCGGCGGCGCGGCGGGATGTGGTCAGGGGCAGCAGCAGGGCGGCCAGCAGCGTCAACGCCGCACCGGCCTGCCAACTCTGTTGCCAGCCGGCGAGATGGGGGCCGAAAAACAGTGAAATGGCGATGCCCGCCGGCATGAAGGTGCTCCAGATGCCGAACACCAGGTTGCGCTGCGCCGGGGAGACGATGCGGTTCAGCACCGCCGGCGAGGCGACCACCACGATCACGAAGCCGAGGCCTTCGACAAAGCGGCTGACAATCAACCCGCTGAAGTCGTGCAGCGTGGCGCCGGCGAAGCTGGCGGCGCTGATGATCAGCAGCCCGAGCGCCAGCAGGCGCCGATCGCCCCAGCGGCGCACCAGCAGCCCGGCGGCGATGCCGCCGAACACCCCGACGAAAGGAAAGGCCGAAATGACCCAGCTCAGCGTCTCCAGCGAACGGCCGAACTCGGCCTGCAGCGCCGGCAACGCGATGGTGGCCTTACCCACGTGCAGCGCCGCCGCGATACCGGCGAACAGCACGTTGATGACGGCCAGCCAGGGCGTGGCGGCGGGGAGAACGCGGTCGATGGCGTCTGGTTTAATCGCGGTCATATCACTCTCCGGTGGCGGCAACGTCATCACTCTGCCTCTGCGCCACAGCAAAGGCCGTTCAAATGCTGCGCTATCACGTGGGGAAACTGTTCATTTCGAGCTTTATTGTGCGCGTCTCGTTGTTTGGTTCGCCAGCGTGCCGCCCGGCGTGGACGCGGGCGGCCGTTCAGCGGTTTACTGTTCCGGCACGCAGCGAGCGTGCCCGATCAATTTTATTTATAAGGAGCAGTGTATGTCAGAGATGATGAATGAAAACGGAGCGCCGGTGATGGAGTGGAGCTATGGCGGCCGGGGCGATGATATCAGCAGCAGCCTGAGCCTCGACACGGTTGAGGAACAGCCGCAGGGTTTCTTGATGACGGTCGATCGGCCGGTGCAGATCTTTAAAGAAGCGCTGTCGCCGATGATGGCCTTTGTCACGCTGCTGCGCCCGCTGTACGCCAAGACGAGCGAAGGCTTCCAGTATGTGCCGGTTTCCAACCCCTGGACCGACGTGCAGCGCCTGCCGGCCAGCGCAGGCTATTTGGGCGTGCAGGTCAACGCCGGGCTGTTCTTCCATGGCGCCAAGCCGACGCACTATAAAGATCGCGACGGCCAGATGAAACCGATCGACGGCGGCACTGTCCTGCAAAATATCACCGTGCTGCATCAGGTGGCGCAGCCGCAGGGCCCAGGCGAAGGCGGGATCTGAGGCTGAAACGTCATCACGGGGCCGGACGCGGCCCTTATCTCGCCTTGAAAACCGCCCTTGGCTTGGGTAAAAAAGGGTTGTCTATTCAAGGAGAAGAGTATGTACAGCGACAACGAGAAAAAGTTTTATATCATCCTCAACCGCAATCACGAACCGGCCACGCTGTTTAACGCCTCCTGCCATCTGACGGCGGGCATCACCGATCTGATCGAGCAGCGCGAGTTTCACCACTATCCGAGCAGCCTCGACGGCGTCAGCGCCAACATGAGCCACTACCCGATCGTCATCCTGCAGGCCAAGAACAGCAGCCAGCTCAGCAACCTGATCCTCAAATGCAAGGAGGAGGGCGTGCTGTCCAACTTCTTCACCACCACCATGCTGTCGCATTCCGCCGAGCAGCAGATCGCCGACACCGCCAATACCCCCTACGAGCAGTTGGACTTCGTGGCGGTGGCGCTCTACGGTGACACCGAGCAGCTTAAGCCGCTCACCAAGAAGTTCTCCGTCTACCGTTAATCGCGAACGGCATCACATCAGGGGCGGCAACGGCTATGATATTTTTCCATCAAATCGTTGATGGAGATGAACATGAGCGGCAAGAAAACCACCATGGCGGCCATCGCCAGAGAGGCGCGGGTCGGCATCGCCACCGTCGATCGGGTGATCAACCAACGCGCGTCGGTGCGGCCCGCCACCCAACGCCGGGTGATTGAGGCGGCGAAAAAGCTGGGGTTTGCGTTGGAGAAGTCCCACTGCCTGTCGGCGGTGCTGGGCAGGCCGGAACGCCGCCTGAGAATGGGGTTCATCCTGCTGCGGCGCGAACACTCTTTCTATGCGCAACTGGCTGATGAACTGATGGCGCACGCGGCGCCGTATCATGAGCCGGGTCAGCCGCCGCAGTTCATCTTCCATTCTCTCAATGCCATCGGCGACACCGCCGCCGCCATTAGCCAATTGAGCCGCCAGGTAGAAGCGATCGGCGTGTTGGCGCTGGATCACCCCCTGATCCACTATGCCGTAGAAGAAGCCGCCCAGGCGGGCATCAACGTTTTCGCGCTGCTGTCGGATTTATCGGTGCCCAGCCGCGCCGGTTACATCGGTCTGGATAATCAAAAAGCGGGCCGCACCGCCGGCTGGGCGGTGGATCGTCTGTGCCGGCGGCAGGGCGACGTCGGCGTGATCATCGGCGACAACCGTTTTACTTGTCAGGAAGCCTGCGAGATCGGTTTTCGCTCCTACCTGCGTGAGCAGATGAGTGGCCAGCGTGTGCTGGAGCCGGTGCGCAGTCTCGAGGACGCGGAAACGGCGCGCCGGGTCACGCGTGAACTGCTGGCGAACCACCCGGAGCTGGCGGCGCTGTACGCGCCGAGCGGCGGTGTGGAGGGCATTATTCAGGCGTTGCGAGAGAGCGGCCGGCAGCGCGACATCACGCTGGTGTGCCACGGCCCGGTGCAGGGCGGTGAAATGGCGCTGCTCGACGGCACGGTGGATCTGTTGCTGTGCCACCGCATTCCCGAATTGGCCGCCACGATCGTCGAGACGCTACTCGACGCCGAGGAACAACCGGGATTACGCCACATCATTAATCGCTTCGATGTGATCACCAAAGAAAACCTCTGACGGCCGCTGAGTGGTGTTTGCCGAGGTCAGGGCGCAGCCAGGCGGCGCCTGAATTTGATTAAAAACTATCAATTTTTTTATCAAAAATAGCGCGATCTCTATCAAAAAATAAAATTTTCATTATTGATGGTTTTGGAATTTTTGTTTGATACTGCCGGCATTCCCCGCAAAAAAGGAGCCGTCGCCATGACTTTGCCTATCGCCAATGCGCCCTGCAGTTGGGGCGTGGATGACCCGAATAACCCCCATTTGCCGCCCTACGCCACGGTTCTACAAGAAGCGTCGGCGGCCGGCTACCGCAGCATCGAGCTGGGGCCGTGGGGCTATCTGCCGACGCAGAGCGAGGCGCTGTGCGCCGCGCTGGAGCAGCATCGCCTGTCGCTGGTGGCCGGCACGATTTTTGACGATCTGGTCAGCGAGGCGAACATTGAGCGGCTGCTGGCCCTGACTCATCGGATATGCCGCAACCTCTCGCGGGCGCCCAGGGCGGAGCCGACCGAGGGCGATCGCGCCGCGCCGCCGTTCTTGGTGATTATCGATTTCGGCAATCCGCAACGCGCCAGGTTCGCCGGGCGTTCAGATTTAGCGCCGCGTTTGTCTCAGGGGGAGTGGCAGAGGATGATCGGGCACATTACGCGCATCAGCGAACTGGCCTGGCGGGAATACGGTGTGCGGCCGGTGGTGCACCCGCACGCCGGCGGCTGCATTGAGTTCGCCGACGAAATCAACCGGTTGGCGGCGGATATTCCGCATCACACCGCCGGATTGTGCCTGGATACCGGCCATCTGTATTACGCCGGACTGGATCCGGCTGCCTGGCTGAGCAAGCACTTTGATCGTCTCGATTATCTGCACTTTAAAGACGTCGATCCGCAGGTGTTCCGCGAGGTGCTGGCGCGCGGCGTCGATTTTTTCACCGCCTGCGCCGAGGGCGTCATGTGTCCGTTGGGGCGTGGGGCGATCGATTATCCGCAGCTGCGTGCGCTGTTGGCCGAGCGCGGATACCGGGGCTGGATCACTATCGAGCAGGAGCGCGATCCGCGCAATGTGCAGGGCAGCCTGCAGGACGTCACCGCCAGCTTGCGCTACTTGCGCGGCCTCGGCTTTTAATCAGGAGAAACACGATGATCAACGGCAGCAAACCTTTGGCGAGATCGTTGCGCTGGGGCATGGTCGGCGGCGGCGGCACCAGCCAGATCGGTTACATCCACCGTTCGGCGGCCTTGCGCGACGGCGCGTTTACTCTGTTGGCCGGCGCGTTCGACATTGACGCCGAACGCGGGCGTGATTTTGGCCGGAGTCTGGGCGTGGCGGCGGAGCGCTGTTATGCTGATTATGCCGAGATGTTCCGCGCCGAAGCCGCGCGAGCGGACGGCATCGAAGCGGTCTCGATCGCCACGCCGAACAACACCCATTACGCCATTTGCCGGGCGGCGCTGGAGGCGGGATTGCACGTGGTATGCGAGAAGCCGCTGTGTTTCAGCGTCGAAGAGGCGCAGGCGCTGGCGGCGTTGTGCGAGCGGCAGCGCAAAGTCATCGGCGTGACCTACGGCTATGCCGGGCACCAGATGATTTTGCAGGCTCGGCAGATGATTGCCGACGGCCGGTTGGGGGAAATTCGGCTGGTGAATATGCAGTTCGCACACGGCTTTCACGCCGCGCCGGTGGAGCAGGATAATCCCAGCACCCGCTGGCGGGTCGATCCGCGCTTTGTCGGCCCCAGCTATGTGCTGGGCGATCTGGCAACTCACACGCTGTTCCTGGCGGAAACCATGGCGCCGCAGCTGAAGATCCGGCGGTTGATCTGCAGTCGACAAAGCTTTGTGCCGTCGCGCGCGCCGTTGGAGGACAACGCCTATGTGCTGATGGAGTATCACAACGGCGCCGTCGGCTCCGTGTGGTGTTCGGCGGTCAACTGCGGTTCGATGCACGGCCAAAAGGTGCGCATCGTCGGTGAAAAGGCCAGCCTGGAGTGGTGGGATGAACAACCCAATCAGCTGCGCTTCGAAGTGCAGGGCGAGCCGGTGCGGATCCTGGAGCGCGGCATGCCGTATCTCGACGCGCCGGCGCTGGCGGACGATCGCATCGGCGGCGGCCATGCGGAGGGGCTGTTTGAAGCCTGGTCGAATCTCTACCGCCGCTTCGCGCTGGCGATGGACGCCACCGATCGGCACGACGCGGCCTTCCTGGCCGACTTCTGGTACCCGGACGTGCAGGCCGGCGCGTTGGGCGTGAAGTGGGTGGCGCGCTGCGTGCAATCCGCCGAAGCCGACGCCGGCTGGGTCGCCTTCGACTGAGCGCGCGATTCGCTCAGACGCTGGCCCCGTCGTAGGCATGGATCTGCAACGCATCCAGCGCGACGTCCGGCACGCAGCGCAGGTTGACGGCGCACATCGCGGCGCCGTCTGGTGCGGTGCCGTAGGCGAAGGGCTGGGCTCCGCAGACTCGGCAGAACTGATGGCGGATCCTGTGGTGATTGAAAGTGTAGGTGCTGAGCTGGTCCTGGCCGCTGTTGAGCGTGAAAGCGCTGATGGGGAAGAACGACAGCAGCAGCCCTTTGCGGCGGCAAATCGAACAGTTGCAGCTGAGGGCTTCGGTGGGCAGTTCGGCGTCCACGGTAAAGGTGACGGCGCCGCAGTGGCAGCTTCCCTGGAATGACATGGCGATGATCCTGTAACAGGGGAGAGTGTTTGCCCAGTATAGTGCAATTTATCGGCACTCGGCCGCGCCCGGCTTGGTTTCCTTAGTAAATGCGCGGTTTTCTGGTAGGTTAGAGGTTAACGTCATCAAAAGGAGATCGCGATGTTAGAACATTACTATCCGGCCAATATGGGCGCCGAACCGGTCACGGACGAACAGCACAAACGGCTGGTGGCGGTGCAGGCGGCGCTGGAACTGATCAAGGCCACGCTGTCGGATACCAACGACGGCAACGGCGTGGACTTCCAGCTGAAGGCGGCGGAAAAGCACATCGGCCCGATGGCCGACGCCATTCAGGAAGCCCTGAAGTAACGGTTCGCCGTCACGTCAACCGCCCGTCTCGGGCGGTTTTTTTTTGCGCCGATTACTGCGATTTTTCTAGTGGCGCATTGCCTTTTTCCCGGCTGGTGCCGCCGGCGGCGCGACGCTACCCTAGCGATCCGACTCCTCATCAGGTGCACGCCCATGTTCCCCTTCCGCGTATTCTCCTTGCTATTGCCGCAACGTCGGTGCGCCGCCCGGCTGGCTGGCATCGCACTGTTCCTCGGCGGCGTTATGCAGGCGCAGGCCACGCAACGCATCGAGTTTTCGCCGGACCCCGCCGGTGCCTACCCTGAGGGCATCGCCTGGAATGCACGCGCCGGTGCGTTCCTGATTTCCTCCCTGCGCGGCGGGCAGCTTGGCCTGGTCTACCCGGATGGCCGCTATCGGCGGTTTTCCAGCGGCAAGGGGCTTATCACCACCTCCGGCATGCTGGTGGACGCCGAGCGCAACCGGGTGTTGGTGTGCAACGAAGACGTGGGCGTGTCCCGCAACTCTGCCGCTGGCACGCGCAATCGCGTGGCGCAGGTGCTGGAGTTCAATCTCGATACCGGCGCGCTGCAGCAGACGTACGATCTTTCATCGCTAAGCCATGGGCCGACGCTGGCCAACGATCTGACGCTCGACGCGCAGGGCAATATCTATGTGACCGACAGCTTCCAGCCGCAGATTTACAAGATCAACCGGACAACGCGCCAGGTGTCGATTTTGGTGCGCTCAGCGCGCCTGATGCCGGCCGACGCACCCGCCGCTGCGCAGGGCACGCGGCCTTATCTCAATGGCGTCGTGTATCACCCGGATGGCTACCTGATTGCCGCGGACTACACCCGCGGGCGGCTGTGGAAGGTGACGCTGGATAACACGCCTGCGATAAGTGAAATCAGGCTGCCGCAGCGGCTGAAAGGGCCGGACGGGCTGCGGCTCAAAAACGCCCATGAATTGGTGATCGTACAGTCTTTTCCGGGTGAAAAGGGGAGTATGTCCGGCGACGTGTCACTGCTCTCCTCGACCGACGGCTGGGCCAGTGCGCATATCGTCGCCGTTGCCGCGCCGCCGGGGCTGGATGGGCCGACCGGCGCCGCGCTGCGCGATGGCGAGGTGTGGGTCGTCAACTCGCGTTACCCCAAACTTTTTGCCGACGTCGCTCAGGCGGAAAGTACCAAGATGTTCAGTATCGTCAAGGTGGCGTTCGAACCGGCCGCAGCGGATGGCCGCTGATCGCCGGCGATTGCCAACCGCGCCGGAATAGGATTAAATGCGCACTGACTGTATAAATAAACAGGTGTGCTGCGATGAGTCTGATGTTGAAGGGTGAAAAGATTGACCGTAACCGCTTTACCGGCGAGAAGATTGAAAACGGCAGCTTTATGCTGTGTGATTTTTCGGGCGCGGATCTGACCGGCACCGAGTTTATCGGCTGCCAGTTTTACGATCGCGACAGCCGACAGGGCGGCAATTTCAGCCGCGCGATACTGAAAGACGCCAGCTTCAGAAGCTGCGATTTGTCGATGGCCGACTTCCGCCACGCCAGCGCCCTGGGGCTGGAGATCCGCGAATGCCGTGCGCAGGGCGCCGATTTTCGCGGCGCCAGCTTTATGAACATGATCACCAGCCGCACCTGGTTTTGCAGCGCCTATATCACCAAAAGCAACCTGAGCTATGCCAACTTCGCCAAGGTGGTGCTGGAGAAATGCGAGCTGTGGGAAAACCGCTGGCACGGCGCACAGGTGCTCGGCGCCAGCTTCAGCGGCTCCGATCTGTCCGGCGGCGAATTCTCCGGTTTTGACTGGCGCGCCGCCGATGTCACCCAGTGCGATCTGAGCAACGCGGAACTGGGCGAGTTGGATTTGCGCACCACCGATCTGCAGGGCGTTAAAATGGACAGCCACCAGGCCGCTCAACTGCTGGAGCGGCTGGGGATTGCAATCATCGGCTAAGGGAATGGCTAACGCGACGGTTGGGCAAATAAGCGATTGAAGGCTTTCTCTGCGTCCACGGGAATGCGGCGTTGCATTACCGGGATAGTGAAGCGCGGATCCTGCGAAAGGTGGCGAGCCTGCTCGTTGAGCGGCACGACGGCGATTGCCAGGTTGTCGTTGGCCTGCATGACGCCTTCCTGTTCGAACAGGGCGAACACCGGCGTGTCGCGCGCGTTACCCAATGAGCAAGCCGAAATCCAATAGTGCCCGTCTTGGGCAAATTTGCACTGCGCCGTTTGCGGGCTAATTGCGCTGATTTGTTTGGCAATCAAGGCATTCGCGTTTACCACATAGCTTGGTGGTGCCGGCTGGCAGCCTGCCAAACTGAGCGTCAGCGCCGTCAGCATCAGTGTTCTTTTGCCCATCATAGCCATCCTTGAGGTCATTTCCTGTAAAGTAAAATAATTATCCTAACAACGATAATGCGCCAGTGTCGAGAACAGATTGATTTATTAAGTTTTTATTGCTTTTTAATGATGATTAGGCGGTTTTCTTTGTTTTTATAGCAGAGCGCGGTTGCGCGTGAAGGGAAGAACAGAACGCGGAAACGATGGTTTTTTCGCGTTTTCATGGTTGGCCCTGGCGCTGCGAGTACAACCGTTCGTTGTTTTTCACTCCGAACGCCGCGCCGATAATCCTGAGCTGGCGGCAGACGCAGGCGGTCCTTTGCGGTAATAAATTTATGAGGCAGATGAATATAATTTAAAATATATCTTGCTTAAATAATTTAGCTGTGTGTAAATAGCGTCATCGGTTTGTAGTACAGACCTTATGAAAGCAGTTTTAGTAAAGCAGTTCTCAGTATTAGCGATATCCCTCAGATACCTCTTCTTCCGCGAATTCTCTTCTCTAGTGCCCCATAAGTTTCCAATAAAAACAGACCTCTATCGCCCTATGGCGTCGCAAAAATATAAAGGAAATATCTCTATGTCCAATAAAATGACTGGTTTGGTAAAATGGTTTGATGCAGGTAAAGGCTTTGGCTTTATCACCCCGGCAGACGGTGGCAAAGACGTGTTCGTACACTTCTCCGCTATCCAGAGCAACGATTTCAAAACGCTGGACGAAGGCCAACAGGTTGAGTTCACTATCGAAAATGGCATGAAGGGGCCTTCTGCCGGTAACGTGGTCGCGTTATAATTTTCGGCCGAGGTACAATTTCTTACGATAGCGATGATGGTTTAAGCCGGAGCAGTTAAGCAATGAAATCCTCAGCCTGAATAAACTCCGGGTTCGCCCGGAGTCTTTATCGATACGTCATTAGCTCAGCAGGAAGAGCGGCAGCGAAATTATTCGTTGGCGGACTGGGGTTCGATTCCTCGATGACGTTCCAATAATTAATGATTATTGGCAACAGAAAAACAGATTGCCGCAGAATTAATAACGCCGCGTTTCAGTCTATTTTTCTGTTGTGAAAAAGTCGCGCTTAGACTGCGTAATGTTGGAGTGTGGGATGGACGCTTACGCCATAACATGACAGCCGGGAAAGTCACCGGCACACGATTAATAGCCCCGGCCTTGGCCGGGGTTTTTTATGCCCGCGGTCTTAACGCTGCGAGTCCAGCAGTTCGTTATTTTTCACCACGTCCTGCGCCTTGAGGTAGCTCTCGATCAGCAACTGATAGGCCGGGAAGATTTTGGTGTAGACCTCGGCCCATTGCTGAGCGTCGGCGCGGTTCCAGCTGCCCTGCAGCTCCGAGGCCACGCCGGCGGTGTCGATCGGCACCACGCCAGCCTGCACCACGCGGGCCAGGGTGATTTCCTGCGCCATTTTTGAGTAGGTGCCGGAGGCGTCGATCACCGCGAAGACTTTATAGCCTTCGGCCACTGCGCTGATGGAAGGAAAGGCCATGCAGACGCTGGTGATGGTGCCGGCGATGATCAGGGTTTTGCGGCCGGTGGCTTTGACCGCCGCCACGAAGTCCGGGTTGTCCCAGGCGTTGATTTCCCCTTTACGGGCGACGTATTGCGCGTGCGGCGCATTCTGGTGAATTTCCGGGATCAGCGGGCCGTTGGGGCCCTGCGGTACCGAGGCGGTGGTGATGACCGGCAGTTTGCTGAGGGTAGCGATGCTGGCGAGAGCGGCGGCGCGGGCGCGCAGTTCGGTCATCGGCATGTCGGCGACGGTTTGGAACAGGCCGCTCTGGTGGTCGATCAGGAGCATGACCGCGTCATTAGCATCAATAACAGGACGCTGGCCGTTGAAGTTAGCTGGAGTACTCATGGCATTTTCCTTTTCTCGTCGTGAGGTCAGTAGGTATCTTCTTTATTGATAAGGCTGAAACTCAGCACTTGCTTACAGTGTAGGGACGAGAGAGAAATCCGGTAGAGCCTGAAGTCGGGATGCATCGTTCCATAAATGGAACGACACTGCAGCAGGCGAGGGGGCCGGCGCTGGGCTAAACTTAAGGTGCATGAGAAACATGCGGCAAGGAGCGCCATCCTGTTTACGGATCTGACGAGGAGGGCCGCCATCATGTCTTACCGGCATATCGTTGTCGCCACGGATCTCAGCGAAGACGCCGAGTTCCTGCTGGGCAAGGGCGCCAGACTGGCCGCCGCGCTCAATGCCAAACTTTCCCTGATCTATATCGACATCCACCGCGCCGGTTATTACGTCGATCTGGGCGTGGGCGATTACAACTACACCGATCGCACCTTTTCGGAGCGGGTGAGGAATATGCTCAATGCGATCAAAGGGCAGTCGTCGTATCCGGTCGAAGAGGTGATCGTCAGCCGCGGCGCGTTGACGGAAGAGCTGAATCGGGTGGCGAAGGAAAAAGGGTTCGATCTGGTGATCTTTGGCCATCACCACGATGTCTGGAGCCGGCTGGTCTCTTCGGCGCGCCAGGCGATCAACGAACTGAACGTCGATCTGCTGGTTGTTCCCATCGAGAAAAAATAGTCGCGGCCGCCGGCGGGCGGCTGCTTTTTCATTCGTATCGCTTATCTCAGAGCGGCCATAACCGTCTATCCGCAATAATCCCGCTTGCTGACAATCCGCCAGGAAAATAGTGACTGTTCTAAATTTTATTATCTCTATCAATATGTTGGCCAAAATCCGATAAAGATTAACCCAGCGCATTGAAATCACTGCTATACCTCCTTTTGGTTAATAAACCGCACGTTTTGACTGGCCCTCAGGGAGCCTGCGTCTTATCCTCAGGGCAATGAGATTTGTATGACTTATATAAATGCGTTTACATGGAGGAGGTCTCATGCGTTTTGACAATAAAGTCGTGGTTATCACCGGTGCGGGCAATGGCATGGGGGAAGCGGCGGCGCGGCGTTTCTCCGCCGAGGGCGCCATTGTGGTGCTGGCCGACTGGGCCAAGGAAGCGGTAGACAAGGTCGCCGCTTCGCTGCCGAAGGGCCGCGCGATGGCGGTGCATATCGACGTTTCCGATCACGTCGCGGTTGAAAAAATGATGAACGAGGTGGCGGAAAAACTGGGCCGCATCGACGTCCTGCTGAACAACGCCGGCGTACACGTGGCGGGCAGCGTGCTGGAAACCAGCATCGATGACTGGCGTCGCATCGCTGGAGTCGATATCGACGGCGTGGTGTTCTGCTCCAAATTCGCCTTGCCGCACTTGCTGAAAACCAAAGGCTGCATCGTCAATACCGCGTCGGTGTCCGGCCTGGGCGGTGACTGGGGCGCGGCCTATTACTGTGCGGCGAAAGGCGCGGTGGTTAACCTGACGCGCGCCATGGCGCTGGATCACGGCGGTGACGGCGTGCGCATCAACTCGGTCTGCCCGAGCCTGGTCAAAACCAACATGACCAACGGCTGGCCGCAGGAGATCCGCGACAAGTTCAATGAGCGCATCGCACTGGGGCGTGCGGCGGAGCCGGAAGAAGTGGCGGCGGTGATGGCGTTTCTGGCCAGCGACGACGCCAGCTTTATCAATGGCGCCAACATTCCGGTCGATGGCGGGGCGACCGCCTCGGACGGCCAACCGAAGATCGTCTAAGCGTTAACGCACAGGCCCGGCCATCATGACCGGGCCTGTTGTTTTAGACGCCGATGCGGTCGCGCAGCGTGTAGTAGGCCGCGCCGATGGCGGTGAACGGGATCTGCAGATTGCGTCCGCCGAAGAACGGCAGGTGCGGCAGCTTGGCGAAGGCGTCGAAGCGTTCGGCGTCGCCGCGCATCAGCTCGGCGATCAGCTTGCCCGCCAGATGGGTGCAGGTCACGCCGTGGCCGCTGTAGCCCTGCATGTAGTACACGTTATTCTCCAGCCGGCCGAACTGCGGCATGCGCGACAGCGTCAGCAGGAAGTTGCCGGTCCAGCGATAGTCGATACGCACGCCTTTCAACTGCGGGAAGGTCTTCAGCAGCTTCGGCCGGATCAGGTTATCGATGTCGTCCGGATCGCGCGCGCCGTACACCACGCCGCCGCCGTACAGCAGACGATGATCGGCGGTGATGCGGTAGTAATCCAGCAGGTAGTTGCAGTCTTCCACGCAGTAATTCTGCGGGATCAGCGCCTGCGCGATCTCCGGCGCCAGCGGTTCGGTGGTCACCACCTGGGTACCGCACGGCATGCTGCGCTTGGCCAGCCGCGGCTCCAGCTTATCGCCCAGGTAGGCGTTGCCGGCGACGATGACGAAGCGCGCCTTCACCTGGCCGTTGGCGGTGCTGATGAACGCCGGTTCGCCGTGGCGGATGTTCGTCACCGCCGATTGCTCGAAGATGCGCCCGCCCTGCAGGCGTATTGCCTCGGCCTCGCCCAGCGCCAAATTGAGCGGATGGATGTGGCCGCCGCTGTGATCCAGCAGCGCGCCGACGTAGCGATCGCTGGCGACCTCCTGACGCACCCGATCCGCATCGAGCAGCTCGAGCTGGGTATTGCCGTAGCGTTCCCAGTTGCGCTTTTGCTCGATCAGCGCATGAAACTGCTTGTTGTTCAGGGCGGCGAAGATGCCGCCGGGGCGGTAGTCGCAGTCGATGGCGTAGCGGCTGATGCGGCTGCGAATGATCTCCGCGCCTTCAAACATCATGCTGCCGAGCAGGCGAGCGCTTTCCGCGCCGTAGCGCTCCTCGATCACATCAATGTCGCGGCTGTAAGAGTTGACCAACTGGCCGCCGTTGCGGCCGCTGGCGCCGAAACCGATGCGCGCCGCTTCCAGCACCACCACGTCGTAACCCGCTTCTACCAGGAACAGCGCGGAGGAAAGGCCGGTGTAGCCGCCGCCGATCACGCAGACGTCGCACTCGATCGATTCGTTCAGTTGCGGATAGGGCTGATGTGCGTTGGCCGTGGCCGCATAGTAGCTTTTTACGTGTTCAGTCATGAGAGAAGCCCTTATTCCAGCGAGATCCAGGTGGTTTTCAATTCGGTGAATTTGTCCAGCGCGTGCAGCGATTTATCGCGACCGTTGCCGCTCTGCTTGTAGCCGCCGAACGGTACGGTCATGTCGCCGTCGTTGTAGTTGTTGACGAACACCGTGCCGGCCTTCAGTTGGCGCGCCATGCGGTGCGCGCGCGCCAGATCGCGGGTCCAGACCGCGGCGCCGAGACCGTAGTCGCTGTCGTTGGCCAACTGCAGCGCCTGTTGTTCATCGTCGAAGGCGGTCACCGCCAGCACCGGGCCGAAGATTTCATCGCGCGCCACGCTCATGGCATTGTCCACCTGGGTGAGGATGGTCGGCCCCAGATAGCCGGCGTGGTCGCCCTGCGGATGGTCGCGCCCGTCGAGGAACAGCGCGGCGCCCTGGCTCAGCCCCCGCTCGATATAGCCGGCCACTTTTTCGCAGTGGCCGCTGTCGATCAGCGTGCCCATCACCGTGGCGGGATCGAGCGGATCGCCGGGAACGAAGGCCGCCGCGTGTTTGCGCAGCGCCTGCAGGAATTCTTGCTCAATGCTCGCTTCGACCAGCAGGCGAGTGCCGGCGATGCACACCTGCCCCTGATTATAGAAGATGCCGGCGGCGGCGCTGCGGGCGGCCTGATCCAGATCCGGGCAATCGGCGAAGACGATATTGGCGCTCTTGCCGCCGGCCTCCAGCCACACGCGTTTCATGTTCGATTCGCCGGCGTAAATCATCAGCTGCTTCGCCACCAGCGTGGAGCCGGTGAAGGTGAGGGCGTCGACGTCGCGGTGCAGCGCCAGCGCTTTGCCGGCGTCGTGGCCATAGCCGGGCACCACGTTCAGCACGCCGTCCGGCAACCCGGCCTGTTGCGCCAGTTGGCCGAGCAGGATGGCGCTCAGCGGTGATTTTTCGGAAGGTTTGAGCACCACGCTGTTGCCCGCGGCCAGCGCCGGGCCGAGTTTCCAGCAGGCCAGCAGCAGCGGGAAGTTCCAGGGCACGATGGCACCGACCACGCCGATCGGTTCGCGCTCGATCAGCGCCAGCGCATCGCGGCCGGTGGGGGCGATTTCACCGTACACCTTATCGATCGCTTCGGCGTACCAGCGGATGCAGCGGATAGCGCCCGGCACGTCGTCGCGCAGGCTGTGACGAATCGGTTTGCCGGTGTCCAGCGTTTCCAGCAACGCCAGCTCTTCGTGATGCTGTTCCATCAGCTCGGCGAAGCGCAGCAGCGTGGCTTTGCGCTGCGCCGGCGCGGCCTGGGCCCAGTCGCCGCGTTCAAAGGCGGCGCGCGCCGCGCTGACCGCCCGATCGATGTCGGCGGCTTCGCCGCGCGCGACCTGCGCCAGCTCACGGCGACCGGCGGGATCTTCCACGGCGAAACGCTTCCCCGCGGCGGCCGGCTGGTAGCGGCCGTCGATAAACAGCTGGTGCTCAATCTTCAGGGCCTGCGCCCGTTGTTGCCAATACTGCAAATGGTGAAAGTTCATGCCTGGCTCCGTTGATCAGAATGTCGTCGGCGTATGGGCGCTGATAATGCGGCAAATGCGCGCCGACGTGTTGCTGAAGCTGTGGGGAATGCCGGTATTGATGGCGTAGCTCTGCCCGGCCTGCAGGTGATAGCTCTGGCCGTTGACCTGCAGCACCACTTCGCCTTCCAGCAGCGTGCCGATCTCTTCCCCTTGGTGTTTGATGCGCTCGCCGGTGGTGGTGCCCGGTTCGTAGGTCTCGATCATCATTGCCAGCGTGCGGTTCGGATCGCCGTTGTGGATCAGCTTCATCGATACGCCCTGGCTGCCGATCTCGATCAAGTCGTCGCTGTCTATCACGATCTGCGGCTCAGCCGGTTTTTCCGGTTCGGCGAAAAACGCCGACAGCGACAGACCGTATACCGTCAGCAGCTTTTGCAGCGTGCTGATGGCCGGGCTGACCTTGTCCTGCTCGATAGTGCTGATGGCGCTGTGGGTTAACCCAGACAGTTCGGCGACCCGGCGCTGCGACAACCCCAATTGTTGACGGATCTGCGACAGACGTTTTCCCGGTGCCAAGCTGACGTCGCTCATGGGCGTTTTTCCTTTTGATAGTTCCGGCAGGCGGTGATGAAACCATCAAACAACAGGCGCGACAGGGCGTACTCGTCGCTGTTCCACTCCGGGTGCCACTGCACGCCGAGCGCGAAGGGCTGATCGCGCACGCTGATCGCCTCCACCAGCCCGTCAGCGGCGTGCGCCTCGACGCGAACGCTCGCTCCCAGGGTTTTGGCGCCCTGGCCGTGCAGCGAGTTCACCCAGAATCTGTTGCAATCCGGTATCAGTTGCGAAAGCAGCCCCCCTTCCTGAACGATGACTTCGTGAGCGGGGGCGTATTGCTGTTCCAGCGGCAGGTCGTGATCTTCACGATGCTCCAGCAGCTCGGGCAGTTCGTACAGGCGGCGATGCAGGGTGCCTTGAGTGGCGACCACCATTTCCTGCATGCCGCGGCAAATGGCGAAAAGGGGAATGCGCCTGTCGAACGCCTGGCGGATCAGCGCCAGGCTCAACGCGTCTCGGCCAGGATCGGCGTCAGGCTCATCGCCGTTTTCACCATAAAGGTGCGGCTGCACATTACTGGGGCTGCCCGGCAGCAAAACGCCGTCGAGGCGCGGCAACAGTTCCGCCAGCATTTCCGGCTCCGCCAGCGCGTGCGGCAGGGCGATCGGCAAGCCGCCGGCGGTGATAACGGCATTCAGGTACTTTTCTTGCAAGGTCTGTGTGAGGTGCCCGTTTAACCTATACCTGCACATGACGACGCCGATGACTGGTCTGTTAAATATATTGTCCATGCTATCCCCTTGGTGCGTTCGAAATTATGAACGATAAGCTTCTCCACCGCCGTTTTCGTTCAATATTCTATAAATCTAGCAGTCGATTGGACAATGTTCAAACCAAAAGTAACACTTGCAAAACAAATTTGTTTCATCTACGTTTCAATTGTGGGCATTATATTGAACAAGACGGTCAATAAACATCGACGACAGCAAAACACAAACGGCGGGTGAACCATGCAGACCAACATCGTAGAAGTGGAAAACTTTGTTCAACACAGTGAAGAGAGACGAAGTAGCGCGTTCCAGCGCGAAGTGAAGAAGTATTTGGAACGTTATCCGTTAACCCAACATGTCGACGTACTGTTGACCGATCTGAACGGCAGTTTCCGCGGCAAACGCATCCCGGTCGGCGGCCTGAACAAACTGGAGAAGGGCTGTTACTTCCCGGCGTCGGTATTTGCGATGGATATTCTCGGCAACGTCGTCGAAGAGGCCGGGCTGGGGCAGGAGTTGGGCGAGCCGGATCACGTGTGCGTGCCGGTGCCGGGCACGCTGACGCCGTCGGCGGCGGATCCGCAATATATTGCGCAGGTGCTGCTCACCATGCTGGATGAAGATGGCACTCCCTTTGACGTTGAACCGCGCAATGTGCTGAACCGAGTGTGGCAGCGTTTGCGTCAGCGCGGGCTTTCCCCCGTGGTAGCGGTAGAGTTGGAGTTCTATCTCATCGATCGTCAACGCGACGCAGAGGGCTATCTGCAGCCGCCATGCGCGCCGGGCACCCAGGAGCGCAACACCCAAAGCCAGGTGTACTCCGTCGATAACCTGAACCATTTCGCCGATGTGCTGAGCGAAATCGACGAGCTGGCCCGTTTGCAGGGTATTCCGGCGGACGGCGCGGTGGCGGAGGCGTCGCCGGGGCAGTTCGAAGTCAACCTGCACCATACCGACGATGTGCTGCAGGCCTGCGACCATGCGCTGGCGCTGAAACGGTTGGTGCGCATGGTGGCCGAAAACCACAATATGCAGGCCACCTTTATGGCCAAGCCGTATGAAGAGCACGCTGGCAGTGGCATGCATGTGCACATCAGCATGCTGAATGCGCAAGGCGACAATGTGTTCGCCGACGACGACGGCGAGGATTCGGCGCTGCTGAAGCAGGCGCTGGCGGGCATGATCGCCCTGATGCCGTCCTCGATGGCGCTGCTGGCGCCAAACGTCAACGCCTATCGCCGTTTCCAGCCTGGCATGTATGTGCCGACCCAAGCTTCCTGGGGGCATAACAACCGCACCGTGGCGCTGCGCATTCCCTGCGGCGATCGCGACAACCACCGCGTGGAGTATCGCGTGGCGGGCGCCGACGCCAATCCTTATCTGGTGATGGCGACCATTCTGGCCGGCATCGTCTACGGCCTGGAAACCGCATTGCCGCTGCCTGAGCCGGTGACCGGCAACGGGCTGGAGCAGGACGGGCTGCCGTTCCCGATCCGCCAGAGCGACGCGCTGTACGAGTTTGAACATCAGCCGGTGCTCAATGCGTTGCTGGGCGAACGCTTCAGCCATGTCTACCTGGCCTGCAAAACCGACGAGCTGGTGCAGTTCGAGCGCCTGATCACCGAAACCGAAATCGAGTGGATGCTGAAAAACGCCTGATCCCGCTCACCCAACGACGACCGCGCGCGCCCGGCGCATTTCATCGGCTCTCCTGTAGCCGGTGAGGCTGCGCGCTGCGGTACCGCATTTCTTCTATCACGGCGTACAGGACGCCGACGAGGAAATAACCATGACTCAGTCATTCCCCTGCGCAGACGTTTGCCTGTGCCGCAGTGCTTACGGGCCGGTCGCCGGCCGCCCGACAGTGACCCCAACCCGCTTTTCCCGCCGCCTGAGCAGCAGTTTCCCCGCGGCCTCTCTGAATGACGTTGCACGGTTGACAGCAGAGGACCAAGAGGGGAAATGCCATGACGACTAAAGCCATCGACGGCGGCCCGGCGGGCAAACCGCAGCTGCGCAAATCCCTCAAGCTGTGGCAGGTGGTGATGATGGGCCTGGCCTATCTGACGCCGATGACGGTGTTCGACACCTTCGGCATCGTCTCCGGCCTCACCGACGGCCATGTGCCGACCTCCTATTTGCTGGCGCTGGCCGGCGTGTTGTTCACCGCCATCAGCTACGGCAAACTGGTGCGCCAGTTTCCCACCGCCGGTTCCGCCTACACCTATGCGCAGAAAGCGATCAACCCGCACGTCGGTTTTCTGGTGGGGTGGTCATCGCTGCTCGATTATCTGTTCCTGCCGATGATCAATACGCTGCTGGCGAAGATTTACCTGACCGCGCTGTTCCCGGAAGTGCCGCCCTGGGTGTGGGTCGTGGGCTTCGTGATCCTGATTACCGCCATCAACCTGAAAAGCGTCAATCTGGTGGCCAACTTCAACACCCTGTTCGTGTTGGCGCAGGTGGCGATCATTCTGGTGTTTATCTACCTGGTGGTGCGCGGCCTGCACAACGGCGAGGGGATGGGCACGGTGTGGAGCCTGCGGCCGTTCCTCAGCGAGAATGCGCACCTGCTGCCGATCATTACCGGCGCGACCATCCTGTGCTTCTCGTTCCTCGGTTTTGACGCGGTCACCACGCTGTGCGAGGAGACGCCCGACGCCGCCAAGGTTATCCCGCGCGCCATCTTCCTGACTGCGCTGTACGGCGGGGTGATCTTTATCAGCGTGTCGTTCTTTATTCAGCTGTTTTTCCCAACCATTCAACGCTTTCACCAACCCGACGCCGCGCTGCCGGAGATTGCGTTGTACGTCGGCGGCAAGCTGTTCCAATCGATCTTCCTGTGCGTGACCTTTATCAACACGCTGGCCTCCGGCCTGGCGTCGCACGCCAGCGTGTCGCGCCTGCTGTACGTGATGGGACGTGACAACGTGTTCCCGGAGAAATTCTTCGGCTATATCCATCCCAAATGGCGTACGCCGGCGCTGAATGTACTGATGGTCGGGCTGGTGGCGTTGTCGGCGCTGTCATTCGATCTGGTGACCGCCACGGCGCTGATCAACTTTGGCGCGCTGGTGGCCTTTACCTTCGTTAACCTGTCGGTGATCAGCCACTTCTTTATTCGCGAAGGGCGCAACAAAAGCTGGAAGGATCGCTTCAACTTCCTGTTCCTGCCGCTGGTGGGGGCACTGACGGTGGGGGTGCTGTGGCTGAACCTGGAGAAGAGCTCGCTGACCATGGGGCTTATCTGGGCGACGCTGGGCTTCGGCTATTTGGCCTGGCTGACCCGACGCTTTCGCCAGCCGCCGCCGCAGTTGGAGCGGCAACCGCAGCAATAAATTCACAGGCGGGAGTTTCCCGCCTTTCTTTTTGGCACGTGCGGCAGTAGAGTGAAAAACCTGATAAAAAATAACCTATTGGACCTGCCTTATGCCCGCTTTGCCCTCACGTGCCCGCGCCACATTGTTCGGTTTATTGGCCATTGTGCTGTGGAGCAGCGTCGTCGGCCTGATTCGCAGCGTCAGCGAAGGGCTGGGGCCGATCGGCGGCGCGGCGATGATCTACAGCGTCAGCGCGGTGTTTTTGCTGGTGGCGCTCGGCGTGCCGAAATGGCGTAGCTTTCCGCGGCCTTATCTCATCGTCGGCAGCCTGCTGTTCGTCAGTTACGAGATCTGCCTGTCGCTGTCGCTCGGCTACGCCAATACCCGCCTGCAGGCGATAGAAGTGGGCATGATCAACTACCTGTGGCCCTGTTTCACCGTGCTGATGGCGCTGGCGATCAACGGCCAAAAGGCGAAATGGTGGCTGCTGCCGGGGCTGCTGCTGTCGCTGTTCGGCATCGGTTGGATCATGAGCGGCGAGGGCGGCTGGTCGCCGGCGCAGATGCTTGCCAACGTGCGCAGCAACCCGCTCAGCTACGCGCTGGCCTTCAGCGGCGCGGTGATCTGGGCGCTGTATTGCAACCTGACCAAGAAGATCGCCCAGGGCAGCAATGGCGTGGTGCTGTTCATCGTGCTGACCGCGCTGGCGCTGTGGCTTAAATATGCCTTCAGCGCGGAAAACGGCATGGAGTTCAGCGCCGGCGTGACCGCGACGCTGCTGTGCGCCGGGGTGGCGATGGGGGCGGGGTATGCCGCCTGGAACGTCGGCATTTTGCACGGCAACATGACGCTGTTGGCGACCGTCTCTTATTTTACCCCGGTGCTGTCGGCGGTGTTCGCCGCGCTGGTGTTGCACACCTCGCTGACCGTCAATTTCTGGCAGGGCGTGGCGATGGTCACACTCGGTTCGCTGATCTGTTGGCGGGCAACTCGTGGAAATTAACGGAAATTATCCGCTGTCGTCGCAATGTTGAACTAGAATTTAACTAGCCATGTTGCCTGAAGGAACGACGATGATGAGAAGCGACATTCAATTTATTCAACAGCCTGAAATCGACGTGCATCACTATGAGCGCGGCGATACCGTTCGCCTGACCACGGCGAATCTGCGACACGAATATCAGCTCGACGTTTATATTTTGCGCCGCGACGACAAGCTGATTTACGGCTCGGTCGTCGCGGCGGCGCCCAAGACTGATATTCCGGTCGCCAGTTGGGAGGTGAAAAACGGCGAAGAGGTGGCGTTCCGCCAGGAAAACATCGCCAAAGCGGTGCCGGCGGTGAACTGAAGCGCAGCGCTTATGGCGCAATTACGTTGAATGACGGTTAATACATTAAAGAAATCAATTTATTGTTTCCACTGGCTGCGCTTTTTGAAGATGAGAAAGCGTTTTATTTGCCATTAGGAGACCTTTGAAATTATTGGTAACATATGCAGGTTATATAGCGTGTTATAGGGATATATTTTATGACTCCACCTGCGGATGTTGCACGAGTTTTTATCGGGTGTGATCCAAATGATTGCGATTTGGAACAGATGATGGTTTTGGAGTACAGCTTGCGTAAGCATGCTTCAATACCTGTTCAAATTGAGTGGATGCGTTTGTCGCGAAACCCTGCCAGTCCCTGGTATTCTCAAAGTGGCGGCGAAGGTTGGACCACCGAGCGTTGGGCAACGCCGTTCTCTGCGTTTCGCTGGGGCATTCCCGCTTTCTGTAACTTCCAGGGCCGGGCATTTTACTCCGATGCGGACGTGCTCTATCTCTGCGATATCGCAGAGATTTGGCATCATCCGATGAAAGAGGGCACTGCCATTTTGGCCGCGGGTTCCGGCAACGATCTGCGCTTGGGGGAAATGCTGTGGGACTGCGAGGCAGCGGCGCGATTCTTGCCGCCGTTGGACGAGTTGCGCCGCGATCCATTGGGGCATAAAAAAATGCAGCGGTTCTTTGAAGAACATCCCGAGTTCGTTGAACCGTTGAAACCGGAATACAGCAATCTGGATGGTGACGATTTGCCGTTGGAAGCATTGAAGGCGTTGCATTACTCAGATATGAGCAGCCAATTTTCCCACCGTTATTCGCTTCCCAGACTGCGGGCTGAAAGCCGCGAACATTGGTTTGATGGCAAGATCCGCAGCCATTATCGCGATGATCTGCGCGAACTGTTCGAACAATACTATCGCGAAGCGCTGCAGGCCGGTTATACCCTGGAACGGTACCAGAATGCGCAGTTATTCGGCGGTTTCAATAAGCAATCTCAGAAAAAATATGATGGCAATCCGATTACGCGCAAGAAACAACCTTTTTTGCGCCGCGTCTTGAGCGGTTTGCTGGACTAGTTGATCTTCCCCTCCCAAGGCGTTTGCCGCGCGCTGGCGCCTGAGGGTATTTTTTGCGTTCACTATTCTGCGGGCTGTGGCGTTAATCGCCGCGGCCCATCTTTTATGACTTTCAGCGGGTTTCCCCACCGTCTACCAGCGGGTTACATTTGCTGCAATTTTCGGCTGAAAAAATGCTTTGCATGACAAAAATCACAGCGAATGTGAATTTACATGAAACATAATTTGACAAATGTGAACGCAATCGATTACCTATTCGCGAAATGCGTAACTGGATCACAGATTCTTACAGTCAGTGGTTTCTATAATGCGCGCGTCATCCGAGTTTCTGTGTGAAGACAACGCCAGGTGTCGGCAGACTCATTGTCATCTTTTCTAAACGGGCAGGAAATGGCCCTTTAAGCATGTGGTAATAAAATGAAAAAAATAGCTCTCGCAGCAGGTGTACTGCTCGCAGCGTCTTACAGTGCATCATCAATGGCTGATAGCAAAGACAGTCAATATGTCTCCGACTGGTGGCACCAGAGCGTCAACGTGGTGGGCAGCTACCACACCCGCTTCGGGCCGCAGCTGAATAACGACGTGTATCTCGAATACGAAGCCTTCGCCAAGAAAGACTGGTTCGATTTCTACGGTTACGTTGACGTGCCGAAATTCTTCGGCGTGGGCAATACCCCGGATCGCGGCATCTGGGACAAAGGCTCCCCGCTGTTTATGGAGATTGAACCGCGTTTCTCCATCGATAAACTGACCGGCACCGATCTGAGCTTCGGTCCGTTCAAAGAGTGGTACTTCGCCAACAACTACATCTATGATCTGGGCCACAATGCCGATGGCCGTCAAAACACCTGGTACATGGGTCTGGGCACTGATATCGACACCGGTCTGCCGATGAGCCTGTCGATGAACATCTATGCCAAATACCAGTGGGAAAACTACCAGACCGCCAACGAGAACAGCTGGGACGGTTATCGCTTTAAGGTGAAATACTTCGTGCCGTTGACCCAGGTGTGGGGCGGCAACCTGAGCTACATCGGCTTCACCAACTTCGACTTCGGTTCCGATCTGGGCAAGGACAGCCATTGGGTTGACGGCACCGGCAAACAGGTGCGCACCAGCAACTCTATCGCCTCCAGCCATATTTTGGCGCTGAACTACGATCACTGGCACTATTCTTTCGTGGCGCGTTATTTCCATAACGGCGGTCAGTGGCAGGATGGCGCGGATATCGGCACCCCGCAGGGCCCGATCAAGTCGACAGGTTGGGGTTATTACCTCGTGGTCGGCTATAACTTCTGATTTTCCGTGCTATCAGAAACAGAAAACCCCGCCTGGCGGGGTTTTTTTTCGACATCACTGGGCTTGTTCAACCGGGAGATGCTTCACCGGCATAAACAGTCTGCCTTTGATCACATGACATTCATTATTTATCCAACTAATGATTTGTTCACGGCTGACGCCTTCCGATTGCGCGTACCGATGAAGATCGCCGTTAAAGTGCCGAGTGATGTATTCCATGAGGGTCATTTGCACGTCTTTTGCTCCTGAACGCCCACCCGTTGCCAGCCTGGCCACCGCGGGAGGTTGAGGTTTCTCAGACAGCGAATGTAAATTATCGGCAACTAAATCTCAACATAAAGCACCAGATTGGGGCGACAGCGGCGGGAAAAAGAATCCCGCACGAAGAGGCGGGAAATGTTCGCTATTATCATTATGGATGATAAGAATAAGATTTGAGGTGCGACGAAAAAGAGCACGCTAACTCTTTTTTGTTACCTTTCCACGCTAGCGTAAGGCTTATTTTTCTTCAAGAAAAATCTGAGACAAGCATCGGCATTTTCGAGGCGTTTTGCGTTGAGACAAGGTTTGAAAGCGAATGCCGTAAAAGCGCACCGCTATCTCGGAGTTTTCCTTATACTTTGTCTGGAAAAGGCTAGCTATAGTCAACAGAGTCACCCACGCAGGAATACACAACATGAACAAACGTCGTACGACTCTCACGGTGTTGGCGCTGATTGCATCGCTGGGGTTGTCATCCGCCCCGGCCTTGGCCGACAAGGGCGGCAATGGTAACGGCAACGGGAACGGCCATGGCAACAGCGGTAACCATGGCAACAACGGTAACAACGGCAATCACGGCAACAAAGGCAATAAAGATAAAGGCGGCTATAGAAACGACGATAATCTGGTCTCCGTCAGCCTTTCGCGCGACCGCGCCCGTTCGCTGGCGCACAACTATGGCCTGACCGGCTACAGCTCGCTGCCACCGGGCATCGCCAAAAACCTGGCGCGCGGTAAACCGCTGCCGCCGGGTATCGCCAAAAAAGTGGTGCCTTACTCGATGCTGCGTGAGTTGCCGCAGTACCCGGGTTATGAGTGGCGTATCGCCGGCGACGATCTGGTGCTGGTCGCACTCAGCACCGCGATTGTGGCCTCCGTGATCAATGGCGTTTTCGACTAACGTTTGTCGAGCGTTATCGGGCCTCGCTGCGGCGGGGCCTTTTTATTTGCCAGCGCGGAGCGGACGTGGTGAACTTTGGGCCTTACGTTTTCACTGCATCATAAGGGAGGCGCCATGTTCAGGGCGTTATTGATAGCCTGCTGTTTGACCAGTTTTCCCGCGTTGGCAGACGGCACCGCCGCCATCGGCGAGCTGGTGAACCAACGGCTGTCGTTGATGAAAGACGTTGCCGGTTACAAGGCGCAGCAGCATTTACCGATCGAAGACCTGGCGCAGGAGGCGAAGGTGTTGGCCAGCGCGCAGGCGGAGGCGGGGCGTTTGGGGCTGGAGCCGGCGTCGGTGCGGCCTTTTATCGCCGCGCAGATGGACGCCGCCAAGGCGATTCAGTACCGCTATCGCGCCGACTGGCTGGCGAGCCCGGAGCCCGGCTGGCAGCCGCGGCCGTTGGCGCAGGTGCGCCCGCAGATCGCGCAACTGAGCAGCCAGATATTGCAACGGCTGGCGGAGCGGCTGCGTGCCGGCCCGCTCGGCGAGGTGGATCGGGCGGCGTTTATGGCGTCGGTGGATCAGGTGAATCTCAGCGCCGCCGACAAGCGGCGGCTGGCGGATGCGCTGCTGGCGGTCAAATCCGGCAGCGCACGCTGAGCGTCAGTCGCGGCCGACGGTGCTGCGGCGGAAGGTCAGCATCCGGCTGCGGTTGGCGATGAGATCCACGTTGTAACCGCGGAAATAGAGGCAAAAGCGTTTTAACCACGGGCCGTCCTGGCACTCCACCAGCATGCGGCCCTGGCCGAGCGGGCTGAGCGTGCCGGCCTGCGCCGCCGGACCGACGCCAATATGCACCCGATTGCCGCGAATTTCAAAGGCGGTGCGATAGTGCGGGTGATACCACAGTCCCTGCACATGCTTCAGGCAGTCGCCGTTGGCCGTGACCGGCAGAAAACGGCGCGCCACATGCCCGACTTCGCCCTCGATCGCTTCACCGGTCCATTTCAATTTGAGCGGCATATGGGCAGACAGCGACACGGCGTACCCGTCCTCGCCCTGATACAGCGGTTCATCGCTGCCCAGATAGGCCAGATTGCCGTCTTTGACCTCCAGCCAGTGCGGCTCCGCCAGCGTGGCGTAGAGGCCGTCGGGGATCGCGGCGCTACGCTGCGGCAGCGGTTCGCCCAGCAGCGCCGCCATCACCTGCAAGGCCATACCGAAACTGTCGCAATCTTCGCGATTGGCCACCAGCGCGACGCCGGCCTGACGGTCGGGCACCAGCAGGAAATAGGTTTTGTAACCGGCGTGGGAACCGCCGTGGCCGAGCAAGCGGCGGCGGCCCAGCGGGGTTTGCGCCAGACCCAGGCCATAGGCGCTGAGCTGGCCCTGATTGAGACGGCGCGGTGCGCTGAGTTGCGCCAGCACGCCCTGACCGGGACCCTCGTCGGCCAGCAGCGTCTGCAGCCAGCGGGTGAGGGCGTTGAGGCTGCCGGTCAGGCTGCCGGAGGCTGCCGGTCAGGCTGCCGGAGGCGGAAAGGTGCAGGCCGGCGCTGGCGTGTTGCCAGCCCTGCGGCGCACGCCAGTAACCCGGCACCAATCCCGGCACCACGTCGAACCAGCTTTCCGGCGCCCGCATCTGCACCTGCAGCGGCCGGGCGATGTGCTGTTGCACCAGTTGGTCGAAATCATACCCTTTGCTGCGCAGCGCGGCCTCCAGCAGCCGATAGCCGGTATTGCTGTAGGCGATCTCGCTGCCGGCTTCGTAGTTCAATTTCTCCAGCCCCTCGACAAACTGCATCACCGGCTGCGCCTCGCTGACCGCGTGCAGCGAGATGCCCAGCAGGCCGAGCGTCTCGCGCACGTCAGGCAGGCCGCCGGTCATGTCCAGCGCCTGGCCGACGGTAACGTCCGCCAACGCGGGCTGCAGGGCGGGGAGCAGTTCACCCAGGCGTTGATCCAGCCGAATGGCGCGATCGGTGGCGTTCAGCGCCAGCGCGGCGAAGATATGCTTGGTCACTGAGGCATAACGCACCACGCTGTCGGCGGTGAAGGGGGTGTTCTGCGCCAGATCGGCCAGGCCGGCGCAGGCGGTGGCGCGGCGTTGTTGGGCGTCAAACAGGGTGATGGCGCCGCCGGGTTCGCCATGCCGTTGCCAGCCGGCCAGCAGTTGTTCGGCTAAGGCGCCGGCAGCGCGCCAGTTTAACGGTGTTACAGACATAGGGCCTCCAGAGAGTATTCGACACGGGCCAGCTGGCCACACGCTGCCCGGCGCTGAGCGCGGGCTTTTGGGCTGATTGTGGCGCAGTGCGTTTTTCGTCGGCCGCTGTTTTGTGCGCTGTTTAGACCAGTTAGCGGGGAATCACGCGAAACTTTGATATAGCGCGCAGATTGCTGCTGGCGTTGCGGTTAGAGGCAGGAGAAAAACAGGCGCCCGGCGGCGCCTGGAAAGGGGGATCAATTCAGTCTGGCGGCACCGTCCAACAGGCTTTCAATCATCTGCTTGAGCAGGCGCTGCAGCGAGGCGGCGCGCTGGGGCTCGAACGCGAAGGGATACTGTTCGGACATGTAGTTGACCTGCGCCAGCTCGAGCTGGATCGCATGCTGTTGCTGCTGCGGTTGACCGTAGGCGCGGGTGATATAACCGCCCTTAAAGCGACCGTTCAGCACGTGGGTGTACTGCTGTTGCTGCTCGCAGCAGGCGACCAGCCGATCGCTCAGCGCCTGGGCGCAGCTTTCACCGCCGTTGGTGCCGAGATTGAGATCCGGCAGCTGGCCGTCGAACAGCCGCGGGATCACCGAGGCGATGGAGTGCGCGTCGAACAGCAGCGCATAGCCGTGGCGCGCTTTGAGGCGCGCCAGTTCGTTCTGCAGCTGCTGATGATAAGGTTGCCAAATTTGCTGCAGGTAGGCGGCGCGTTCTTCGTCCGTCGGCGCTTTGCCCGGCAGGAAGCTTGGGCGGCCGTCGAACAGCACGTCGGGATACAGGCCGGTGGTGGCGGTGGTGTACAGCGGCTTGTCGTCCGCCGGGCGGTTCAAATCGATGACGAAGCGCGAATAGTTGCCGACCAGCACGCTGGCGCCCATCGCCCGGGCGAAGTCGTACAGCTGCGGAATGTGCCAGTCGGTATCAGGCAGCGGGCGAGCGTCGTCGGTCAGCCCGGCCTCGACCGCAGGCGTCAGTTGTGTGCCGGCGTGCGGAATGCTGATCAGCAGCGGCAGGCTGCCGGTCTGGAAGCGAAAAGGATCGCGAATGGTCATTGACGTACTTCTCCTCGGAAAATCACCGTACAGGGCAGCTGGCCGCCCAACCAATAAGCCAGTTCCGCCGGCCGCGACAGCGGCCAGTGAACGAAGTCCGCCACCTTGCCGGTTTCCAGCGTGCCGTGGCTGTGCTGCAGCCCCAGCGCTTTGGCGGCGTGGGTAGTGACGCCCGCCAGCGCCTCTTCCGGCGTCAGGCGGAACAGCGTGCAGGCCATGTTGATCATCAGGCGCAGCGACAGCGCCGGCGAGGTGCCGGGATTGGCGTCGCTGGCGATCGCCATCGCCACGTGGTGCTTGCGGAACAGCGCTACCGGCGGGCACTGGGTTTCGCGCAGCAGGTAATAGGCGCCGGGCAGCAGCACCGCCACGGTGCCGGCATCGCCCATGGCGCGGGCATCTTGTTCGGTGGCGTATTCGAGATGGTCGGCGGAGAGCGCGTGATGGCGAGCCGCCAGCGTGCTGCCGCCGAGGGCAGAGAGCTGCTCGGCGTGCAGCTTGACCGGCAGACCGGCGGCCTCGGCGGCGGCGAAGACTCGCTCCACCTGCGCCGGTGAGAACGCCAGATGTTCGCAGAAGGCGTCGACCGCATCCGCCAGCCCGGCGGCCGCCGCCTGCGGGATGATGGTGTCGCAGACCAGATTGATGTAGTCATCGGCGCGGTTGGCGTATTCCGGCGGCAGCGCATGGGCCGCCAAACAGGTGGTTTTCACCTCGACCGGCAGCAGCTCGCCCAACTTGCGCGCCACCCGCAGCATTTTCAGTTCGCTCTCCGGGCTGAGGCCATAGCCGGACTTGATCTCCACGCAGGTGACGCCTTCCGCCAGCAGCGGCCGCAGGCGGAACAGCGCCTGCTCCAGCAGCAGCGCTTCGTCGGCCTCGCGGGTGGCTTTCACGGTGGAGATGATGCCGCCGCCCTGCGCGGCGATGTCGGCGTAGCTTACGCCGTTCAGCCGCTGTTCGAATTCGCCGCTGCGATTGCCGCCGAACACCAGGTGCGTGTGGCAGTCAACAAAGCCGGGGGTGATGATGCCGCCGTCGAATTTCACCGTTTCGTCCGCGATCAGGCCGGGCGGCAGCGCCGCATGTTCGCCAACCCAGACGATCTTGCCGTCGCGTACGGCGATCGCGCCGTCGGTCAGGGTGTGATATTTGCCGTCGCGCATGGTGACGATATCGGCGCCGTGCCACAGGCTGTCACAGTGAATCTCAGACGTCATTGCTTTCCTCCGCCGGAGCCGCAGCTCCCACATGGTTGTATATACAATTAAAAACAACCTAACGCATTCACCGGGATGTCACAAGAGGCGGGAGAGATTTTGTTATCAGGATGTGATCGACCGCTGAGATGCGGGCGCAGGGGGCGCCCGCCGGGGATCAGACTTCGCTGGTGAAGCGGCCGAACAGTTGATAACGGCTGCCGGGGTACAGCAGCCGGGCCGAGGTGACCACGGTTTTGCCGGACCAGGTGCGGCGATGGATCAGCAGGCCGGGTTCGTGGTCCTCCAGTTGCAGCAGCTCGCGCTCGCGCGGTGTGGGGATCACCGCTTCGACGATGTGTTCGCCGGCGGTCAGCGGCGCGGCCTGCGTCAGATAGGTATAGGGCGTGACGCGGTCGAAATCCTGCTTCAGGTAATCCGGCGCCACCAGTGGGTTGACGCAGCGGTCTTCCACCTGTACCGGTACGTCGTTTTCGTAATGCACGATCTGGGAGTAGAACAGCCGTTGGCCGGGCTGAATGCCCAGCGCCGTCGCTTCTTCCTCGCTGGCCGGGCGGGCCTTCAGCTCGAGGATTTTACTGCTGTGGCGATGACCGCGCGCGGCGATCTCATCGGCGATGTTGTGCACTTCCAGCAGTGCGGTATGCGCCTTGGCTTCGGCAACGAAGGTGCCGACGCCCTGCATGCGAATCAAAAAACCTTCGCTGGTCAGCTCGCGCAGCGCGCGGTTGATGGTCATGCGGCTGACGCCCAGTTCCGCCACCAGTTCACTTTCGGAGGGCACGCGCTGGTGCGGTTGCCAATGCCCCGCACGGATTTGATTCACGATCGCCTGTTTGACCCGTTGGTAGATCGGGGCGGGGGCATCGCTCATTGCAGCCGCCAGTTGTAACACGGTCTGTTGTTCAGCCACGACGTTAACCTCGTCAAATAAAAAAATAATAACACCAGTTTACTGTTGATGTCGGCGTATGTATATGTATATACAACTAGTGGCCGTCGCGCCAGAAACTTGCCGGCGGCCGCCAAAAATTCCTGAATGCGCGCCATCGCCGCGCCTCATTCACCGTTACATCAACCGTGGAATACTGCCATGCCTGCTTATTTTGCCCCACGCGCTTTGCTCCCTGAGGGCTGGGCGCATAACGTCCGGCTGGACGTCGATGCGCAAGGTTATCTGACCCAAGTTACCGCCGACGCTGAACCGCAAGGCTGCACCCGGCTGCACGGCGACGCGGTGCCGGGCATGCCGAACCTGCACTCCCACGCTTTTCAGCGCGCGATGGCGGGGCTGGCGGAAGTGGCGGGCAACCCGCAGGACAGCTTCTGGACCTGGCGCGATCTGATGTACCGCCTGGTGCAGCGTCTGACGCCGGAGCAGGTGGAGGTGGTCGCCCGTCAACTGTATATCGAAATGCTCAAGGGCGGATACACCCAGGTGGCCGAATTCCACTACCTGCATCACGACGCCGACGGCAAGCCTTACGCCGATCGCGGTGAGATGACCGGCCGCCTCAGCGCGGCCGCACATCAGGCCGGGATCGGCATGACGATGCTGCCGGTGCTTTACAGCTACGCCGGTTTCGGCGCGCAGCCGGCCCAGCCGGGGCAGAAACGGTTTATCCAGGACACCGAAAACTATCTGCGTCAGCAGCAGGTGATTGCCCGTCAGCTGGCGGATCGCCCGTTGCAGAATCAGGGGCTGTGTTTCCACTCACTGCGTGCGGTGGAACTGGGGCAGATGCAGCAGATTTTGGCCGCGTCGGATCGCACCTTGCCGGTGCATATTCATATCGCCGAGCAGCAAAAAGAGGTGAACGACTGTCTGGCGTGGAGCGGGCAGCGCCCGGTGGCCTGGCTGTATGACCATCTGCCGGTGGATCAGCGCTGGTGCCTGGTGCACGCCACCCATCTGGATCGCGACGAGCTGGAAGCGCTGGCGCGCAGCCGCGCGGTGGCCGGCCTGTGTCTGACCACCGAGGCCAACCTCGGCGACGGCATCTTCCCCGGCGACGCTTACCTGCAGCAGCAGGGGCGCTGGGGCATCGGTTCCGACAGCCACGTTTCGCTCAACGTGGTGGAAGAGCTGCGCTGGTTTGAATACGGCCAGCGGCTGCGCGATCAGCGTCGCAATCGCCTGACTACGCCTGAACAGTCGGCGGTGGGCGACGTGCTGTACCTGCAGGCGCTGCAGGGCGGCGCGCAGGCGTGCGGTGCGCCGATTGGCCGGTTGCAGAGCGGCTATCGCGCCGACTGGCTGGTGCTGGACGGCGACGATCCGTATCTGGCGGCGGCGCCGGACGCCTCGATCCTTAACCGCTGGCTGTTCGCCGGCGGCAAGGAGCAAATTCGCGACGTGTTCGTCGGTGGCCGGCAGGTGATCGAGCAGGGGCGGCACGCGCTGCAGCAGCAGAGCAGCGCCGAGTTCCTGCAAGCGCTGAAAACCTTTCAGCAGGAGGCGTAATGGGCCTGACCCGTTTTAACTTTGCCGGGCTGCCGGTCAGCCCGTGGCGCAACGGCGGTGGGGAAACCCGTGAAATCGTCAGCTGGCCGCCGGGGGCGCAGGATTTTGACTGGCGCGCCAGCATCGCCACCATCGCGCAGGACGGGCCATTTTCCGCCTTTGCGGGCATCGATCGCTCGATCACGCTGCTTGAAGGCGACGGCGTGCGGCTGTTCAGCGCCGGGCATATCGACCATCAGTTGGTGCGCGTCGGGGAGCCGTTCGCCTTTTCCGGCGACGTGGCGCTGGAAGCGACGCTGCTGGGCGGCGCCAGTCAGGATTTCAACATCATGACACGCCGCGGCCGGCAGGCGGCCGAGGTGCGGCGCAGCACGGCGCCCGTCACCCTGTCACCCAACCGGGCGGGCGTGCTGTATGTGCTGAGCGGCGTTTGGTCGCTGCCGGAGGGCGGCGAACTGCGGGCGCGCGAGGGTGTCTGGTGGACGGCGGCGGGCGGCGAAGTGGCGCCGCTGACGGCCGACGGCGCGATCCTGTGGGCAGATCTCAGCGCCGGTGGCGTACGGTGATATGCGGGGGGCCTTGAGCGGCCCCCGGAGGATTAACGTTCGTTCAGCGAGCGCAGATGGTCGTCGCGGCGCAGCGTCATCAGCGCAAACAGGCTCACCACCGAGGTGGCGACCACGTAGTAGGCGGGAATGTCGATATTGCCGGTCTGTTTGATGAGGCCGGTGATAATCAGCCCGGCCGAGCCGGAAAACACCGCATTGGACAACGAGTAAGCCAGCCCCAGACCGGTATAGCGCACCCGGGTCGGGAACATCTCCGCCAGCATCGCCGGGCCGGGACCGGCCAGCAGGCCGACCACGGCGCCGGCGATCAGCACCGCCAGCCCTTTGGCCCACAGTGAGCTCTGCGCATCCTGCAGCAGGTGCAGCAGCGGAAAAGTGAACAGGATCACCGCCGCCACCGCCGTCAGCATCACCGTTTTACGCCCCAGTTTGTCACTGACCATGCCCGCCGGCAGAATGGTCAGGGCGAAGCCGACGTTGGCCAGCACCGTCGCCACCAGCGCCTGCTGGAAGGTGGCGTGCAGCGAGGTTTGCAAATAGGAAGGCATCACCACCAGGAAGGTATAGCCGGCGGCCGACCAGCCCATCATGCGGCCGATGCCGATCAGTATGGTTTTCGCCACGCCGCCCAGACTCGCTTCCGGCGGTGGAGCGGTGTGTTCCGCAGTTTGCTGCGCCTGAGTAAACGTGGGCGTTTCCTCGAGCTTGAGCCGCAGCCACAGCGCCACGGCGCCCATCGGCAGCGCCAGCAGGAAGGGAATGCGCCAGCCCCAGTCATGCAGCTGCTGCGCGCTGAGCAGCGCGGCCAGCAGCGCCACCAGCCCGGCCCCGGCCAGCAGGCCGAGCGCGACGGTCAGCGACTGCCAGGCGCCGAACAGCCCGCGCTTGCCCTTGGGAGCAAACTCGGTCATCAGCGACACGGCACCGCCGAATTCGCCGCCGGCAAACAGCCCCTGAAACATGCGCAGCAGCGTCAGCAGCAGCGGGGCGGCGACGCCGATCGAGGCATAGGTCGGCATGACGCCGATCAACGCCGTAGCCAGCGTCATCAACAACAGTACCGCAATCAGCGTCGGGCGACGGCCGATGCGATCGCCGATGCGGCCGAAGATCACCGCGCCGATCGGCCGGCAGAAGAACGCCAGCGCGAAGGCGGCGTAGGTGAGGATCAGGCTGGTGATTTCATTTTCACCCTGCAGCGTGAAAAAATTGGCGGCGATGACGGTGGCCAGAAAACCGTATACGCCGAACTCATACCATTCGATAAAGTTGCCGACCGAGCCGGCCAGCAACGCCTGACGCGACCGACGCGCGTCGAGAGTCTGTTGATTCATCCCCGTTCCCATACATTTGAATTATTGTTCGTCAGTTCTAAATTTATACGACAAAACAATCAATTGATTTCAGCGGGAACTGTGAGGCGCGATTCACCAGAGCAACGGCGCCGGCTCGCGGCCGTTTTCGGCGTAGTACAGCGACGGCAGGAACTGCGCCAGATAGCTGAACTCGTTGTAGCAGTGGCGCATCAGGTTAAAGCCGATGTCGTCCGGCAGCTCGTCGTGGGCGTTGGCGCAGGCTTTGCCCAGCAGGAAGCGGCTGCGCAGCACGCAGCCATAGGGCGTATCGCGCACCAAATGCAGCATCTCGCCGTCGCAGGGATCGCCGTTATCATCCAGCGCCACCTGGTCGCCGAAGCCGATGCGCGCGCAAACGGCGGCGGAGAGCGCCTGCGCGTCGCGCGCCTGGCGCAGCGGCTGTGACGCGAAGAAGTCCTCGGCGGCGTGGAACTTGAGGCGCGCCGCGACCGGCGGCAGCTCCGCCAGCCATTCGACCGCTTCGATGCTGGCGCCGATGTAGCTTTCCCCTTTTTTCCAGTGGCGATCCCAGCCGCGGTGTTCAACGTGATCGTGCGGGTGCCACCAGTTGATATGCTGGGTCGTTTCGAAGAAGGTGAACCACCAGTCCAGCATGCGTCCTTTGCAGCCGTGCAGGTCGGTGCGGACAGCCACGGTCAGCAGGCCGTCGGCGCTGCGGCTCAGCCCCATCTCCAGCCGCAGCGGTTCAGGCTTGAGCAACTCGTTGATATCGTTAACGCCCCACGGCGCCAGCAGGGAAGGATGTGTCATAATGGGCTCCTGTTTTATTTTGGAAACGAATTGTGTTTCCAAAATAAGACTATGCCGCTATGCTGAGTCTGTCAACGCTTGTGAGGAATAAAGATGGCGAACCCGAATGAAGAACCGTTGCGCGCTCGCGGCCGGCCGGCCACGCCGGAAACGGCGCTGCGCGCCGCGTTGGCGCAGGCGACGCTGGCGCTGTTGCTCGACGGCGGCTATGCCGCAGCGACGGTGGATGCGGTGGCGAAACGCGCCGGGGTGGCGAAAAAAACCCTGTATCGCTTTGCCGCTAATCGCGACGAACTGGTGGCGCAGGCGGTGAGCGGCTGGACCGAGGCGTTTCAGCCGGCCTTCGCCCAGGATGCCGGGCAGCGGGCGGCGGTGGCGCCGCTGTTGGAAAAAGGGCTGAAGGCGGTGGCGCAGCAGGTATTGAGCGCCGAGGCGGTGGGGATGTTTCGGCTGCTGCAAAGCGAGTTTCCGGGGCGCGAGGCGCTGCTGGACAGCTATCAGCGCAACGGCATTCAGCGCGGCCGGGCGACGGTGGCGGACTGGCTGCGGCGCCAGCAGCAGCGCGGCTGGCTGCGTGAGCGCGACTGGGCGCAAACCAGCGACCTGCTGTTGGCGATGACCATCGCCGAACCGCTGCGGCAGATGACGCTGGGGCTGTTGCCGCCGGGCAGCGCGGTCGACGAGCGCATCGCGGCGGCGGTAGCGCTGGTGATGCCGGGTTTGCTGGGGGAAGGGTGAAAACAAGAAAGGGCCGAAAGTTCGGCCCTTAAACAGCAGGATGCAAAACGTCTGCGTTACAGCTTCGGCCCGGCGTTCACCAGTTTTTCGCCCGCTGGGGTGACGGTATATTTGGCGAAGTTATCGATAAAGCGCTGCGCCAGATCCTGCGCTTTCTCCTGCCACAGCGATTCGTCGGCGTAGGTTTTGCGCGGATCGAGGATCGACGGATCGACGCCCGGCAGCGCGGTCGGCACGTCCAGCCCGAATATCGGCAGCGTGAAGGTCTCGGCCTGCTCAATGTCGCCATTCAAGATGGCGTCGATGATGCCGCGCGTATCTTTGATCGAGATACGCTTGCCGCTGCCGTTCCAGCCGGTGTTGACCAGGTAAGCCTGGGCGCCGGCGGCCTCCATGCGTTTCACCAGCACTTCGGCGTACTGCGTCGGGTGCAACGTCAGGAACGCGGCGCCGAAGCAGGCGGAGAAGGTCGGCGTCGGCGCGGTGATGCCGCGCTCGGTGCCGGCCAGCTTGGCGGTGAAGCCGGACAGGAAGTGGTATTGGGTCTGCTCTGGCGTCAGGCGCGACACCGGCGGCAGCACGCCGAAGGCGTCGGCGGTCAGGAAGATGATCTTGCGCGCGTGGCCGGCTTTGGACACCGGCTTGACGATGTTCTCGATGTGATAAATCGGGTAAGAGACGCGGGTGTTCTCGGTTTTGCTGGCGTCGTCGAAGTCGATGCTGCCGTCGGCCAGCACGGTGACGTTTTCCAGCAGCGCATCGCGGCGGATCGCCTGATAGATTTCCGGCTCCGCCTGCGGCGACAGCTTGATGGTTTTGGCGTAGCAGCCACCTTCGAAGTTGAACACGCCGTCGTCGTCCCAGCCGTGCTCGTCATCGCCGATAAGCTGGCGTTTCGGATCGGTGGAGAGGGTGGTTTTGCCGGTGCCGGACAGGCCGAAGAATACCGCCACGTCGCCTTGCTCGCCGACGTTGGCCGAGCAGTGCATCGACGCGATGCCCTTCAGCGGCAGCAGATAGTTCATGATCGAGAACAGGCCTTTCTTCATTTCGCCGCCGTACCAGGTGCCGCCGATCAGCTGCATGCGCTCGGTCAGATTGAAGGCGACGAAGTTCTCCGAGTGCAGCCCTTGCTGCTGCCAGTCCGGGTTGGTGCATTTGGCGCCGTTCAACACCACGAAGTCCGGTTCAAAGTCCGCCAGCTCGGCGTCGCTTGGGCGGATGAACATGTTTTTCACGAAGTGCGCCTGCCAGGCCACCTCGGTGATGAAGCGCACTTTCAGGCGCGTGTCGGCGTTGGCGCCGCAGAACGCGTCCACCACGAACAGACGCTTGCCGGAGAGCTGATTGCCCACCAGCGTCTTCAGATGCTGCCAGACTTCCGGGGAGAGCGGCTGGTTGTCGTTCTTGCCGGTGCCGTTGTCCGACCACCAGACGGTATCGCGCGTAGTGTCGTCGCGCACGATGTATTTGTCCTTCGGCGAACAGCAATTCATAGCTGGGGTTATAGACGATATCGGCGGCCTGATGGATGCCGTAGCGAGCGAGGGTTTGTGGGGTAACAGCGCGTGAAGACATATTCTACTTCCTTATGAGTCATATTATGCCTCTTTCCCGTGCGGTGCCGCGCGCAGGATTGAGATTCGGATCAAGCTGACCGGATTCAGCTAATGCATTTCCGGTTCTTTATTAATAAAACAGGGGGCTTTTTCGCCCTCCTATAGCATAGCAGCGAATTTAAGCCTGCTTACTTTAATTACAAAATGCTGACGATAATTAATTAAAGCCAACCTTGGCGGAGGGTCACAATATTGAATTCCGCCGGCGCAATTTAGTTTTGCATTTTTATTTTTTATCATATCGTCAGGGCTGTCTACTGTTTTATTTCTTATTAAAAAAAGCGAAATTCACAATAGGATTTTTCGTAATCACTTGTTTTTGCTTGGCTATGGCAGAGTTTTTGCGCCAGGTGAATCTAACCGTACTGTACGCTTGTCAGCAGGGTGAATAATGAAACAGATAAATGCAGAACTGGCCTGTGATAAAAATACGGCATCGTCCGAATCCTCAGGATTAATTAATCAACTTCGTCAAATAGATATCGGCGCGGTACCGATCGCCTTGTTTATCACGATTTGCGCGATCGTAGCGATTTCCGCCTACGCCAACTTCCTGCCGAAGAATATGATCGGCGGCCTGGCGGTGATAATGACGCTGGGCTTTGCGCTGGCGCAGTTGGGAAAAAGCATTCCCGTGCTGCGCGATATCGGTGGGCCGGCCATTCTGTGTTTGATGGTGCCGTCGGTGCTGGTCTATTTCAATGTCTTCCAGCCCAACGTCATGGGCACCGTCCATCTGCTGATGAAAGACGCCAACCTGCTGTATTTCGTCATCGCCAGTCTGGTGGTCGGCAGCATTCTCGGCATGAACCGGGTGATCCTGATCCAGGGGATGATTCGCATGTTCGTGCCGCTGGTGGTGGGCACGGTCACGGCGGTGATCACCGGGCTGCTGGTGGGCAAGCTGTTCGGCTTTACCTTCTATCACACCTTCTTCTTCATCATCGTGCCGATCATCGGCGGCGGCATCGGCGAGGGGATTTTACCGCTGTCGCTGGCCTATTCGGCGATCCTGGGCTCGACGCCGGATGTCTATGTCGCGCAGCTGGCGCCGGCGGCGGTGCTGGGTAACATCTTCGCCATCGTGACCGCCGGGGTGCTGGCGCGCATCGGCATGCAGCGCAAGGCGCTGAGCGGCGACGGCATGCTGATCCGTTCGGCGCAGGAGAACGCGATGTTTGCCATCAAGGAGCAAAGCGGCAATGTCGATTTCCAACTGATGGGCGGCGGGCTGCTGGTGATCTGCGCCTTCTTTATCGTCGGCGGCCTGTTCGAACACATCGTGCATATTCCCGGCCCGGTACTGATGATCCTGTTCGCGGTGCTGTGCAAGTACTGCCGAGTGATCCCGGCTTCGATGGAAACCGGCGCGCACAGTTTCTACAAGTTCGTCTCCACCGCGCTGGTGTGGCCGCTGATGATCGGTCTGGGCATGCTGTACGTGCCGCTGGAAAGCGTGGTGGCGGTGTTCTCGGTCGGTTATGTGGTGGTCTGCGGCTCGGTGGTGCTGTCGATGGGGCTGGTCAGTTTCCTGATTGCGCCTTACCTGAAGATGTTTCCGGTGGAAGCGGCGATTGTCACCTGTTGTCACAGTGGCCTGGGCGGCACCGGTGACGTGGCGATCTTGTCGGCGTCGAACCGCATGGGGCTGATGCCATTCGCCCAAATCGCCACGCGCATCGGCGGCGCTTCCACGGTCATCGGCGCGACGCTGCTGCTTGGTTGGTTAGTCTGAGTCCAGAGTATCTTATGGATAACCGGGGTTGGATTGCCCCGGTTTTTTTATGCGTTTTTTGCGCTTATCGTGATAGCGCTGATTATCGCCTTGGAAATCATTCGTGTGGCGCAAATGCATAGCCGTACTTTATCTAAGAAAATTCTGTAATCGGTGAAAATGTGTCTATTCTTTTCTCTTAAGGGATTATCGTTCTCATTCAGAGTGCCGAGGGAAGGCGCCATCGCATTACCGATATCCCCGTATTGATTCAACACCGGGCCGCTGCCGTTCAGGCAATCCGCCAGTTGGGGCATCCCCCCGATTGAATTGACGAATATGGAGATAAGGTTATGTCATCAAGCAATGCTTCCGTTAAGGCCGAAGGCGTATTAGCCCTGCTCGGCGCTTATAAACCCGATGAAGACGACACCATTACCGTGCTTCATCCGTCGAAAACGTTCGAAAACGCCGGCCTGGAGCTGGTGCGCGGCGATCGCAGTTGGCACGACAAGGGCGTGACCGACACGCCGGTCTCCCTGACCTTCAGCTTCTGGGAAAAAGCGCCGGGCAACATGTCGAGCATGGGCATCAGCGGCTTCAGCAGCTTTAACGCCGAACAGCGCGAGCAGGCCAAACTGTCGTTGCAGTCATGGTCCGACGTGGCCAACGTCACCTTTACCGAAACCAGCAACACCGCCGCCGCCAACATCAAATTCGGTCTGTTCGACTACAGCTCGCGCGGCTCCTATGCCTTTGCGTATAACCCGGATACCTCGCCATCGGTTGCCGGGCAAACCTGGTATAACGCCAAGAACCACACCTTCGTCAACAACCAGATCCATGAGAACGAGTACGGTCGCCAGACCTTCACCCATGAAATTGGCCATGCGCTGGGGCTGCAGCATCCGGGCGACTATAACGCCGCGCCGGGCGTCAGCATCACCTACGGCAAGGACGCGACCTATTTCGAGGACAGCCGTGCCCACAGCGTGATGAGCTATTTCAGCGAAAGCAACACCGGGCAGGACTTTAAAGGCGCGTACTCTTCCGGGCCGTTGCTCAACGACATCACGGCGATCCAGCATTTCTACGGCGCCAACATGAACACCCGCACCGGCGACACGGTTTACGGTTTCAATTCCAACACCGATCGCGACTTCCTCACCGCCACCGGCGCGCAGGACAAGATAGTCTTCACCGCCTGGGACGCCGGCGGCAACGACACCTTCGACTTCTCCGGTTTCGGCCAAAATCAGCGTATCAACCTGAATGAAAAGGCGTTCTCGGACGTCGGCGGCCTGAAAGGCAACGTGTCTATCGCCGCAGGCGTAACGATTGAAAACGCCATCGGCGGGTCGGGTAACGATGTGCTGGTCGGGAACGCCGCCGATAACGTGCTCAAGGGCGGCGCGGGTGATGACGTGCTGTACGGCGGCAAAGGGGCGGATCAGCTGTGGGGCGGCGCCGGCAAGGACACCTTCGTCTACTTCGCGGCGGATGAGTCGACGGCGGCGGCGCCGGATTGGATCCGCGACTTCGTGCGCGGCGAGGACAAGATCGATCTGACGCTGTTCAACACCGGCAGCGCCGACGGCATCCGCTTCGTCGATCAGTTCAGCGGCAAGGCGGGCGAGGCGACGCTGAGCTACGATGCGCAAAATCACGTCAGCGACGTGGCGATCAACCTGGGCGGCGCTTTTGACGCCAGCGATTTCCTGGTGAAAGTGGTGGGGCAGCCGCTGGATGCCAGCGATTTCGTGTTGGCGTAATGTTGGCAACAAAAATAGGGCGTTTTGGGCAAAAACCCGACAATTCCTATTAATTCCGTCATATTAGCGTGACATAGTAGCGCGCAGAAGGCCGGGCTTGCATACCTCGGGCTTCTGTCGGATCGCCAACCTTTTCGGTTGGCGATTCATTTTCCGCCTTTCAGCATGTTGATGGCGGCGCCGAGCAGGATGCGCCGTTCGATATCGTTGCTGTCCGCCAGCTGCCGCGCCAGATGTTTTTCCAGCGTTTCCACCGACAGCGCTTCGCCACGATGGCGCAGCTGCATCACGCCGTCGCCAATCAGGCGTGCGACCTCATCCCATACGGGTTTAATCTCCTGTTCCGAGAACGTCATGGCCTACCTCGGCTGGTTGATTTTTGCCCAATGTAGCAGTTGAGCAGCGGCTTCGCTACCGGCCACCAAAAACAGGAAGCATAAAAAACAAGCCATCAGTATTTCTTCTGGTTTTTACGCTCAATACTGGCGGTGTCGAAAAACAGGGGAAAACATCATGAACTGGGTCGAAACCTTGGCGGAGTACTACCGCCTCAGCCGCACGGGTGAAACGCAACATTGGCTGTGCCGCCGCTGGTTGCCACAAGGGGAAGCGCGTCTGGCCTATTTGCGGGAGTTGCTGGAGCCGACCGCGCCAGGGCGGCGGTGAGCACGACGCCGGCGCTTGGCCGGCGCCGGTTCGCGAGATTAACTGAAGGCGATCGCCGCCCAACGCAACAGCAGCAACGCCAGGCAGATCAGCAGCAGCACCACGACCATTTTACTGAGTTTGTTGCCCATGCGTTTTGTTGCCACGTTGCCTCCTTAACTGAAGTACCACCCGCCGACGAGGGTGATGAGGAAAAGCGTCACCAGGGCGACGCCGTTGAGTAAATCGCTGAAGGTATCGTCAGCATCGATGTCGTCTCGCCGCATGTTGCCGCCTGGCGGTTGCCATTGGGTGAATAATGTCCACAGTATGCGCCCGGCAGCGCGACAGGCACAGCGAAGAACGGTAAAAACGCGTAAAGGCGGCGGTGGCGGAACGCGCAGTCGCGCTTGCGACGGATGCAGACGGCCGGCAATACGTTGTACTATCCTGTCTGCATTGAGGCATTTTTCCAAAAGGTATAATCATGGCGACGGCAATTCCACAGAAATACGAACACCTTGAGCGTTGGGCATTCGGCGATACCGAGCAGCAGGCCGATGAAGTGGTGCAATTGATCCTCAATGGCACCAAAACGGCCACCTGTTCCAACCTGGACGGCGAGGGGATCCCGCAGGCCGGCGATCTGTTCCTGGTGGTGGACGGCAAGGGGGAGCCGGTCTGCGCGGTCGAGCTGACCGCGGTGGAAATGAAAACGTACGATCAGGTCGATGAAACGCACGCCTTTGCCGAAGGCGAGGGCGATCGCTCGCTGGCGTATTGGCGCAAAGAGCTGCAGCGCTTCTTCGAAGAGTACGATCTGTTCTCGCCGGACATGACGCTGGTGTTGATGAATTTCAAAGTCGTCGACAAATTCTAATCTTATGCGCGCCGTTCCCTACGAGTGCCAGTGGGCGAGCCCGGAGTTGGCCGCCGATCTGATAGCCGGCCGCGCGACGCTGGCGCAAGACGAAAATTGGGCGCGCAGCGGCGCCCGCGATCGGGCAGAGTACATCGAGTGGGCCAACCACGTGTGCGGCATGGCCTGTCTGAAAATGGTGCTGGGCCATCGCGACGGCGAAGCGCCGCCGCTGCTGGAGCTGGCGCGCCGCAGCCTGCCCTACGGCGCCTATGTGCGCGAGGGTGAACGGATAAAGGGCCTGATTTACGCGCCGTTCGTCGAGTACGTGCGCGAGCAGTATGCGCTGCACGCGGAGGTGAAGGTGGGGCTGGAGGCTGCCGACGTGCCGAGGCTGCTTAGCGAATGCCGCTACTTTATCGCCTCGGTGCATCCCGCCATTCGCCGGCCCGAGAGCCTGCCGCCGCACAGGGGCGGGCATCTGGTGCTGATCACCGCCGCCGATGCGCAAAGCGTGACCTTCCACAACCCTTCGGGCGACAGCCCGGCGACGCGCGAGCGGGTACGCCTGCCGCTCAGCCGCTTCGCCCCTTTCTTTGCCGGCCGCGGTATCGCCATCGCATAAAAAAACGCGCTGTTTCCGATGAAAACAGCGCGTCGTCAGCCGTTCTGATGCACTATCATGCCAGCCGCATCACCCAGGCGTCCGCCTGCCGATCGTAGTGTTGCTTGTACAGCAGCGACTGTTTGCCGTCGAGGATCGCCGGGATGCTGGTGTGTTCATCCCAGCCGTCCAGCTGCATGCACAGATCCGGATCGGACTTGCAGGGAATGCTCAGGGTGCCGGTGCGGTCGGCGCCGGCGTGAAGATGCGCGTCATCGACCTCGAAGCTGCCAATTTTTACGACGGTTTTGCTCATGGGAACTCCTTGCTCAATGATGTGGTAAGAGGTTGGACCAGTAAGGCCATCGGTATGAGCATAGCCAAATGAGCAAAAAATGCCACATAAAAAATACATTCTGGCAACATTCTTTCTCGGCGACTAGCGGCTGCGCTAATAGGTCACGACATAGCTGACGTTATCCTGATAGGTACCGACCGGCACTTCGGTCTGCGCCGGATTGATGGCGGCGGTAAAGGGAATGCTTTGCGCCAGGCCGGTGCCGGTGCCGCTTTGCGCGTTGGTGCTGCTCCACACGGTGCTGGTGTTGGGCAGGTAGATCTGATACTGCAGGAAGTTGCTGGTGCCGCTGAGCATTCGCCGCCAACCGGTGATGGGGTTGTTGCCGTTGGTAAAGTAGGAGCTGTATGACTGGGATTTGGTGCAGGTCAGGGTGATGCTCTGGTTGATTGGGTTGAATTGCCCCACCAGCGCCATGCTGCCGAAGTTGACGTTGTTGGCGGTATTGATCAGGCAGCTTTTGGTGATGACCGCGGTGACGGTCACGGTGCTGGGTTGGTTGGTGCCGTCCCACCAGATACACAACCCTATCAGGCCCAGGCCGCAAATATGGTAGTTCCACACCAGGTTGATGGTGTCGGTATAGGTGCCGGCGCTGACGTTCGCACCCGCCACGGTTTTGATGTACACCGGAAAGTTGACGTTGGAAGAGATCAGGATCAGCGACAGCAGGTTCAGCGAGCTGTAGTCGATGGTCTGGCCGACGCTGTAGGGATATTGGTAGTTGGCATCCGGGTAGATGAGATAGGAAATTTTATCGCCGGAGCCGTTGCCGTTCAGCAGGGCCATATTGTTGGTGGTGGAGGCGATCTTGACCGTGACGGTATTTTGCGTCAACAGATTGAGCCCAAGCCCGGTACAGTTGAGCCCGGCGGTACCCTGGGCGCTGATCTGGCCGTTGTAGACGGCGAAGGAGTTGCTGCTGGGCAGGGTCACCGTGCCGTTGGTGGTGGCGCAGTCCGCCAGCGCGCGTTGCCCGCACAGCAGCAGCAGCGCCGCCAAAAGGATTTTCACTTGCCGAGACATCATTCTTCTTCTCCGTGTGTTACTGGCAGACGAGAGGGCCGACGCGTTGCAGCCCCTGCGGGTTGGCCAGACTGAAACTGACCTGGCACGGCGGGCCGCCGTCGGCCGGGATTACGCTTAACCGGTTGTGTTGCTGCACCGGATCGATATAGGTCATGCCATCCCACCCGACGTAGCTTTGTTGATTGCCGCCGAGCACCGCCACCTGGCTGCCGTTAGCCAGCGGTTTGCCTTGCGCATCGACCAGCTCCACGTCGGCGGCGGACAGGCGCTGGACGGGGAATTCGACCAGGTAGCCGCTGTGATCGCGGATGGCGGCGGTTTTTTCGACCGCCGGCAGGTTAACGTCCGCCGGTAAATTGAGCGGGTCGATCTGGAACTTGGCGTGGTAATACGAGGTGACGGTGGGCACCAGCAGATAACCTTTGTCGTTGGTGACGCCGATGCGCTGGTTCTCGTAGCTGACCGGAATGCCGGCGTAGCCGTCGGTCGATACCAGCGCGAAGGCATCGTTGATGGTGTTGGTGGCATAAACGCCGCCGTTCATCGCCACCAGCGAACCGCTGACTTCGCCCCAGCGGGTATAGTCGTTACGGTTGCCGTACAGCCCGGCGCGGGTTTCCAACAGCGAGGTGCGCCAGGTCACATCCGCCTGACGATAATCGCTGTTGCTGCCCTGGCCGCCGGCATAGGCCAGATTCCAACCGAAACCGCCGTCGGTCGGCGCGGCGCGGCTGTAAGCCACGCGTTCGCTCCAGCGGTTGCCGGCGTCGCGGGCGGTGCTGACGTTGGCGGTGCCCCAGGTATCGAACGGAATGCTGATCTGCAGCTGAGAGCTGTAACCGTCGCCGCCAATCTCGCGGTTTGCCGAGGCGTACAGGCTGATGTTGCGCCACAGCGTCAGGCTGTACGACAGGTTGACCAGGCGAGTGCGCTGGCCGATGGCGTCGCGCACGTCGAAATAACCGGCGCCCAGGCTGCCGAAGCGGCTCAGGCCGATGCTGCCGGTCAGCTGATCGGTGCGGCGGCTCAGCCGGTAGCTGCTCTTGTAGGTAGAAAGATCGCCAAAGTCCGCGCTGCGCAGCACCCGTTGAGCATTGAGGCTGAAATACTGATTGCTGTAGGTGTAGCTCAGGCTGGTTTGATCGCCGTGGCGGCCGGCGTATTGATAGACCGGCCCGGCATCCGGTTGCTGCACCGGTTGGCCGGTGACCGGATCGTAATACAGCGGCGTGACCGGAGGGGCGTTGAAAGCGTCGCGGCCCGCTTGGCTGTAGCTGTAGGAGGCGTTGAGCACCCCTAACTGCCCGATGCGCACGCCGGCACCGGCGCCGGTGACCGCCAACTCCGCCGCACCTTCCGCCCGTCCTTCTATCGTGAGCCAATCGGTGACGCCGTAACGCCCGCTGCCGCTGGCCACCCACTGGCCGTAGTCCGCGGATCGGTAACCGTAGTTTTGGCGCAGCACGCCTGCGGACAGGCTGAAATCGCTCAACCCGGCCTGCAGCAGCGAACTGGCGACATAGAACGGCACCGTCGTGCTGATCTGGCGGCCGAGCGCATCGGTCGTCACCACCGTCGCCTGACCGGCGCCGTTGATGTAGGGCACGGTATTCAGGGTGAACGGGCCGGGATTCACGTTGGCGGAGGTGTTTTTATAGCTGTTGATGTACAGATCGACGCTGCTCGGCACGGCGGCCTGGCCGGAGAACTGCGGCAGCGGGTAGGTAATGAGATCCGGCCGCGTGGCGAAATTACGCGCCACCTGCAGACCGCCGACGCGCACCGAACTGGTCCAGGGCAGCGAGCCGGTCGTGAGATCGCCGGCGGTATAGCTGAGCATGGTGTCGTCGTCGCTGTAGCGCCAACTGCTGTCGTAGCGGATATAGCGATTGTTCTGTTGCGCGGCGGTCTCGCCGTTGAAGCTGCTGCGGAAAATGCCGGTGTTGGCGATAACGCCGAAGCCGTCGAACAGGCGCTGTTCGCTCCAGGCGGAAAAATAGCCCGGATTGCCGCGCCCGCCGCTTTGGCTGACGTAGGCGTCGTAATTCAGCAAGAAGCCCAGGCTGCTTTGTGCCGGCAGCCGCTGCTCCGGGTTGGTGTCGCCGAGGGTTTGTCTGGGGAGCCAGTCGTTGGGCACCGAGATCAGCAACTGCTGCGTTTCGCCGCTGTAGGTGACGTCGACCTTATCCAGTTGATCGACGGCGATCTCTTTCACCTGTTTGCCCGACACCGGCAGGCCGGCATCGATCAGCTGCTGAGGCGTTAAATAGTAATGGCCGCCGCGGTAGGCGACCGGCACGACGTTGCCGGTCGGGCGGCCGTTCACCACCGGCTCCAGATACAGCGTGGTATCCGGCATGCTGACGGCGCGGGGCGGCGGTGGCAAATCGTCGGCGCTGGCAGGCGGCGGGCACAGTTCTACCGCCATACAGAGTACGGCCAGGGCCAGCGGCTTGAGCTGCATGCCGCGTGAGGGCGATGGCGACACCCGCATCACCTGCACCTCGGGCTCAGTAAGACGGAAGGGTTACGGGCTGCTTATTGTCGTTGACCATCGCCTGCAGCTTGCCGTCGGCGAAACTGCCCGATGGCGGCAGAGCGAAACGCATTTGCGAACCCGGCAGCACATAGCCCAGCAGCCCGTTGTTGAGCGGCTTGCCCTGAATGCTGACCTGCGACAGACGAGCATGCACGATGCCGTCGTTGCGCACGTCGAGCCAGCGCTGGCTGTTCTGTTGCAGCAGCCGGTAGCTGAGCTTCGGCTGGTTGGCGGTGGCGTAGTCGCGCGGGTGTTCGAAGTCTTGCTTGGTCCAGACGCCTTTGCCGCTGACGAACAGCGGCACCGAATAACGCATCTGGAATTTCAGCCCCATCTGCGCGCCTTTGTCGGGTGCCGCGCCGTCTTTATCCTTGATGGGCACTTCATCGACCAGGATGCGGTAAGCCCGCTCTTGGCCGGCGGCGGCCGGCGTCTGCTTGATCAGGCGAATCAGTTGACGTTTGCCGGGAAGAATGGTGGCGACCGGCGGGCTGGCGAGCACTTCGCTCTGGTTGCGGTAATCGTCCTTACCGCCGGTTTGTTGCCAGCCCAGCACGCGAATTTGCATGTAAACCGGCTTGCTGTCGCGGTTTTCCAGCCACAGGGCCGTCGCCTGCTGGTTGTCTTCAATAACCGGATCGATGGGCCAAATCAGAATGGAGGCGGCGGCGAAGGCCTGCGGCTGGCCGGCTAACAACAATCCTGCCAGCAGAGGCAGGCGAAACAGAGTACTACGCATAATGTGATCCTTTTAAAAGCTCAATAACTCACCGTCACTAAGACCGTATCGTTGTAGGTGCCGCTGGTGGGCAAGGTGCTGCTCGCCATTAAACTGGCGTAGATTTTTATTTCCTGCGTACTGCCGGTGGAGGAGACGGTTTGGGCGGCGCCGCCGTTGCCACCGTCTCCCCACAAAACGGCGTAGTTGGCATCCTGGTAGAGCTGGTAAATCAGCGTTTCCGAGGTGACCGAGTTCAACAGCTTGCGCCCGCCGGCGATGGAGCCGGTCACGTTATTGCCGACGTTCAATCCCAGGGTGACGCTGAGCCCGGGGTTGCAGCGGATAAGGATCGAGCCGGCGCCGGCGCTCGAGACGATTTTTATCGGGCTGCTTAAAGACGCCACCTGGCCGAAGCTCATGCTGCCGAACGAGGTGACGTTGGTGACGCCGCTGCCGAGCACGCAGCCTTTGATGATCGAAGCGTTTACCGTGAAGTTTTGGCTGACGGTATCGGCATGTGCTGCCGGAGCGCCGAGCAGCGCCGTCAGCAGCAGGGGGCGCAGCGTTCTGTTAATCACCAATTTATCGTCACCTGCACCGTGTCCGTATAGGTGCCCGTCGCCGGCGTCGCCTGCACCGGGATCATGCCGTACACCGGCAGCCAGACGCTTTGACCGGTGGCGGTCTGCGTCACGCCGGTGACGTTATCCCAGACGGTGGCGTAGCTGGCGCTGGTATACAGGTTGTAGTTCACGCGGGCACCCGCCGCGCTTTGCAGATAGCGCGAAGCGGTATTGCCGCTCTGCCCACCGCTGAGCAGCACCGTGTAGCTGGTGCCGTTGTTGCAGTTGATCTGCAGTGCGCCGGCGTTCGCCTGGCCGGTCACTTTTATCGCCGTATTGAGGAAGTAAACCGTGCCGAAACTGAAGGTACCGAATGTGGTGTTACCGCCGCTGGTGGTGCCTGCGACACAGGATTTGACCAAGGTGGCGCTGACGCCGACCGTCGCAGTGCTGACGTCGGCGCGGCAAACGCCCGCCAACGACAGCAGCATGCAGGTGACGGCCAGACGCGTCATGCTTACCAGGTGACGGTCATGGTGACGGTATCGCTGTACGCGCCTGCCGCCGGGGTGGTGCCCGCGGCAGGCACCAGACCATAGACGATCAACGGGACCGCCGAGCCGGTGCCGGTGCCGGTCAGCACGCCGGTGGTGCTGTTCCACGGCACGGCGTGGGCGCTGTCCTGGTAGAGGTTATAGCTGATGTAAGCGGGCACGCTGCTGGCCATGCGCCGCTGGCTGCCGGAGGCGTTGAGGCCGTTGTCCAGCGCCACGGTGTAGTTGGTGCCGGTGGTGCAGTTCAGCCCCAGGGTGCCGGTGCCGCCGCTGCCGGTGGCGCTGGCGGTGATGACGTTAGCCAGCGACGAGTAGGTGCCGAAGCTGATGGAGCCGAAGTTGTTGGTGGTGCCGGAGCTGTTGCCGCCGGTAACCACGCAGCCGGCGCCGATGGTTAAAGTGACGCCCAGCGTGCCCTGAATGGTGCCTGCCGCGAAGGCGGCGTCGGAGGTGCACAGCAGGGCCGCTGCCGAGGTTAATGCCGCCAGAGTCTTTTTCATCATGGTTCCTTGCCGTAGTAGAGAAGCCTGCCCAAAAGCCCGAAAAATGAGTCAAATGCATTAATCTATTTACAGATTAATTAATAGAATAAGAACGGGGGGATGTCTTGCCGAAAGATTAAAAATTTTATTTATTTTTAAGCGAGATCGCAGGTTGGATACAGTGTAAAAACATTAGGGGTTAATCATGTGTGAGATAATGAGTTTGTGAGTAGGAATATTATTACACTAATGAATGACGGAGCGCCGTGGTGGCGCCCCGTTGTCGGTAAGCATCACCAGGTCACGGTCATGGTGACGGTATCGCTGTACACGCCTGCCGCCGGGGTAGTGCCCGCGGCGGGCACCAGACCGTAGACGATCAGCGGGACCGCCGAGCCGGTACCGGTACCGGTCAGCACGCCGGTGGTGCTGTTCCACGGCACGGCGTGGGCGCTGTCCTGGTAGAGGTTATAGCTGATATAGGCGGGCACGCCGCTGGCCATGCGCCGCTGGCTGCCGGTGGCGTTGAGGCCGTTGTCCAGCGCCACGGTGTAGTTGGTGCCGGTGGTGCAGTTCAGCCCCAGGGTACCGGTGCCGCCGCTGCCGGTGGCGCTGGCGGTGATGACGTTAGCCAGCGACGAGTAGGTGCCGAAACTGATGGAACCAAAGTCGTTGGTGGTGCCGGAACTGTTGCCGCCGGTGACCACGCAGCCGGCGCCGATGGTCATTGTCACGCCCACCGTGCCCTGAATGGTGCCCGCTGCGTTGGCTGCGCCACTGATGCACAGCAGAGGTGTTAACGAGATCAAAACCAGCAGAGTTTTTTTCATCATGATTCCTTGCCATGTCAGAGAAAGTCCGCAAAAACGCCACCCAGAGCTGAGTTGCACGCATTTATTTACTTACATTTAAATTAATAGGATAAGAACGTGAAATTGTCTTTATCAAAGGCCAAAACTTTTTAATTGGTACAGGGCAAGCGTGCGCGGGTGAAATAACGTGATGGTGAAATGATTAGAATAATAACGAATAGTGGTAGGAATATTGTTATCTTTATTTATTGCCGGGGAGTGCGGCTCCCCGGCACCGGATCGATTACAGGTGAAAATCCAGCGCGCCGTCGCGCACCAGCTCGCGCGGCAGGTTGTTCTTGATGCGGCTGCCGATGCGTTTGGCGATGCCCAGCGGTTGCCCCTGATAGGTGACGATGCACTCGTCGCCCGCCGGCGGCTGATCAGGATAGAGATCGCGGCCGTGATACCACTCCTGGGCCAGCGCGGCGTCCAGCTCGAAATGCGGTTTGCCGCCGGCGCCTGCGAGGGCGATCGCCGCTTCGTGCTGCCAACGGAAACCTTTCGGGAAGCGCTCCGCCAGCTTGAGACCGATACGCGAGAAGCGCACCTTGCCGAACAGCGGCTCCAGCTCGGCCGGGAACAGCCAGATTTCCTTATCGCGCTCCCACAGCCGGCTGTCATCGCCCCAGGTTAAGCCGGATGCGGCGGCGGCTTGGGCGACCAGCGCCGCCTCTTTGCCGGACAGCGGGCTGAACGGAAACTTACCGACTTTATAGGTCGGCTTTGCCAACGGCGCTACGGCGTGCTGTTTGCGCAGACGGGCGACGAAAAAGCCCTCGCTGTCGTAAATCTGCGGGAAGACGTGCAGGAAGCCCTCGGCGGTCAACGCCTTGTCGGCGCCGGGGAACAGCTCACCCAGCGGCTCTACGCTGACCGCGTCGCCGTAGGTGTCCAGCAGCCAGCGCACCACCTGCTGATTTTCCTGCGCATTGAGGGTGCAGGTGGAATAAACCATCACGCCGCCCGGCGCCAGCGCATGAAACGCGCTGTCGATCAGCTCGCGCTGGGTGGCGGCGATCTCGGCGACGCTGTCCGGCGACCAATTGCTCATGGCATCCGGATCTTTACGCACCACGCCTTCGCCGGAGCAAGGGGCGTCGAGCAGAATGGCGTCGAAGCTCTCCGGCAGCGCGGCGCCGAACACCCGGCCGTCGAAGTGGGTCAGCGCCGTGTTCTTCACGCCGCAGCGGCTGATATTGGCGTGCAGCACTTTCACCCGACTGGCGGAGTATTCGTTGGCGACGATGCCGCCCTGATTCCCCATCAATGCGGCGATCTGGGTAGTTTTGGAGCCCGGCGCGGCCGCCACGTCCAGTACCCGGTGGGGTGCTGCACCGCCGGCGAACAGCGCGCTGACCGGCAGCATCGAGCTGGCCTCCTGGATGTAGAACAGACCGCTCAGGTGTTCGGCGGCGTTACCTAATCGCAGTTCTTCATCGTCGCGCTCGATCCAGAACCCTTCCGCGCACCAGGGAATGGGCTCCAATCGCCAGTCGTAATCCTGCACCAGCGCCAGGAAGTCGGCGACGCTGATTTTCAGCGTGTTGACGCGCAGGCTGCGGCGCAGCGGGCGCTGACAGGCGGCGATAAAATCTTCCATCGCCAGCTCGGCGGGCATGATGGCGCGGGTGGCGTCGAGGAAAGCGGGGGGCAGAAAAACGGCGGTGGATTTGGCCACGGGGCGAACTCTCAGGGTGCAATAAAGACAAGGGCGAGAGTTTATCATAAAGCGGAAAAAAACAGGGCCCGGCATTGCCGGGCCCTGAGGAAAACGCGAAAGTTAATCGCGCGGAATGGCGGTGCCCCAGGTTTTCCAGTCCTTCGGCTCTTCCGGATTCAGCAGGAAGTGCTTGTTCGGCGTCGCTTTCGGCGCCAGCGGAATGGTCGGCGGGGTGGCGAAGGCGATGCCGCCGCGGATGAACTGCTGGAAGGTGCCGCTCTTGATCACGCCGCCGGTCAGGCCGAACTGCAGGTTGTAACCCGACGCCAGCCAGAACACGCTGTTGTTGCGCACCAGATGCTGATACTTCTTGCTGATGCGCAGCGCAACGTGCACCCGGTCGGACATGGCGCCAAGGTAGAAACCGGTGATGGTGCCGACCTCCACGCCGCGGAACAGCACCGGCGTGCCGATCTGCAGCGAGCCGGTTTCGGCCGCGTCGAGCACGACGCTCAGGCCGTCGAGATAGCGCGAGTCGGTGATGCTGGCCTGCTGCAGCTCGAAGGTGCGCAGCTCGCGGCCGCGCCCCGGCTCCACGTTGATATAAGGTTGAAGCAGGGTATCGAGATTGCTGACGCCGGCGGCGGAGATCTCCGGCGACACGATCGAGAAGCGGCTGCCCAGGCGCGCGAAGGTCTGCACGTATTCCGGATACAGCACCGCTTTGGCCAACACTTCGTTGCGCTCCGGCGCCAGCTGCAGCGACTCGACCTGTCCGACGTCGATGCCGAGGTAGCGCAGCGGCATGCCCGCCGACAGCTTGCTGGCGTCATAGGTTTTCAGCGTGATTTGGCTGCCCACCGCGCGGGCGGCGGTTTCGCTGGCGTACAACACGCGGTTGGCGCCCTTGTTCAGCGTCACGCCCTGTAGATTATCGAAGCTGATGGCACCTTTCAGCGCGCGGTTGAGCGGCGAAGCCTGCACCGTCAGGCCGCTGCCGTTGAGCTGCACCTTGGCGCCGCCTTCGGCCCAGAAGATGCTTTCGCGGGTGAGCAGCTTGCGGTATTCCGGGCTGATGTAGACATCCACCTCAAACTCGTTGGCCTTCGGCCGAACGTTGACGATCTCGCCCACCTGGAATTTGCGATACAGCACTACCGAACCGGCCTGCACGTCCGGCAGGCTGGTGGCGCTGAGGGTCAGGGTGGCGGCGGGGGCGTTGCCGACGATGCCTTCCTCGGCTTTTTCGCTGTTGGCGTACAGCGGGTATTGGCCGCCCGGTTCCCCCTTGCTGCCGGGAATAATGCGCACGCCGCCGTCTACCCACTCCTGGGCGCTGGCGCCAAGCACTTCCATGCCGTCGATGCCCAGCTTGACGTCGAGGCGGCTGTTGACCACGAATTTACTGTCTTTGTGCAGCAGGCCGCGATATTGCGCATCAACGGCGGCGGTGAATACCACGCCGCCGGCGGTCAGCGTGCGGCTCAGGATTTGGCCGACTTTCACGCCGTGCACCACCAGCGGCTGCCCGACGTCGATGCCGTAGCTTTGCGGCGCAGTCAGCGTGACGGTCAACACGCCCGGCTGTTGCAACAGCGTTTCGCTGCTGTCCAGCACGTTGAAGCGCTGCTGCGGCTCGCCTTCGCCCGGCACCAGCTCCAGCGTGGTGCCGGTCAGCAGTTGGCTGAGTTTGGCGTCGTTGAGGCTGATGCGCGGGCTGCGCATGACGATGCGGGTGCCGCTGCGCATCAGATCGACCACCGAAGGATCGATGGTCAGTTCACCGATGACTTTGCTGTCCTGTTGCAACGTCAGCTTGGTCAGGGTGCCGACCTGCAGCCCCTGGTACATCAGCGGCGTGCGGTTTTCACTCAAATTGTTGCCGCTCGGCAGATCCAGCAGAATATTGACGCCGCGCTGGCTGTGGGCCAGGTCCGGGTACAGGGTATAGTTCTGATCGCCCTTGGCCTGCTGGCCATCGGCCGGCGAATCGAAGGCGATGGCGCCGTTGACCAGCGCCGCCAGGCTCTCCATTTGCACCGTGGCGCCGGACAGGCTGAAATCGCCCTTGAAGCCGGAGACATTCCAGAAGCGGCTGTTGCTCTTCACCAGTTTGGCGAAGCGGCGGTCGATCAGCACGTCAATGGTCACCCCCTTGTTGCCTTCGCTGATGGTGTAGTCATACACCTTGCCGACCGGGATTTTACGGTAATAGACCAGCGAGCCGCTGTTGAGCGAGCCGAGATCGTCGGCGTGCAGGTGAATCATCAGTTCACCGGTGTTCAGGCGGTACTTCGGCTGGGTATCGAGCGCGGTGAAGTGGGTTTGCTCCTTGCCGCTGCCGGGCATCATGCCGATATAGTTGCCGCCGACCAGCGCATCGAGCCCGGATACCCCGGCCAGCGAGGCCTTCGGCGTCACCAGCCAGAACTGGGTGCCTTCGCGCAGCGAGTCTCCCAGATCGCTTTTGATGCTGGCCTCCACCACGATGCTGCGCAGATCTTTGCTCAGGCTGATTTTTTGCACCGTGCCGACCTCAACGCCCTGATAGCGCACCGGCGTGCGGCCGGCGACGATGCCCGCCGCCGATTGGAAATCGATGGTGACGGTGGTGCCGCGCTCCTGGAAATTGTTATAGACCAGCCACCCGGCGATCAGCAGGGCGATGAACGGCAGTAACCAGAACGGTGAAATGCGGCGTTTGTTCTTGACCCGCGCTTCAGTCGGTGTAGTCGGCGTTTCCTGTTGCATGTGCATCCCAAATCAATCGGCTATCAAGCCATTCAACGGCAAGAATAGTCAAAATGACCGCCGAGCCAAAGTAAAACGCGGCCGGTCCCATAGTAAAAGATAACAGCTGGTCGCGGTTTACCAGCGACATCATCAAGGCGATAACGAACAGATCGAGCATCGACCAGCGGCCGATCCAGGTGACCAGGCGCAGCAGACGAATGCGCGTCTTCAGGCTGTGCGAGGTTTTGAAGTGGATGCTCAGCAACAGCGTGATCAGCACGATCACCTTGGTAAAAGGCACCAGCACGCTGGCGATGAACACGATGGCGGCGATCGGCACGTTGCCGGAGGTGGCCAGTGAGACCACGCCGGAGAAGATGGTGTCTTCCATCCGCACGCCGTTGGCGTAAATGATGGAAATCGGCAGCAGGTTGGCCGGTATCAGCAAGATCATCGCCGCGATCAGCGCCGCCCAGGTTTTCTGCAGGCTGTAGGGCTGGCGATGACACATCGGCACATGGCAGCGCGGGCAGCGGCCGCGCGCGTCAGGGTAGCCGGTATAGTGGCAGGACAGGCAAATGTGCAGCGCCGTTGGTGGGCCTTCCGGCTGTTCCTGCGGATAGTAGCGCTCCCACAGCTGCTCCAGGTTGACGTGGATCAGCGTCAGGATGCTGAGCAGGGTGAGCGACAGGTAAGCGATCAGCGCGCTGCCGGGTTGGATGTCGGCGTAATCCTGCACTTTGATCGCCGCCACCGCCATGCCGATCAGATAAATGTCCAGCATCACCCACTCTTTGAGCCGCTCCAGCATCAGCAGTACCGGGCGCAGGTTCATGCCGAGCGCGTGGCCGAAGCGCAGGTACAACAGCGACAGCACCAGCGTCAGCGGAGCGCCGAGGGTGCAAAACGCCACCATGCTGGCGGTGAGTGGATCGCCCTGGCGGCTCATCTGCCAGATGCCCTCCAGCAAACTGGCGTCGATGCGCGTGCCGAGCAGGCGAATGCTGATCAGCGGTTCGGTGAAGGCGAACGGCATCAGCAGCAGCATGGTGATCGCCATGGCGGTCAGGCGCGTCATCGACCAGTCGCGGCCTTGCACTACCTTGGCGTTGCAGCGCGGACAATAGGCGGTCTGATTGCCGCTGAGCGGCGGCAGCACGAACAGCAGGTCGCACTCGCAGCAGCGTTGGTGGCGCGCTTTGGAAAGAGGGGCGGTGATCGCGTGTATTTTCATTTTTGACAAGTCGCTGCCCTTGAGCCCGCCGGAACTGTCAGCGTAGCTGAAAAATAAACCGGCCGCGTCACCGGCGATCGGGCGCCGGACGGTAAAACGAGGTAAACCGGGATTCTGAGCGGCAAACATACCCCGAGAGACGGGGTTTTGTGAAGCAACAGATGATTAACCTTGTGGCTATACGCATTTAATGCTTATTTTATAGGGCCTAAGCTTTGGGCTTCTGGCCATCTTCACTGTTTCAATGGTTATCACATGACAAAAGAACAATTCTACGCGGAATTAAAACGTGATCTGAGCGCGTTGCTCGGCGGGGAGACCAACTTTATCGCGGCGCTGTCCAACGCCAGCGCCTTGCTCAACGAGCGTCTGGATGACGTGAACTGGGTCGGTTTCTATCTGATGGAGGGCGATCAGCTGGTGCTGGGGCCGTTCCAGGGCAAGATCGCCTGCGTGCGCATCCCGGTGGGCAAGGGCGTGTGCGGCACGGCGGTGGCGGAAAATCGCGTGCAGCGCGTCGGCGACGTGCATGCGTTCCCGGGCCATATCGCCTGCGATGCGGCCAGCAACGCGGAAATCGTGCTGCCGCTGGCGGTTGGCGGCCGAGCGATCGGCGTTTTGGATATCGATAGCACGGTTTATCAACGCTTCGACGAACGGGACGAAGCGGGCCTGAAAGCAGTGGTGGCGGGGCTTTGTGAGCAACTGGAGCGGTGCGACAGTGCGAAATATGTGACTGTGGCGGCAAGTTGATCGACGGTTAACGTGGCAATTACCGATGGCGTCATTATAATGACGCCTGTTCATGCCTGTGGCTTGTTGGCAATACCGTTGTAATCAGGAAATTTCATGGAAAATCAACCTAAGTTGAACTCTAGTAAAGAAGTCATTGCTTTTCTTGCCGAGCGTTTTCCGCTCTGCTTTAGCGCCGAAGGCGAAGCTCGTCCGCTGAAAATCGGTATTTTTCAGGATTTGGTAGAGCGCGTGCAGGGGGAAGAGAATCTCAGCAAAACGCAATTGCGTTCTGCCCTGCGCCTGTACACCTCAAGCTGGCGTTACCTGTACGGCGTTAAAGTCGGCGCGCAGCGCGTCGATCTGGACGGCAATCCGTGCGGTGAACTGGAACAGCAGCATGTCGATCATGCTCGCCAGCAGCTTGAAGAAGCCAAAGCGCGCGTTCAGGCACAGCGTGCCGAACAAAACGCCAAAAAACGTGAAGCCGCCGGCGAATCCGCCGATGCTGCGCCACGCCGTCCGCGTCCAGCCGGTAAAAAGCCCGCTGCACGTCGCGAAGGCGGAGCCGCGCCGGAAAACCGCAAGCCGCGCCCACAAACTCGCCCACAGCCCGCTCGCCAACCTCGTGCAGCCAAAGAGGAAAGCCAGCCGCGTTATGCGCCAGTCACGGATATCTCTAAACTGCAAATTGGCCAGGAAATCAAAGTCAGAGCAGGCAAGAGCGCGATGGATGCTACCGTACTCGAAATCGCTAAAGATGGCGTACGTGTGCAGCTCTCTTCCGGTCTGGCGATGATTGTGTGCGCAGAACACTTGCAGTTCTGATACGGAGGCCAACCCAGGCATGAACAAATTCGTCAGATTAACAGCGATTGCAGGGCTGCTGTGGGCGGGTGTCAGTTACGGCGCGGAAACAGCCAACATCCGCATCGGCCAACTGCCCCAACTGCAACAGGAACCCCAGCACGCTACGGTGAGTGAGCGCGTGACCTCGCGCTTCACTCGCTCTCATTACCGCCAGTTCGCCCTTGACGCGGAGTTTTCAGGCAAGATCTTCGATCGCTACCTGAACATGCTGGACTACAGCCATAACGTATTGCTGGCTTCCGACGTGGCGCAGTTCGCCGGCAAACGCAATCAGGTTGGCGAAGAGCTGAAAACCGGCAAGCTGGACACCTTCTACGCGCTGTTCAATCTGGCGCAGAAACGCCGTTTCGAGCGTTATACCTATGCGTTGTCGTTGCTGGACAAGCCGATGAACTTCACCGGCAACGGCACTATCGATCTCGACCGCAGCAAAGCGCCGTGGCCGAAAGACAAGGCCGAGCTGGATAGCCTGTGGGATGCGAAAGTCACCTATGACGAGCTGAACCTCAAGCTGACCGGCAAGACTGACAAAGAAATCCGCGACACGCTGACCAAGCGCTATCAGTTCGCCATCAAGCGCCTGACGCAAAGCAACAGCGAGGACGTCTTCCAACTGGCGATGAATGCCTTTGCGCATGAAATCGACCCGCACACCAACTATCTGTCTCCGCGCAATACCGAGCAGTTCAACACCGAGATGAGCCTGTCGCTGGAAGGCATCGGCGCGGTGCTGCAGATGGATGATGACTACACCCTGATTAACTCGATGGTGCCGGGCGGCCCGGCTGCGAAGAGCAAGGCGATCACCGTAGGCGATCGCATCGTCGGCGTCGGCCAGGCCGGCAAACCGATGGTGGATGTGATCGGTTGGCGCCTGGACGACGTGGTGTCGTTGATCAAAGGGCCGAAGGGCAGCAAGGTGCGTCTGGAGATCCTGCCGGCCGGCAAGGGCACTAAAACCCGCGTGGTCACCTTGACCCGCGAGCGCATCCGCCTGGAAGACCGCGCGGTGAAAATGACCATCAAGACCGTCGGCAAAGAAAAGGTGGCGGTGTTCGACATCCCCGGCTTCTACGTCGGCCTGACCGATGACGTGAAAGTGCAGCTGCAGAAGATGGCCAAGCAGAACGTCAAGAGCGTGATCATCGATCTGCGCACCAACGGCGGCGGCGCGCTGACTGAAGCGGTGTCGCTGTCCGGCCTGTTCATTCCGAGCGGCCCGGTGGTGCAGGTGCGCGACAACAACGGCAAAGTGCGTGAAGACGCCGACACCGACGGCGTGACCTACTACAAAGGCCCGCTGGTGGTGCTGGTCGATCGCTTCAGCGCCTCCGCCTCCGAGATCTTCGCGGCGGCGATGCAGGATTACGGCCGCGCGCTGATCGTCGGCGAACCGACCTTCGGTAAAGGCACCGTGCAGCAGTACCGTTCGTTGAACCGCATCTACGACCAGATGCTGCGCCCTGAGTGGCCGGCGCTGGGGTCGGTGCAGTACACCATTCAGAAGTTCTACCGCGTCA
>Ga0157366_1000074_pt1 | contig 57772 bp, 58 predicted proteins | sample AttbisABBM1_FD_113149 | JGI IMG/M metagenome (GOLD analysis project Ga0157366, IMG submission 113149) | Fungus gardens microbial communities from leaf cutter ant in Botucatu, State of São Paulo, Brazil - Atta bisphaerica ABBM1 | ecosystem: Host-associated > Fungi > Mycelium > Unclassified ...
TAAGGCCTTTAGCCAGTTCAGCCGCAAGGGCTTTGATTTTCTTTTCGTCCATAATTTGCCTGTCTCCGTTGTTGAAGTGAACATATCAAAAACAGGCAGATACACAATTTAAATTACAGTCTCGATCAGCTCCGTCACCTGCCGCTGCTTGCGTGCCGAGAGCTTACAGACCTTCCTCAGCGTCTGCATAATCTCCGGTTCAGGCGGCGCTGCCGGTTCGCGTGCCGTCAGTATCAGACAGCCCGGCATCACCCGCACATCAACCGATGTACCGGTAATAAATCCTGCTTCAGCCAGCCAGTTGCCCTTCAGTGTGACAGCCGGTAACCGCTCAAATGTCCGTGGATCCCGGACGTATCCCACAGTATAAGTTCTTGTTGTTGTGGATATCCCTGTGCCTGACTTATGATGCTGCTCAGCCATAATAACTACCTCGTTTAGTTGCTGTGGTTAGCGGGCCAGGATGTTCGAGCATCCGGGTTCCGCGTCTGTTAACTACTCTGTTTTACCAATCACATTATCCAGCATCTCAGAAACAAACTTCTGCTTTGTCATGGGCATCTGCCGGATCGCGTCGATCTGCTGTTCCAGCCGTGATGCCGGGCCGCGCTTTACTGTCCGTCTGGTCGCCAGCCCCAGCAGCTCGTCCAGTGACAGATTAAGGATCTGCGCCAGCTGTGGCAGCAGTGAGGCCGAAACCTTGAGCCGCCCACCTTCATAGTGAGCCATCGTCTGCTGGGCAATCCCCAGCTGTTCCGCCAGTTGCTGTTGTGATATGCCCCGCATCCCACAAAAGGAACTGGACGAGTTAAAGCGCAGTGTATCCCTGGCGGCGCTGGCTGAATCGCAGGGGCATAAACTGCGTAAGCAGGGGCGGGATGTCGTGCTGCTGTGTCCGTTCCACGATGAGAAAACCCCTTCACTGGTGATCAGCCCGGCTAAAAACCTGTTCCACTGCTTCGGCTGTGGTGCGGCGGGTTCGGTGGTTGACTGGATGATGAAAACCGAAAACGTCTCCCTGCCAAAAGCGGTACTGCGGCTGCGTGAGTTCGCTGGTTCCTGCTCTTCTTCAGCCGCTGCCGTTCCTGCTTCGCCGCCGGGTGTTACAGCTGTACGGGCGGCGAACCCTGGCAGATCATCAGATCAAAAAAGGATCGGCAAAACACCTTTATCTGCCGTCGCCGCTGGCGGGGATCTGGAATGAAGCGGCGCTGAAAGCGTCGTCTGAGGTGATCCTGTGTGAGGGGCTTATCGATGCGATGACCTTCTGGTGTGCGGGCTGGCGTAATGTGATCGCGGCTTACGGCGTGAACGGCTTTACCGATGGGCATCTGGCGGCGTTGCAGTATCACGGGGTGAAACGGGTGATGATCGCCTTCGATCGGGATGAGGCCGGGGATCGGGGTGCGGATGGGGTTGCCGGTCAGCTGATAGAAGCCGGGATCGGGGCTTGGCGGGTGCGGTTCCCACAGGGACTGGATGCGAATGCGTATGCGGTGAAAAGCGGCAATGCAGAACATGCGCTGGGCCTGGCACTGGAAGCCGTCAGAGGTCCGCTTCACGCGGCGTGATATCCGGGCATGGACGAACTGGAGTGACAGTCAGCTTAAACATCATTGTATCCGGCTGAGTGAAATGGAGTACCTGCTGCTACACGGCGGCAGTCGGGGGCATCTGCTGCGTTATGAACTGCTGTGGGATGGCGGCAACGGTGATGAAAACCATCTGTGCGGGCTGTTGAACGTGAATGGGGCGGCAGAGAATAACGAAGGCAGTCAATGCAAGTCTGACTCTTCCGGCAGCAAGTCCGGTTCTGAAGAGAGCAAGTCTGCCTTAAGTTCGGGTCAGGTTCGGGCTAAGTTCGGACAGGAAAAACCAGCTTCAGGCCAGATGGCAGAAGGCTTAGCACCCGAAGTGGTTCGGGTTAGTGAAAACACAGTAATAAGGGAAAAAAATAAACCGGTGCTGCCGTCATCACCCCCGTTAGGCGCATCTGAAAAACCTCCGGCTATGCCGGAGGATATTTATTTTCATTGAATTTTGATTTCTCCTTTTTTGTTAACATTTTAATGCTGCCTGACATTGATTATGCCAGGCATCTGAAATGGATGGTTTTTTACAAGGATTCAATTATGATGAATATCGGTTAAAAGGAGATGAATGAGAAGAAAAGGCATAATGCAATGATCAATATCATTATCAGAAATAAAATGCTAATGCTAAATAATATTGCGTGAAAAACGAGAGTGCCACCACCAAAAATTATTGCTCCACTCACAATCCAGTCATCCTCCTTACGTATCCTTCCTATAAATGCAAGGAACAGTGCTGTGACCGACAGACCAAAACTCGTGATTTTCATTATGTTATCTATAGTTATAGTCTGCTTTTTCGTGACAATGGGAAGTTCTTTTCCTTGCAACCCGGCTACAAAATTATTTTTTACAGATATTATCTTTTCAGCCATTCTGGTTTCTATCGGTGGCTTACTTGAAAATGGACCAAAGTTAAAATTAATAATGACAATTGTTAAGGCTAGTACGCCCAAAATCATCCCATATAAGCTTATTTGATGTTTTTGCATGAAAATATTACTTCCATTGTTCATTTTCATAAAGAAGAAATTGCAGTGTGAGTTAATTGGCTCCATGAGCCTGGAGCAGATTTTACCACTCAAAAAAAGTAAGGGAATATCAAATATAGGAAAAAATACCTGATGCCTCACCGTGGGCACACCAAAAACGGGAGTGGAACGAGCAGCATGAGGTGATGTGTATTAAACCAGTTTTTTTGATGTTGAATAGCAATAAAATTTTGCGGAACAGTGCATTTTCTTGTGTATATTAATAGTATTACATAAGCAGATTGCTGAGGAACTGGACATGAAAAGAATCGGTATTAATGGCTTTGGTCGTATTGGCAGACTGGTACTGCGCCGTATCCTGGAAACAGGGCTGGATGTGGAAATTGTAGCAATTAATGATCTGACTTCACCGGATATGCTGGCTTATCTGCTGAAATACGATTCGAATTATGGCCCTTTTGCTGGCACCGTTTCTCACTCCGGAAGTGACATCATCATCAATGGTAAGGCGGTAAAAGTCTTTGCAGAAAAAGAAGCCAAAAATATCCCGTGGGGTGAAAATGGGGTTGATGTTGTTATCGAATGTACCGGTTTCTATACCTCAGAAGAAAAAGCCAGCGCGCACATTGCTGCTGGAGCGAAGAAAGTCCTGATTTCAGCACCTGCGGGCGAGATGAAAACCATTGTTTATAATGTGAATGATGAAACAATGACCGCAGAAGATACCATTATCTCTGTGGCATCCTGCACCACCAACTGTCTGGCCCCGGTAGCAAAAGCGCTGAACGATGCGTTTGGTATTAAAGTCGGGACCATGACCACCGTACATGCTTATACCGGCACTCAGGCGCTGGTCGATGGGCCAAAAGGCAAGGATTTCAGAGCATCACGTTCGGCTGCAGAAAATATCATTCCGCATACGACGGGTGCGGCAAAAGCGATTGGACTGGTGATCCCTGAACTGAATGGCAAGCTGAAAGGTCATGCTCAACGCGTTCCGGTGAAAACAGGTTCTGTTACAGAACTGGTCACTGTGCTGAATAAGCCGGTCACTGTTGCAGAGATTAATGCGGCGCTGAAAGATGCAGCCCGTGATAATGAGTCATTCGGTTATACCGAGGATCAGGTTGTCTCCTCGGATATCATTGGGATTCATTTTGGCTCAGTGTTTGATGCCACACAGACTGAAGTCACTGAGTTTGATGGTGTGCAACTGGTGAAAACCGTTGCCTGGTATGACAATGAATACGGATTTGTGACGCAATTAGTCAGAGTGCTGAAGAAATACACCTCGATTTAATGGCGTGAAATCTGTTCTGCTACAAAGATATCCCACAACGCTTCCACGGCCCGTGACATCTTTGCGGCGGGCCTGAACAAGCGGATATCCACAGGTCAATATAAATAACACGTATCCGGCAGGTCGCTCTGCCGGATATTTTTCTACATCAATATACTGCTATGCTGTTCCCGGTGTTCCTTTGGTGTGGTGTCATAGGCTTTTTTAAATACCGAATAAAAGTACTGCAAGGATGGATAGCCACACATCTGTGATATTTCATTGATAGAGAGGGATGTGGCGATCAGCAGGCTGCGAGCTTTCTCCAGTTTCTCGGCATGAATAACCGCATGGATAGTTTCGCCGACTTCCTCTTTAAAACGTTTTTCCAGATTGGATCGGGAAATACCAACAGAGTCCAGCACCTGCTCGACTTTGATCCCTTTGCAGGCATTATTGCGAATATAGTGCATCGCCTGAATCACCGCCGGATCGTTTAAGGAACGATAATCCGTGGAACGGCGCTCCACTACTCGAACAGGGGGAACCAGTACGCGCTGGAGTGGCAGCGTTTCATTATCTAATAACCGGTGAAGCAATTTCGCGGCCTGATATCCCATCTGGCGCGTCCCCTGGGCCACAGAAGAGAGTGCCACACGAGACAAATAGCGTGTGAGTTCTTCATTATCAATCCCAATCACACACAGCTTTTCCGGAACCGGAATATGCAAATGTTCGCAAACCTGCAAGACATGGCGGGCACGGGCATCTGTCACCGCAATAATTCCGGTTTGCGGTGGCAAGGTTTGTAACCAGTCTGCCAGACGGTTTTGGGCGTGTTGCCAGTTTTCCGGTGCTGTTTCCAGCCCCTGATACACCACGCCGCGATACTTCTCCCGGGCGACCAACTGGCTGAATGCATACTCGCGTTCTGTCGCCCAGCCTTTACCGCTCGAAGCCGGTAAACCGTAAAAGGCGAAGCGATGCACACCTTTCTCTTTTAAATGCAGAAAGGCACTTTCGACCAGCGCATAATTATCCGTCGCGATGTAGTGAACCGGAGGATAGTGTTCCGGTGAATGATAAGAACCACCGACGCCCACAACAGGCACGTCGACATCAGCCAGTGCTTGTTCAATGATGGGATCGTCATAGTCGGCGATAACCCCATCACCAAGCCAGTCTTTGATATTTTCGATGCGGGTGCGGAAATCTTCTTCAATAAAGATATCCCACTCAGATTGCGACGCCTGCAAATATTCACCAACACCTTCCACCACCTGGCGGTCATAGGCTTTGTTGGCATTGAATAACAACGTAATGCGGTGACGCTTTGCAAACATGGCTTACGTTTCCCAATAAGTAACAAGAGTGTTTTCAGGCCCGCCGTTTAGTCGCGGTATCCATCCAGACAGCCAGTAACAGAATGGCCCCCTTGACGATATACTGCCAAAAAGTCGGGACGTCCATCATACTCATGCCGTTATCCAGCGATGACATAATAAAAGCGCCCATAACGGCCCCTGCCACACTACCAACACCACCGGACAGGCTGGTGCCACCAATGACACAGGCAGCGATAGCATCCAGTTCGGCGATGTTCCCTGCAGACGGTGAACCTGCGCCCAGGCGTGAACTCAGGATCAACCCAGCAATCGCCACCATCAGGCCATTAATAGCAAAGACCGCCAGTTTGGTACGTTCAACGTTGATCCCTGACAAACGTGTGGCTTCAAGGTTGCCACCAATAGCATAAATACGGCGACCAAATGCGGTACGTGTCGCCATAAACATCCCTGCCAATAGTAAGAGAGCCAGCAACAGAACGGGAGTGGGAACACCACGATAATCATTCAGCAGCCAGATAGCGCCCAGCACGATCACAGCGGTCAGTGCCTGACGTCCGACTACAGCTGTTGATGCCGGGGAAGTCAGCCCCATTGTCTGACGTCGCATACGCCCGCGCCATTGCCAGGCAACAAATGCCATCAGGCCCACCACACCCAGCGTAAATCCTAAACTGCCAGAGAGATAACTTTGACCAATCTGCGACATGGCAGCGCTGGTGGGAGAAACTGTCGTACCATTGGTTATGCCAATCAAAATACCACGGAAGGCTAGCATACCCGCTAGCGTTACAATAAATGAAGGCACTTTACGGTATGCCACCCACCAGCCATTCCAGGCACCAAGCAGCAGACCAAGAACCAGCGTTACGGCAATGGTTAGCGGAAGTGGCCAGCCGAGCCAGACATCAAAAATAGCGGCGACACCGCCGAGTAACCCCATCATCGAACCAACAGAAAGATCGATTTCAGCCGAGATAATGACGAAGACCATTCCTACCGCCAAAATACCGGTGATGGCAGTCTGGCGCAGCAGGTTAGAAACGTTACGGGAGCTCAGATAAGAACCGTCAGTGGTCCAGGTGAAGAACAGGATGATGGCGATAATCGCGGCAATCATCACGAAAACTTGCAGATTCAGCGCTTTAAATCCGGCAAATAGTCCGGATGCCGGAGCTGCGGAATTGATCTCAGACGGATTGCTTTTCGACATGGCTTTCGCTCCTTAATGCGGCTTCCATTACCCGTTCCTGCGTCAGGTTCTGGTTAATCAGATTGGCTTTCAGTTTTCCTTCGTGCATCACCAGCACCCGATCACTCAGGCCCAGCACTTCGGGTAACTCAGATGAGATAACAATGACGGCAATCCCTTGTTGCACAAGCTGATTAATCAGTTTGTAGATTTCATACTTCGCACCGATATCAATTCCACGAGTCGGTTCATCAAGGATCAAAATACGGGGATTAAGGAGCAGGCAACGAGCCAGAATCGCTTTTTGCTGGTTGCCACCACTCAGGCGTCCAATTGCCAGTTCTGGTGAGGAGGTTTTAACTTTGAGCCTGGCTAAGGACTCCAGAATACATTGTTGTTCTGCTGCATCATCCAGACTGCTTAGCGGGCCTGAAAACTGGTCGAGTGCCGCCAGCGTAATGTTTTTACCCACGGCCATCACCGGCACAATACCGTCTTTTTTACGATCTTCCGGCACCATCGCGATGCCCTGGGTAATCGCCTGCTGACAGTTGTTAATTTTTACGGGCTGGCCGTCAACATAGATACGGCCTTCCCAGCGCCCTGGCCATACCCCAAACAGGCACTGAACGGCTTCTGTACGTCCGGCACCGACTAAACCAGCAATACCGAGGATCTCGCCACGATGCAGGGAGAAAGAGATATTGTTAACGCGCTTAATATGGCGGTTAACGGGATGCCAGGCGGTCAGGTTCTCAACACGTAAAATCTCATCCCCGATGGTGTGTTCTTCGTTGGGGTAGAGTGCGGTAAGTTCACGCCCAACCATCATAGTGATGATGTCATCTTCACTCATTCCTGTGGCTTCACGCGTGCCGATATGCTGTCCATCACGGATGACGCAGATGGTATCCGAAATAGCTTTGACTTCATTGAGTTTGTGCGAAATGTAGATGCAGGCAATACCGTGGTTTTGCAAGTCACGGATAATATTCAGCAGAATAGCGGTTTCCTGCTCAGTCAGCGAAGCGGTGGGTTCATCCAGTATCAGCAAGCGCACCTGCTTGTTTAGCGCTTTGGCGATTTCAACCAGTTGCTGCTGTCCCAGACCTAAGTCGCCCACGCGTGTATCTGGCGAAATAGCAAGGCTCACCTGAGCCAGCAGTTTTTCGCAGCGCAGCGTCATAGTGTCGTAATCCAGCACACCACGGTGTGAAATCTCTGCACCCAGAAAAATGTTTTCCAGCACGGTGAGATGTTTTACCAGCGCCAGTTCCTGGTGAATGATGGCGATGCCTTTACGTTCGGTATCGCGAATATGTGTGGCTTGTACCACTTCTCCGGCAAAGACAATTTCCCCATCATAACTGCCATAAGGATAGATCCCGCATAACACTTTCATCAGCGTGGATTTACCCGAGCCATTTTCACCACATAGCGAAACCACTTCACCAGGGTTTAGCCGCAGGCTGACGTTATCGACAGCTTTTACCGTGCCAAAAGCTTTGGTGATACTTTTCATTTCCAGTAAATAAGACATACCTGCTCCACATAACCTGAAGAAAGAACAGTGCGATTCGATGTGCCCCCACAGGGCAGGGGCGACAGGGGATTACAGTTCGCTCTTTTTGTGGAAACCGTCTTTAATCACGGTATCGTCAATATTGTCTTTATTGACGGAAATTGGGGTCAGCAGACGGGCAGGGACATCTTTCAGTCCGTTATTCAGTGATGAATCCGCTTTCGGCTGTTGGGCGTTACCTAACTCAACGGCAATTTCTGCTGCGTTATTAGCCAGTTCCGTAATCGGTTTATATACCGTCATAGTCTGTGTGCCCGCAATAATGCGTTTTACACCAGCCAGATCGGCATCCTGCCCCGAAATCGCCACTTTACCAGCAAGCCCCTGCGCACTGAGTGCCTGAATTGCCCCGCCTGCGGTGGCATCATTGGAAGCGACCACGGCATCAATTTTGTTATGGTTGGCCGTTAACGCATTTTCCATAATTTTCAGTGCATTTTCGGGTAACCAGCCATCGACCCATTGATCGCCAACCACTTTAATTTTACCGCTATCAATATAGGGCTTCAGGACATTCATTTGTCCTTCACGGAACAGTTTTGCATTGTTATCAACTGGGGAACCACCCATCAGGAAATAATTTCCCTGAGGAACTTTATCTACCAGACTTTTAGCCTGTAATTCACCGACTTTTTCATTATCAAATGAAATATAAAAATCAATATCTGCATTATTAATCATGCGGTCATAAGCCAGAACTTTTATCTTTTCCTGTTTGGCTTCTTTAACCACATTACTCAATACCTGACCATTGGTCGGGATAATGACCAGCACATCGACACCACGGTCGATCATATTTTCAATTTGTGACATCTGTGTTTCTTCGTTGCCATTTGCTGACTGAACAAATACTTTGGCCCCGAGAGACTCTGCTTTATGTACAAAGATATCGCGATCTTTTTGCCAGCGTTCCAGGCGAAGATCGTCAATGACCATACCGATTTTTACCTCTTTTGCATGTGCATGCCCGGCAATGCTTGCCAGCAGAAGAGTGGTGCAGATCGTAAGGGACAGGTTCTTTATCTTCATAATTATATGGCCTTTTGTAGGGTGGTGTTACTGCTGAGATAAAAGAAACATTCATGGCTTAGACGCAGCGATTCTTAACGTGGAATGACTGTCTGGCAATTGCAGATTTTTATCTTCTCATTACGATATTTGGTTTATTTCTGAATTTATGACCGCGATCTGATTTTAAAGTGTGTAGCTGATTAGTTACCTGTGAATTGGGAATGAATATCGGGAAATAGTCTTTTTTTTGGTTATTTTGCGAGCCTGCGCACATTTGTGCATTATCTTAATCGCAGTGTGAAATAACGTAATTGAGCAAGTGGAAATGTCTATTCACTATTACTCCGGTATCGACTATTCGCCGCATCCTTTTATTCTGGAGCCTCAATATGCAAGCTTATTTCGACCAACTTGATCGTGTTCGTTACGAAGGTCCGAAAACCTCTAATCCTTTAGCATTCCGTCACTACAATCCGGACGAGCTGGTATTGGGTAAACGCATGGAAGATCATTTGCGCTTTGCTGCATGTTACTGGCATACCTTCTGCTGGAATGGATCCGATATGTTTGGTGTGGGTGCATTTAATCGTCCGTGGCAGCAACCTGGCGAAGCGATTGAGCTGGCGAAGCGCAAAGCGGATGTGGCATTTGAATTTTTCCATAAACTGAATGTGCCGTATTACTGCTTCCATGATGTGGATGTATCGCCGGAAGGGGCTTCACTGAAAGAGTATCTGAACAATTTTGCGCAGATGGTGGATGTGCTGGCTGAAAAACAACAGCAAAGCGGTGTGAAGTTACTGTGGGGCACGGCAAACTGCTTTACTCATCCGCGTTACGGCGCAGGTGCGGCAACAAACCCGGATCCAGAAGTATTTAGCTGGGCCAGCACACAAGTGGTTACCGCGATGAATGCCACGCATAAACTGGGTGGCGAAAACTATGTGCTCTGGGGTGGCCGTGAAGGTTATGAAACCTTATTAAATACCGATTTGCGTCAGGAGCGTGAACAGATTGGTCGCTTTATGCAGATGGTCGTGGAGCATAAACACAAAATTGGCTTCCGTGGCACATTGCTGATTGAACCCAAACCACAGGAACCGACTAAACATCAGTATGATTATGATGTAGCTACTGTGTATGGCTTCCTGAAGCAGTTTGGTCTGGAAAAAGAGATCAAAGTGAACATTGAAGCGAACCACGCCACGCTGGCGGGGCACTCCTTCCATCATGAAATTGCTTCTGCGATTGCCCTGGGTATCTTTGGTTCGGTTGATGCCAACCGCGGTGACCCGCAACTGGGCTGGGATACTGATCAATTCCCGAACAGCGTGGAAGAAAATGCGCTGATCATGTACGAAATCGTCAAAGCGGGTGGCTTTACCACCGGCGGCCTGAACTTTGATGCCAAAGTTCGTCGGCAGAGTACCGATAAATACGATCTGTTCTATGGTCATATTGGCGCGATGGACACGATGGCACTGGCTCTGAAAGTGGCGGCCCGGATGATCGAAGATGGCGAACTGGATAAACGCGTCGCGAAGCGGTATAGCGGCTGGAACAGTGAGCTGGGCCAGCAAATTTTGAAAGGTCAGTTATCGCTTACCGATATTGCGAAGTACGCTGAACAGCATAATCTGTCACCACAACACCAGAGTGGGCATCAGGAACAGCTGGAAAACCTGGTGAACCATTATCTGTTCGATAAGTAATGATCCTCGCCGGGCTGTGCTGTATAGGCCCGGCTCGTCATTGGCAGGCCCGGAGTGCTGAGCACCTCCGGGCATTGTTTATCAGGAGTGAGCGCAATGTATATCGGGATCGATCTCGGCACATCGGGTGTGAAAGCCATCCTGCTAAATGAGCAGGGCGACGTGTTAGCCACACAGACTGAAAAGCTGCACGTTTCACGCCCGCATCCGTTATGGTCGGAACAGGATCCGGAACAGTGGTGGCAGGCGACAGATCGCGCAATAAAAGCGCTGGGCGCACAACACAACCTGCGTCAAGTCAAAGCGCTGGGCATTGCCGGGCAAATGCACGGTGCAACCTTACTGGATGACCAGCACCGTGTACTGCGGCCCGCTATCCTCTGGAATGACGGGCGCTGCGCAGAAGAGTGTGTGCTACTTGAAAGCCGGGTTTCAGCTTCCCGTGAGATTACCGGTAATCTGATGATGCCCGGTTTTACCTCGCCAAAACTTCTGTGGGTACAGCGCCATGAACCGGAGATTTTCCGTCAGGTGGCGAAAGTGTTGCTACCAAAAGATTATCTGCGTTTTCGCATGACAGGGGAGTTCGCCAGCGATATGTCTGATGCCGCAGGGACGATGTGGCTGGATGTGGCGAAACGCGACTGGAGCGAAGAGATGCTCAATGCCTGCCATCTGACCCGGGAGCATATGCCTGCGCTTTTCGAAGGCAGTGAGATCACCGGGACATTGCAGGATACGGTAGCCGAGCGCTGGAATATGCCAGCGATTCCGGTGGTAGCTGGTGGCGGGGATAATGCCGCCGGGGCTGTAGGTGTTGGGATGGTGGAAGCGGGCCAGGCGATGCTTTCACTGGGGACATCCGGCGTCTATTTTGCCGTGAGCGATGGTTATCGCAGTAATCCTGAAAGCGCTGTTCACAGTTTCTGCCACGCACTGCCGGGGAAATGGCACCTGATGTCCGTGACATTGAGTGCGGCATCCTGCCTTGACTGGGCGGCGAAAATGACCGGGATGGCTGATGTGCCAGCATTGATCGCGGCAGCACAGCAAGCCGATGAACGTGCAGGTGCAGTCTGGTTTTTACCTTATCTTTCTGGTGAGCGCACACCGCATAATAACCCGGAAGCAAAAGGCGTGTTCTTTGGTTTGACGCATCAGCACGGTCCGGCAGAGTTAGCACGGGCAGTGCTTGAAGGTGTGGGATATGCACTGGCGGATGGAATGGACGTTGTGCATGATAGTGGACTGCAGCCAACCAGTATCACTCTTATTGGCGGCGGCGCTCGTAGCAGCTACTGGCGACAGATGCTTGCCAATATCAGCGGATTACAGCTGGATTATCGTACCGGTGGGGATGTGGGGCCTGCGCTTGGAGCAGCTCGTCTGGCGCAGATTGCGATCCATCCTGAAGCTCCACTGGCAGCGTTACTACCGCAATTGCCTCTGGAACAGCGCCATCAACCCGATCCGGAGCAATATGCCTGCTACGCTGAGCGGCGGAAAGTCTTTCGCAGAATTTATCAGCAACTTTTGCCATTAATGTCGTAAAATTACGCGTAAAAAAACCGACGTTCTGAAGTCTCCAGCCGATGGCGCTCACTTCATTTCAGTTGGTTTTTTTACTTCTGATGACCAGCAGCAGGGGGCATATTACTGAACATTTCCAGAAATACCTGTGTAATTAGCATGGTAATAATTTGTATGAAAAATAAAAATGTTATCCGCAGGCACTTCTGCCAGGATAGCTCCAGTTTCTGCCCGCTCAAGGTCCTTTTCGTTTTATGAAGTGGTTTTCTAAAAATGCAGTGCTATTTTCTGCCAAAACGTGTTTTGCGGCCTTTCTGGCTTTATATATCGCACTGGAGCTCAATCTTGATAAGCCTTCATGGGCGCTGACCAGTGTCTATGTGATTTCGCAATACTATTCGGCTTCGACCTTGTCGAAAGCATTGTTCCGTTTTTTGGGGACGGCGTTGGGTGGCTTATTTACGCTCTTGATCTATCCGCTCACAGTGCAGGATCCCGTTCTGTTCAGTCTGTCTATTTCCCTGTGGGTCGCTGTTTGTCTCTATTTGTCACTGCATGATCGCACGCCTAAAAGCTATATCTTTATGCTGGCAGGATACAGTGCGGCGATCATGGGCTTCCCTGATGTGGCAAACCCTTCTGCCATTACGTATACGGTGATTTCACGTATTGAAGAAATTTCTGTAGCGATTTTATGCAGCAGTCTGGTGCATTGCCTGATTATGCCCGTTTCTATGCGGCATTTGCTGGAGCAAAGTGTCAGCCAGTGGTATCAGAATGCCCGCAACCTTTGCCACGAAATGGTGACCTCGCTGACGAATACGGCGGAGAAGACCGTGGAGCGGGAAGGTATCCTGATTCAGATGACGAATTACCCACTGAATGTCGAAACGCTGATGACCCACTGCGTTTATGAAGGGGATGCAGCCCGCCGTCTGGTGCGCCTGGTCAGTGTGCAATATCAGCATCTCTCGTATTGTATTCCGACTCTGACGGCTATCGAAGCCCGGCTGAATTTGCTGGCTCAACAGAATATTCAGTTCCCGGAGTATGTTGCCCAGGCGTTTCATCAGTTTATCGTCTGGCTGGATGGCGATGACCAGCAGCCGGTTCACGAAAATCTGGTGGCAGCACAGGCGCAACTCAGACAGGCGTGGGAAGAGGGGGAACTGAACAGTGAAGAGAGTATTTTATTGCAGGGCTTGCTGGAACGTTTACTGAACTTTGTCCGTATTGCCTATGCTTATAACAGTGTCGGTGAGCGGGTCAGTGAATGGACGCCAGCGGTGAAACCCGGCAAAACGGTGTCGCGTTCTCAACGACATATCGATAAAGGTTTGCTGCTGCTGTCATCCTTTACCGCTTTCCTTGCCACCTTTGCTAGCTGCCTGTTCTGGATTGGCAGTGGCTGGAGCAATAACTCCACAGCGCCGATGATGGCTGCCGTACTGTGCTCATTCTTTGCCGGAATGGATAGCCCTATTGCGCCGATGAAACTGTTCCTGAAAGGGGTGATAGGGGCGGTGATGATCAGTGTGGTGTATATCGCATTACTTATTCCGCAGGCCATTTCCTTTGAATCACTGATTATTTGTCTGGCCCCAGGGCTGTTTGTCTTAGGGCTGGTGATTGCTAATCCTTCCACCATGTTGATTGGCCTGATTATTGCCACCCAGATACCCGGTTTTATCGGTATGACACACCATTTTAAACCTGATCTGGCATTGATTGTGAATGCAGTGTTCTCCACCATTCTGGGGATTGTTTTCGGCATGGTGATCACTGCACTGATTCGTAATAAACGTCCATCGTGGACGGCGAAACGTGCAGTACGCCAGGGTATCCGTGAACTGCTGCAATTTATTACAGCAATGCGATTGAATAGTGTCACCATGTCGATGCGGCATCAGTTTGTGGCTCGTACCCTGGACAAGGTCAATGTGATCCTGCCACGTAAACGCATTGATCCTGTGCCTGACCTGGTATCAGGGGGTAATCTGCTGACAGAAGCCTGGATTGGAGCCAACTGCTATGATTTCTATGTCCGGCATCAGACGCTCCTGATGACGTATAACATTGACAGTGGCGTGATGTTCCATGAGCTGAATTACTTTCTGAAGCAGCGCCTGAAATCCCTGCAAACCCAGCCGCATCCAGCTTTACTTGCGGAACTAAACCGTTTGTTGCTGGAAGTTGAAGCAAAAGCGTTACAGGCTCATGACCTGTTTATGCCGCTGTTCCATTTATTCAATATTCGGTTTTCGTTGTTTCCAACGGAACAATGGCCGGAGGGCGTAGTGTAGGTTAATCAATCTTCAGGGGCTTCAAATGGAGCAGGGTGTATCCAGCCCGGTGACAGTTGAAGCCTTTTTTATCTTTGGAAGGTTTAAATCAGATTCTGAGCATCAGTGACTTTGTAAAAAATGTTTTATCGTTGTGGCGTAAGACTCCCAACGGGTCGTTTCAATCTCAGATTCAAAATACTGTTCCCGATCCTGTTCTGACCAGGAAGCCAGCTCATTGATGTCGTCAATGAATCTCTTTTTGTAGACAGATAATACTCTGCGGCGATCACCTGAAAGGGTGGAATTGTTAAGCCCGAAAACACGAATTGTTTCTGTCGCACGCAACTTATCGTCTTTATCAAGGCCTGTACGACTCTTTGCTGCCATGCAGGATGTAAATGCAAATCCACTTCATCTATCAGGACAATCCCACTACTTTCCTGTGGCGCATGTTCCCCAAAAAGCCATTGAGGCGAACACAACGTAAGGCCAGATCGGCTGTCAGTGAAATCATGGCCCGAAAACCATCACTGAGTAAACTAATGGGTAATCTCAAAGGTTTCAAAACGTCGGTAATTTTTCAAACTGATACGTGACAATTTCATACTGTTTCTCCAGGTAGTTGCACACGCATCAGCAATGTGTAGATATGATGATTTTTGTTCACTTCAGCCCAGGTAACCAGACAGAATTTGATTTTAGCTACGACAATTGTGTAGGCATACCAGTTTGAGTTCCACTGTAAGTTAACAAAATAGTGAGAGTTCCATATTCATGCATGGTGCCAAAAACTCAATCCTCAGGGAACTCAATCCCACATTCCGCTACTTAATTTTTATCTCAGGTTTAATGGGGTGTAGCAGGTAACGTCATTCCCGAATTTAAGGAGTGTGTGATGTCCCAACATTTCGGTGATGCCGTTAGCCAGCGCCATGTACCGTAACGATCATGTCCTTGTCATGATTGGCGATCCACGTGAAAGCAATAAAACAGCGATGGTTGATGCCTGGCAGCATATACCGGTGGCGACATTACTGAATAACACGACATTAAACCCAAATGAGTTAGTCGTGAAAAAGCAATATAACAGCCGACAGGGCGATCCGGATGCGCAATACGCGCTCAGCGCTATTACACCTGTGCCGAAACATATTATTGAACAGAGAATGGGCGAACAGGGTTTCTACGGCGCAGGGTCTGCGCTGGTAAAAGAGCTGGCTGAAGACTTAAAAGAACAAAACCAGGCTTTGTATGACGTGCGTACTTTAGCCGCAGATCCGAGCCTGCGCTATAACGATGGCCAGGTGGTTCAATCATTTGACTCAATGCGCTCCGGGCAGCTGTCCAAAAAAATCGACAGTATGAATCAATATTCGCAACTGGCATCAAGCCAGCCAGACCTCTACGGTTCATCAAAAGGACTATAACCGACCTCAGTAGTGAATCTCTATCAACTTAATTTTTAGGAACTTCAATGATCTGTCGACGTCTCTCGCAAGTAGCTGCGGCACTCGCCGTAACTCTGGCACTACAATCGCCTGCTTTTGCTTTCGATTCACTGACCGTTTTTGGTGACAGCCTCAGCGATACAGGGAACAACGGTCGCTGGACGTGGAACGGTGACCAGAACAAACTCTATGATGAACAATTAGCCAGCCACTATGGCTTGTCATTAACGCCTTCTGATGCCGGAGGCTCGAATTATTCAGCGGGTGGGGCAACGGCAGTGGCTGCCCTGAATCCACAGGATAATTCCGCCAGTCAGGTGCAGCAATGGCTGGCGCAACATAGCGGCAAAGCGGATAGCAATGGGTTGTATATCCACTGGATTGGCGGCAACGATTTGGCGGCAGCGGTATTAACGCCGGAACAGGCGCCCGCGATAGCAGGCAATAGTGCGCTTAATGCCGGTGCGCAGGTCGGACAGATGCTGGATGCCGGGGCCGGGCTGGTGGTTGTGCCGACAGTGCCCGATATCAGCGCCACACCAATCTTACTGGAAACGGTTATTACAGCGGGACTGGGTGCGGCCGCGACACCCGCCTTACAGTCCGCATTTGCATCGCTGGATGCAGCCAGTACGCCAACACTCGCCAGCCGTCAGTCAGCGATACATGAAGCCCTTGTGGCGGCTGCGGCAGTTGTGAGCAATGATCCCCAGACTCAACAGGCGATTGCGGCGCAGTTAATGGAGGCTTATAACACCGCAGAGGGCCAGGCTTCAGCACTGACCGATTATTACAACAGCACAGAAGAAGCCGCTCTGGTACAGCATGGTGGCAATATCGCCTGGGCCGATATCAATGGTCTTTTCCAGGATATCCTGGCTAATCCAGCGGTTTTTGGTGTGACCAACACCGCGGGAATGGCCTGTCCACCGGGAGTTGCCGCATCAGACTGTACGTCTTCCACACCCGGATTTAGTCGTGCGCAGGACTATTTATTTGCAGACCATTTTCACCCTGGCCCACAAATTCACGCCATTATGGCGCAGTACATGGAATCGATTATCGCTGCTCCTGTGCAGGTCACTCGCCTGAACCAGGGCGTCCAGTCGATGGTTCGCAGCAGTCGTGCCACGCTTGATAGTCGTTACCAGCAGCTTCGGCAGGGAACGAATCCGGTGGGCGCTGTTGGGGTATTTGGAGGATACAGCGGCGGTTATCAGCATTATGACAGTACCGCCGATGCGGGCAGTGGTCACGGTAATACCAACAATCTGACGGTTGGTGCGGACTATCAGCTTAATCAGAACATCCTGTTCGGTGGGTTGATCGCCGGTTCGCTGGATAACCAGCGGCCTGGTGACAGTTACCGTTACGATACCCGTGGTTTGCAGATGGCGTTATTCAGTCATTTCCGCGCAGGACAGGCATGGCTCGACGGTGATGTCCATTACCTGACCGCGGACCTCAGCAATATCCAGCGCAGTATCACGCTGGGCTCACTCACACGGGTTGAGAAGGGCGATACGAACGGTAAGTTGTGGGGCGCTCGCCTGACCGCAGGTTACGATTTCCCGGTGATGTCATGGCTGACGACAGGGCCGATGTTGCAGTACGCCTGGGATTACAGCCATGTGGCGGGTTATAGCGAAAAAGGGAATAGCAGCACTGCGATGCGCTTCGGTGATCAGAATGGTCATTCACAGGTGGGCAGCGCAGGCTGGAGACTGGATGCCCGCGCCGGAGCGGTACATCCGTGGGCACAGGTTAACTATCGCCATCAGTTTGGTGATGATGTGTATATCGCCAGTGGCGGACTTAAATCCACACCACTGACCTTCACTCGCGCTGGAAAAACACAGGATAAAAACTGGGTCGATTTCGCGGTTGGTGTCGATCTGCCGTTGTCTGAACGTGTCTCAACATTTGCCGCCGTGACACAAACGGCGGGACTCAGCGACAGTAACCAGACCAATTATAACGTGGGGATTAGCGCCCGTTTTTAACCTTTTTATCTGTGCGCTGTCTTTTGTGGCTTTTGCCCTTCATTCAGTAAGCATTTACATCATAAATCATCGGAGTAATGAGATATGAAGCTTCAGGAACTTATGAGCCCGGATTATGCTGATAATCCTTTTCCCCTCTACCAAAAGCTGCATGAGCAGGGACCACTCATTCGGGGTGGAGAAAAGGTCATCATCAGTGGTAGCCACGCTGCCGTGGAAGCTTTACTGAGTGATCGGCGGGTTGGAAAAAGTTATATGGACAGTGTCAGATTTCGCTTTGGTGACGATGCCGCAGAGTTGCCCATCTTCCAGAGTATGAACAGGATGTTTCTCGTTCTGAACCCTCCGGAACATGCCCGGCTAAGAGGACTGGTTATGAAGTCCTTCAGTACAAAAGAGATTAAGCCATTCAGGGAGATGACGCTCACCGTAGCAAAGGACCTGATCGGGAAGCTGGAGGGGCGTCATTCCTGTGATCTGGCCCAGGAGTTTGCTTTTCCTCTGCCTGTGCGCATTATCTGCAGGATGCTGGACATACCGGAAACGGATGCATTAGAGCTTGGTGATGCGGTATCTGCACTGGTCAGTGTCTTTGACCCACAGATAACGGAGGAAGCCCTCGTGAAGGCTTGTCTGGCATTTGCTGAGCTGGAGGAATACTTCGGCGCACTTATTCTTTCCCGTCGCGGGAGTCAGGCTAACGATTTGGTGTCACTCTTTTTGCGCAGCGAGAACGACGGTGATGCTCTGCAACATGATGAAATCATAGCTAATGTCATTATGTTGTTTATTGCAGGACATGAAACCACTTCCAATATGTTGTGCAATACCATACTGGCTCTGCATGACAATCCCGCAGAACTTGAGCTGCTGAAACGGGATCATACTTTGATCCCATCGGCGATAGCGGAATGTACCCGCTATGATAGTTCCGTACAGATGCTGTATCGCACGGTACTTGAGGATGTTGAAGTGATGGGCCAGCTTATCCCACGAGGGACTAACCTGTTTCTCAGCCTGGGAGCTGCCAATCATGACCCGGCCGTATTTTCCGCTCCGGCCCGGTTGAATATCCTGCGTCGGGAAGGCCGCAGTCTCTCCTTCGGTGCAGGCATACATTACTGCATGGGATACCGACTGGCGCTGGCCGAGATGGAGATTGCCCTGGAGGTGCTGCTGACCCAACTGCCAGGAATGCAGATTGTGACTGAGGGGATCCAGCGCAATCGCAGGGCTAATCTGCGCGGTGTCTGTACCCTGCCGGTGACGTGGTGACAGACGCTAAATAAGCTGGACTGCGGGTTCTCTTAGCTTTCAGGCAACATCAGGCCATCACCGTATTCACCCTGCAACATGGATCCCGACAGATACGGAATCTCCCCCAGACAAGGGGCGTGAAGACGTTGATGCAGTGTGTCGAGATAGGCCTGATGGTGTTGACCTGGTGGCGCGATATTATTGGCGATCCAGCCTGCCAGCCGCAGTCCATTCATCCGGATTGCGGCGGCTGTCAGCAACGCGTGATTAATACATCCCAGCTTAATCCCGACGACCAGAATCACTGGCAGTTGTTCACTGACCACCCAGTCAGCATAAGTCTGACGGGTGGAAAGCGGGGTAAACCAGCCTCCCGCACCTTCCACCGCAATCCACTCGGCCTGTTGTTCCAGTTCGCGTAACCCGGCTGACAGTGTACTAAAGTGGATCGGACGGTTTTCTGTCGCACTGACAATATGCGGAGAAGTCGGCTCAATAAACGCCAGTGGATTCACCTGTGAGTATTGCAGCGGCACACTGCTGTTACGTTGCAGAGCCAGCGCATCGCTGTTGCGGATGCCATCGGGTGTGATCTCACAACCGGAGGCGACCGGTTTATAGCCTGCGGTGCGTAATCCGGCTTTTCGGGCAGCCTGTAACAGGGCACAGGTTGCGACTGTTTTGCCCACTTCGGTGTCGGTTCCGGTAATAAACCAGCGTGTCATTTCCTTAATACTCCATACAGAAGATGATAACTCAGACGATAACCCGCCTGATCCTGCGGCCAGACGCGTTCCAGTTCATCCAGTCGCTGACGGGTCAGAAGCCCGTTGCTACGCCCGTGATGCAGATGAGTAGCGCCAATACCTTTGAGTGAGCGCATAGCACTGAGTGCACTGGGGAAATGCAGTGTGATGTGCTGTTGCTGGATCTGGAGCGGTAATTGTGCCGTTGCGGCAATCAACTCAGCCTCGCTGAGAAAGCGGTTGGTGTGATGATGGTGATCCAGCTGCGCCCACGCCTGCTGTACTTCGTGCAGTGAACCCGCCAGCAGGGTGGAAAACAGCACGGAACCTCCGGAGCGGGTGACGCGTAAAAACTGTTGCAGAACCTGAAGCAGGTTGCTGCTCCACTGAACCGCCAGGTTACTCCAGACACCATCAACACTGGCATCAGCCAGCGGCAGATGATCGATATCCCCCAGCAGATAGTGATGGGCTGAATGCTGCGCCCGCGCGGTGTGTAACATCGCAGAAGAGAGGTCCAGTGCGCTTAGCTGGCATCCGCGATCACGCCAGTGGCGGCTGTACCACCCTGTACCGCAACCGGCATCCAGCAAATGCGGACCAAAATCAGGCGGGGCCAGCGCCAGCAACGCATCACCACTCAGACGCTGTAACGCTGCATGTTGCTCGTAGTGGGTGGCGGCACGGCTAAAGGCACGCGCTACCGCGGTTTTATTCACTGGTTGCGGCATAGAGTGCTTCTCGCAGGGGATCGATTTATTCACCGTCTGCGGCATAGAGAGCCTTCCGCGGGGGATCAATTTATTCACCGGCTGCGGCATAAAGCGCCTCCAGCAAGGTATCAATATCGTCGTTACGATGTGCCGCACTTAGCGTGATCCGTAATCGCGCACTGCCAGCAGGTACGGTGGGAGGACGTATTGCACTTACCCAACACCCTGCGTCGGCCAGTTGGGCAGACAACGCCAGGGCTGCATGATTTTCTCCGATGATCAGTGGCTGGATAGCGCTGTCAGAAGGCAGTAAAGACCAGGGGAGCGCTGCGGCTCCGCGACGAAAACGGGCGATATTCTGTTGCAGTTGCTGGCGCAGATTGTCACCTTGCTGGATCTGTTGCAGGGCAGCCAGCAGGGCGTAGCACTGCGCCGGGGGCATGGCGGTGGAATAGATCAGATGACGGCAAAACTGTTCGGCGTATTCGGCGGTAGCCTGATCGCAAAGCAGCGCCGCTCCACTGACACCAAAGGCTTTACCGAAGGTGATAATCAGGAGTTCCGGCTTGACGCCCTGTTGCCAGCAACTGCCACGTCCCTGTTCACCCCTTACACCAATACCGTGTGCATCATCCACCAGGAGCCAGCCATCCGCTGCGCGGGTAGCGCTGGCGATCTCCTGTAATGGCGCGCTGTCACCATCCATACTGAATATCCCTTCCGTCACGACCAGCGTGTTGCCGCTAACGGGGTGCGACAACCGCTCTGCCAGACTGGCGGGCTGATTATGTGCAAAGCGACGTAATGTGGCGGAGCTGTGGCTGGCGGCATCCAGCAACGAGGCGTGCGTCAGCTTATCGGCAATAATGCGATCTGCTTTTCCGGCCAGCAGATGGATCACGGCCTGGTTAGCGGCAAAGCCCGAGATAAACAGCAATGCCCGCGAATAACCGAGCCAGTCGGCCAGCTGTTCTTCCAGTTGTGCATGATAACGGCTGTAGCCAGTCACATGGCCAGAGGCACCTGCACCAGCACCTGCCAGTTCAGCACCGCGCTGCCAGGCGCGGATCACCGCAGGATGCTGACTTAGCCCGAGATAATCATTGCTGGAAAAATGACGATAACGCCGCCCATCCAGGGCGATTTCACGTACCTGCTGTTCAGTGACGCAGAGGCGCTGGCGCCAGCCATCACTGGCACGGCGTGTGACCAGTGCCTGTTCGATATCCTGTGACCAGCTCATTTATACAGCCGCGTTATAAAACAGATTATGATCAGTCGTCAGCAACTGTTCCCGGAGTTGCTGTTGCTGGGCGTTATCGCCCGCAGATGTCGTGGTGTGTTGCGGATTAAGACCCAGTTTTGCAAACAGCTGTCGATCACTGTCTTCTTCCGGATTGGCGGTGGTCAGCAGTTTACAACCGTAAAAAATGGAGTTCGCCCCTGCCATAAAACACAACGCCTGCGTTTGTTCATTCATCTGCTCACGTCCGGCGGATAAACGGACATACGATGACGGCATCATGATACGGGCAACGGCAATCGTACGAATAAAGTCGAAAGGCTCAACATCCTCGTTATCAGCCAGTGGCGTACCGGGGACTTTGACCAGCATATTGATGGGTACACTCTCCGGTACGACGGGCATATTGGCCAGTTGTACCAGTAATCCGGCACGATCACTGACGGTTTCTCCCAGACCGACAATACCGCCAGAGCAGACTTTCATTCCGGCATTACGCACTTTTTCCAGCGTATCCAGTCGTTGTTGATAGCTGCGGGTAGTGATGATATTGCCGTAAAACTCTGGCGAGGTATCAAGATTGTGATTGTAAAAATCCAGTCCGGCAGCAGCCAGTCGTTGTGCCTGGCTATCATCTAATGCGCCGAGTGTCATACAGGTTTCCAGCCCCAGCTCTTTGACGCCACGCACCATCTGCTCCAGATACGGCATATCGCGCTCATGCGGGTTTTTCCAGGCTGCGCCCATGCAGAAACGCCCGGACCCAGCGGCTTTTGCCTTACGCGCTGCGTTCAGTACCGTCTCGACTTCCATCAGCCGATCGGCGACCAGCCCGGTTTTATAGCGTGCACTCTGCGGGCAGTATTTACAGTCTTCCGGGCAGGCACCGGTTTTGATCGACAGCAGGGTACTGACCTGAATCTGTCGTGCATCGAAATGCTGACGATGTACCTGCTGTGCTTCAAACAGTAACTCCAGTAAGGGTTTTTCGAACAGGTCTTGTGCCTGTGTACGTGTCCAGCGCTCTGTCATGTTTTTCTCCAGAAAAAGGTTCATCAGCATGATGATTTACGTTATAGTTGTAAACTAAATTTATTTATTTTGGTTTACAATGGCGATATTTACCACCAGCGATGCCCATTTTGATCGTCAGCATATCTGGCATCCTTACACCTCAATGCATGATCCTTTACCCTGTTATCCGGTTGTTTCTGCTGATAAATGTCAGCTTAAACTGGCTGACGGTCGCCTGCTGACGGATGGGATGTCCTCCTGGTGGGCCGCTATTCATGGTTACAACCACCCACGGCTTAATCAGGCGTTACAGCAACAGATGGCGCAGATGTCACATGTGATGTTTGGCGGGATTACGCATCCGGCGGCAGTGGCGTTGTGTCGGCAACTTGTGGCGATGACACCGGCCGGGCTGGAGTGTGTTTTTCTGGCGGATTCCGGCTCGGTGGCGGTGGAAGTAGCGATGAAAATGGCGTTGCAATACTGGCTGGGCAAAGGGGAGCGGCGGCAAAAATTCCTCACTCTCAAGCGCGGGTATCATGGCGACACCTTTGCTGCCATGTCAGTGTGTGATCCGCATAATTCCATGCACACGCTGTGGCGTGGTTATCTGCCGGAACATCTGTTTGCCCGCGCGCCTCAGTGTGGGTTTGCGGATCTGTGGTATGAGGAAGATATCGCCGATTTTTCCCGGAAAATAGAGAAAAATCACACCCAGATCGCCGCAGTAATCCTGGAGCCCATAGTGCAGGGGGCGGGAGGCATGTATTTCTATCATCCCCGCTATTTGCAGCGTGTGGCGGAACTTTGCCAGCACTACGGCGTGCTGCTGATCGCTGATGAAATCGCCACGGGATTTGGTCGCAGCGGTAAACTGTTTGCCTGTGAACATGCGGCGGTGGAGCCCGACATCCTCTGTGTGGGTAAGGCATTAACGGGCGGCACCATGACGCTTGCCGCAACGCTCACGACCCGCGAAGTGGCAGATACCATCAGCCGGGGAGAAGCGGGATGTTTTATGCATGGTCCAACGTTTATGGGCAATCCGCTGGCCTGTGCCGTGGCGGTGGAAAGCCTGAATATGGTTAACGAAGGCCACTGGCAGCAGCAGGTCGCCGCGATTGAACAACAGTTGCAGCGGGAATTGTGGCCATTACGCCAGCATGCACGGGTCGTGGATGTGCGTGTGTTGGGGGCCATTGGCGTCGTTGAAACCTGTCAGCCGGTAAATCTGGAAGAGATACAACGGTTCTTTGTGCAGCAGGGCGTGTGGATCCGCCCGTTCGGTCGTTTAATTTATCTGATGCCGCCTTATTTGATGACAGCGGAACAGTTAACACAGCTGACACAGGCCGTAGCGGCTGCGCTGGATGAGGCGCGGTATTTTATGCTGCGGTGAGGGGATTTGCGGGAACCCACAGCCCTGTAAAGGGCTGTGGGAAACTCTGAGAGGTTATTTTTCTAAACTCACTGATTTCGTCACACGGTTATTGAGGGTGTCATCCAGCTGCTTGCTGTCGAGCTCTTTGACCCACTTTGCCACCACAATCGTTGCCACACCATTACCGACCAGATTCGTCAGAGCACGTGCTTCAGACATAAAGCGGTCGATGCCCAGAATCAGCGCCAGACCAGCGACAGGCAGATGACCTACCGCAGAAATCGTCGCAGCCAGTACGATAAAGCCGCTACCCGTGACGCCCGCAGCGCCTTTCGAGGAGAGCAGCAGTACCACTAACAACGTTATCTGATGGAAGATATCCATATGACTGTTGGTTGCCTGGGCGATAAAGACGGCAGCCATTGTCAGATAGATCGAGGTGCCATCCAGGTTAAACGAATAACCGGTAGGGATAACCAGGCCGACTACCGACTTACGGCAACCGAGTTTCTCCATCTTATCGAGCATACGTGGCAGAGCAGATTCGGATGACGAGGTGCCAAGAACGATCAGCAACTCTTCTTTGATATAGCGAATAAATTTAAAAATACTGAAACCGGTCGCACGAGCAATCGAGCCCAGAACCAGTATTACGAACAGAATACAGGTGATGTAGAAGCAGAGAAGCAGTTGCCCCAATTGCACCAGGGTTCCGACACCATATTTACCGATAGTGAAGGCCATTGCGCCAAACGCACCAATCGGAGCCAGGCGCATAATCATATTGATGATGCCGAAAATGACCTGAGAGAAGCTGTCGATAACGTTAAAGATAAATTGCCCTTTGCTGCCCAGGCGGTGCAGTGAAAAGCCAAACAGCACTGCGAACATCAGTACCTGCAAAATATTGCTACTGGCGAAGGAGCCGATCACACTGCCCGGAATGATATCCAGCAGGAAGGCGATAACCCCCTGTTCTTTAGCTTGTTCGGCATAGACAGCAACAGCTTTGGCATCCAGCGTGGAGGGATCAACATTCATACCTGCACCAGGCTGGAGCACATTAACAACAACCAGGCCGATAATCAGCGCAAGGGTACTGACAATTTCAAAGTAAAGCAGCGCGATGGCTCCGGTACGGCCGACGGCTTTCATGCTTTCCATGCCTGCAATGCCCATCACGACGGTACAGAAAATCACTGGCGCGATAACCATTTTAATCAGCTTAACAAATGCGTCACCAAAGGGTTTCATTTGCGTACCCAGCTCTGGATAGAAGTGGCCTAATAACACACCGAGAGCAATGGCCGTTAATACCTGAAAATAGAGACTTTTAAACAGAGAGGTTTTCATTAGATGTCCTGTACAGTGCAATTTCCTGATGAATTTTTTCTCACATAAAAATATAAAATAACACTCTGTAAACAATTGCAGTGGCAGGTATAAATACAAATAGTGAAAATTTTGAGTGAGTTCACGAAAGTGAATAATTAAATTCGATAACTGAAATTAAAGTGTAAGTTTATTTTTCCTTATTATCATTCCCCCTTGTCCTGGGGCACTTTCTATAGATTTTTTATTAAAGATTTATTTAATTAATCTTTAGAATATCGATGATTATTTATAACCTTGATGATGTTTTAAAAAATAGTGTCGTCGCAAGATTACGGTCCACCAGGTGAGCAGATGACTAGCAGTCAGGGGGAATTGCTGGCAGAGAAGCCGCTTGTGCGGCTTCTGAAATGAGACATGGTATGGATTATGCCATGAACACTTGTGGTCCTTTAGCATCGATAATGTTAATGATTCGCAGCGCGGCTTTATTAGGCTTGCTTTCGTTTCGTTCCCATTTTGAGACACTCTCTACAGACATACCCGTTGTGATTGCCAGTGCAGCCTGGGACAAATCGCACTGCCATTTGTTTGTGCCAGAAACACGAAATAAGCGGGATCAGAGATCAGCCCGTGAAAATATTGCTGTAACTCTGTACAGAGTGATAGTATTTGGCAATCAAGACGCTTAGACGTCTAAACTTAACCTGCGGAGCTCTACCTTCACTATGACGGACTTTCTCCCCCTGGAACATTTAGTGGCTGCCTGCCACTGGATTGGCGCTAAAGGCTGGGCACCTGCCACTGGCGGTAATATGTCAGTACGCCAGGATGCAGAATACTGCCTGCTAAGTGCATCGGGTAAAGATAAAGGCAGCCTGACGCGTGATGACTTTATTCAGGTCGGGATCGCCACTAACAGTGTGCCTTCCGGACGTAAACCCTCAGCAGAAACCGGGCTGCATACCTTAATCTATCGCCTGTTCCCACAAGCGGGTGCGGTACTGCACACGCACACCGTCAACTCCACTGTATTGTCGCGTGTCGAGAAGGGCAGCGCACTCCTGCTAAGCGGTTATGAGATGCAGAAAACGCTCGCGGGCCAGGAGACTCACCTGAACACCGTTGCTATTCCACTGTTCGATAACGATCAGGATATCGACGCTCTGGCACAACGTATTGCCGCCTTTGCCGCTGATACCCCGTTGCAGTACGGTTTTCTGCTGCGTGGCCACGGTCTGACCTGCTGGGGCAAAGACGTCAACGAAGCGCGTCGCCACCTGGAAGGGCTGGAATTCCTGTTTGAATGTGAGCTACAACGTCGGCTGCTGGAGGCCAAATGATTCGCGCGATTATTACCGATATTGAAGGCACCACGAGTGATATTCAGTTTGTTCACAATATTCTGTTCCCATATGCACGCCAGCATTTAGCTGCATTCGTTCGGGACAATCAGACGGATGAAGCGGTTGCCGCCGCACTGAATGCTGTTCGTGCCGAGTCCGCAGCACCGCAGGCAACGCTGGATGAGGTGATCGTCACATTAACGAATTACATCGATCAGGACCGTAAATCTCCAGGATTGAAAGCGTTACAGGGGATGATTTGGCGTGCTGGTTATGTTGAAGGCCAGTTCACCGGGCACCTGTATCCAGATGTGCGCACTGCATTTGAACGCTGGCAGCAGCAGGGCATCGCTCTGTATGTTTATTCCTCAGGATCGGTAGCCGCGCAAAAACTGTTATTTGGCTACAGCGATGAAGGTGATTTAACCTCACTGTTCAGCGGCTATTTTGATACCGCGGTGGGGGCGAAACGCGAAGTGCAATCGTATCGCAATATTGCCGAACAGATTGGTCTGGAATCCTCTTCCCTGTTATTCCTGTCGGATATTCATCAGGAACTCGATGCAGCAGCGGAAGCGGGCTGGCACACATTGCAGTTAATTCGTGGCGAGGCGGATCACGCCAGTCGTCATCAGCAGGTCAATGATTTTTCCCAGATTAACCCGGAGTCGATTTAATATGAGTGCACTGACCATTTTTAGCGATACCGAAGCCAGTCAGCCGCTGTGGCACAGTACCGATGCAGAAGCGATTCGTGAGCGTCTGCATGCCAAACAGGTGCGTTTTGAACGCTGGGAAGCGGATCGCGATCTGGGTAATGATCCGGATGCGGCAACGGTGATTAATGCTTATCAACATGCCATTGATCGTCTGGTAGCCGAAAAGGGATACCAGAGCTGGGATGTGATGAGTATGCGGGCAGATAATCCCAACAAGCAGACGCTGCGCGAGAAGTTCCTGAATGAACACACGCATAGCGAAGATGAAGTGCGTTTCTTTGTTGAAGGCTCAGGGCTGTTCTGTTTGCATCTGGATGGCGAGGTCTACCAGATTCTGTGTGAGAAGAATGATTTGATTTCAGTGCCTGCGGGCACGGCACACTGGTTTGATATGGGTTCAGAGCCACACTTCACTGCTATTCGTATTTTCGATAATCAGGAAGGCTGGATCGCCAACTTTACTGGCGACAAAATTGCGGATGCCTATCCGCGTCTGGCGTAAGCGCTTTAGCATTACACATTGACATCTTCCCCGCCCTGAATGACGGGGTTTTACGGCGCACCTGATAAACACCAGCGCAGATGGAAGCGAACCTTCCGTCTGCACCGTCAGGCTGGTTTATGGCTGAAAAATCCCTGCTTTTACCTGTTCTGGTGTGACCACGCCGGTATCCAGTACCCAGCCACTGATCAGTGTTGCTGGCGTCACATCAAATGCCGGGTTATACACGGCGGCATTTTCCGGTGCCCACTGCACGCTACCAAAACTACCAGAAACCCCTGTAACTTCGCTGCTGGCGCGCTGCTCAATAGGAATAGCATCTCCGTTCGGGCAGAGGCGATCCAGAGTGGTATGCGGGGCAGCAACATAGAAGGGAATACCGTGATACTGTGCCAGTACCGCCAGGCTGTAAGTGCCGATCTTGTTAGCGACATCACCGTTGGCAGCAATACGATCTGCACCGACCCAGATGGCATCGACGGCACCACGCGCCATCACACTGGCAGCCATAGAATCGGTGATCAACTGATAAGGGATCCCCAGTTCGCCCAGTTCCCAGGCGGTTAAACGACCACCCTGTAACAGAGGGCGGGTTTCATCCACCCAGACATTTTTCACCCGCCCTTGCTGATGCGCATGGGCGATAACCCCCAGCGCAGTACCAACGCCTGCGGTGGCCAGACCGCCCGTATTGCAGTGTGTCAGCAACTGACTACCAGGTTTAACCAGCGTACAACCAGCACGAGCGATGTTATCGCACAGCTGCTTGTCTTCGGCGACCAGACGCAGTGCTTCTGCGCTGAGTGCGGCGACATGATCATTTTCTGCCAGCGCGATCTTCATGCGATCCAGATTGTTCATCAGGTTGACGGCAGTTGGACGTGCTGCACGTAATATTTCCAGCGCTTCAGCTAACTCAGTACGCGCCACACCTTGTTCACTAAGCAGCGCCAGTAGCAGACTGGCAGAGAGGCCAATCAGTGGTGCACCGCGTACCCGCAACGCATGAATATGATCAACCAGTTGGGCAACGGTATGCGCAGGCAGCCAGTTTTGCTGTTGTGGCAATGCTTGTTGATCGAGGATCCAGAGCTGGTTATCGCGGACCTCAAGGCTGGTGGTACGAAGTGTTTGCATGGTGTGAAATCCTGGTTGCGTTAATAGCGGCTATTGTGCCAACATGTTCGACGGATGTATAGACGTCCAAACGGCTTATCACTATTGAATGTTGAGGAACAGGCAATGTCACAATACCGTACGTTTACCGCTGCCGATGCTGTGGAATATGCTAAAAAATTTGGCGGTGTGAACGATCCGTTAGCGCTGGTGAGCGCAGAGGAAATCGGCGATGGCAACCTCAATCTGGTCTTTAAGATTTTTGATAATCAGGGTCAGAGTCGTGTGGTGGTCAAACAGGCATTGCCTTATGTCCGTTGTGTGGGTGAATCCTGGCCGCTGACGCTGGATCGCGCTCGCCTTGAAGCACAAACGCTGGTTGAGCATTACACGCACTGCCCGGCGCACACGGTAAACGTCACGCATTACGATGCTGATCTGGCGGTGATGGTGATGGAAGATCTCTCCAGTCATAAGATCTGGCGCGGTGAGCTGGTTAAAGGGGCGTATTACCCTGAAGCCGGTCATCAGTTGGGTGAATATCTGGCGCAGACACTGTTTCATACCTCTGATTTCTTCCTGCATCCGCACAAGAAAAAAGCCGAAGTCGCGCGTTTTATCAACCCGGAAATGTGTGAGATCACCGAAGATCTGTTCTTTAACGATCCGTTTATTGATCACGAGCGTAATAAGTACCCGGCAGCGCTGGAGTCGCTGGTGGTCAGCCTGCGTACCGACGATGCCTTAAAAATTGCCGTCGCGGGTCTGAAACATCGTTTCTTTGCTGATGCTGAGGCTCTGCTGCACGGTGATGTACACAGCGGTTCAATCTTTGTGGCGGATGGCAGCCTGAAGGTGATCGATGCGGAATTCGGTTATTTCGGCCCGATGGGCTTCGACGTCGGCAGCGCACTGGGTAACCTGCTGATTAACTACTGCTGCCTGCCAGGTTTGCTGGCACCGCGTGAAGCCGCAGAAGGGCGTGAACAGCGCCTGAGTGATGTGCGTGATGTGTGGAATCAATTCTCCAGCCGCTTCCTGGCTCTGGCGCACAGTAAAACGAACGATGTGGCGATGGCGTACCCAGGTTATGCCGAAACCTTCCTGCGCAAAGTGTGGCGCGATACCCTTGGCTACTGTGGTACAGAGTTGATTCGCCGTACTGTAGGGATGTCACATGTGGCAGATTTCAAACAGATTACGGATGACGCAGCACGTACGGCATGTATTCGTAGCTGCATCACGCTGGGTCGTACACTGATTCTGGCAGCGGATAATATTGTGGATAGTGAAGAGTTGCTTGCACGTATTCGTCAGGCGGCTTGATGACGGAAGGATCAGGGCAGAGAAGCCTTGATCGCCGCGATCCTGAATAATGAAGGGGACTCTGCGTCCCCTGACAGCTATACCGTTACTTCTTCGCGTACTTCGCTTCCAGGGTAGCAAACCACGGAGCGATGAAATCGTTATTGACTCCCCAGCCTGGAATAATCTTGCTCAGAGAAGCCATATTCACAGCACCTTGCTGGCTGTTCAGTTGTTGCTGTGAAATCGCAGACGCTTTGAACTCATAAGTCGCTGGCGTGGCTTCACCACCGATTTTGTTGGCCACCAGACGCATATTCACCGCCCCGATGGTTTTCGGATCTACCGCGACTGTCTGCACCCACGGGCTGTTTTTCTCGCGCATTAACTGCAGATCCTGGTTGGAGACATCAATGCTGTACAGCTTGATCTCCGTCCGTCCATTTTCCTGCAAGGCTTTGTAAGCGCCCTGGCTGAAGGCATCCCACGAACCCCAGATCGCATCGATCTTACCTTTCGGGTATTTCGCCAGAATGGCACCAATCTTGTTGGCCGTATCACCCTGAACATCAGAGGAAACCGCACCGATGGATTCCAGCTGATGGATGCCCGGATTCTCTTTCAGCGTTTTTTCATACACGGTCTGACGGCGATCCATGGCCGGGAAGCCCGCCACCAGCAACTTAACGATATTCGCTTTACCATTGAAATCTTTGATCAGACTGCCGAGGGATTCCTGTGCCAGCGAGGCATCATTCTGTGCCGTGCTGGTGACGCCTTCAATTGGGGTATTCAGTGGCGTATCAAAGATAGTGACCTTGATACCGGCATCAGTGATGCGCTTAATCAGCCCGGTAGAGTAAGGATCTTTGCCGTGCGACAGGATAATCCCGTCATATTTCTGGCTGATAGCCTGGTTCACGAAATCCTGGAAGCGCGCATCATCACCGTTGGTAAGGAAGGTACTGACTTTAAAGCCCAGCTTGCGGCCTTCCTGAATCGCACCGGCCACAAACTGTGTGGTGTTGTCGTCAGAACCGAGGTTACGAATGATGGCGATGCGTACCGGGCCTTCGTGATTGGCGATGGCGGCAGGAACCGGTGCAGAGGTGTCGGCAAAAGCAGCGCTGGCGTTCAGCAGACTAACTGCCAGCAGCGAAAGGGCGATTTTTTTCATTATGATCTCTTTCCTGGTAAACGCGCCTTAGCGGCGCTGAATGTAGGTAATGGCCAGGGCCAGAGCCAGCACCAGACCTTTGATAATATCCATGGCGTAATAAGGAACGGAAAGCATCACCAACCCATTCTGCAACACACCGAGGATCACCGCGCCCACCAGCGTTCCGAGCGCATTCGGTTTGCCGGAACCCGCCAGCGAGAAGCCGATCCAGGCGGCGGCGACTGCATCCATTAAGTAACCGCTGCCCGCATTGACCTGCGAAGAACCAATACGTGAGGCCAGCAGAATGCCGCCTAAACCCGCCAGCAACGAGGCCAGCACATACGCCAGTACGCGATAGCGCGTGGTGCGGATACCCGAGAGACGTGCGGCCTCCGGGTTGCCGCCGAGTGCATACATACGGCGTCCGTGTTTGGTCAGTGATAACGCCAGCTGCGCCACAATGGTCACAACCAGCATGATGATCACAATGGTCGGCACCTGACCGAGCTGGCCAAATGCGGCCGGGATCGTCCCTTCCGCCATATCGCCATCGGGCATCACCATGTTTTCGGTAATGGAGCCACCGAAGCTGTAGGTCATTGCCACGCCCTGGATCACAAACAGCGTTGCCAGTGTTGCCAGCATATCGGGGATCCGCAGGATCACAATCAGGAAGCTGTTAAACAGCCCAACCAGCGTACACAGCAACAGCGTGATAACGATGGCTTCTGTGGTGCCAAAGCCGTGCCAGACAAACAGTGAAATAACCAGCGCATTAGCCAGTGAGGCGGTAGATCCTACGGACAGATCGAAACCGCCGATGGTCAGCGAAATCGACACGCCAATTGCAATCACAGTAACGATCGCGATGGATCGCAGAATATTGATGATATTGGTGGGTTCAAGGAAGCTGTCCGATGCCAGGCCAAACCCGGCGATCAGGATCACCACGGTCAGCAACATGCCCCATTTATAGAGAAAATCGAAAAGCTGATGACGCAGAGAAGGCTGCGGGTTCAGGGAAAGTTCTTTACTGCTCACGCAGGGGTTCCTCCGGTGGAATATAGCAATAACATCTCTTCTGTGGCCTCACGTCCTTCCATCTCTGCCACAATGCGCCCATCCCAGAGCACACAAATACGGTCACACAGGCCAACCAGTTCGGAAAACTCACCAGAGGCGTAAATAATGCCTTTGCCTTCGCGGGCTAAGCCGTCAATCAGGGTAAACAGGTCGGTTTTGGCTTTGATATCCACGCCTTTGGTTGGCTCATCAAAAATCAGCACATCGGCGTTATTGCGCAGCCATTTACCGATAGCCACTTTCTGCTGATTACCGCCTGACAGGCGACGCAGCGTTTGTGACGGGCCGGTAGTACGTACATTAAGACGCTGAATGACATCTTCTGCCCAGCGCCATGCCTGACGATGACCAAACAGGCTCCAGCGCGAGAAACTGTTATCAGCGCTGATGCTCAGGTTCATGGTCACTGATTCATCAATGAAAATGCCTTCTTTGCGGCGCTCTTCCGGTACCAGCGCCATACGGTTTTCCACTGAATCGTGCGGTGAACGCGGTCGCCAGGGTTTACCGTGCAGTTCGCCTTTTTCAATGCGGCTTTTGCTGGCACCAAACAACGCTTTACACAGCTCGGTTTTTCCCGCACCCGCCAGACCCGCAATACCCAGAATTTCCCCTTTGCGCAGATGCAATGAGATATCGGCGAGCAACTGATCATCATGCAGGCCTTCCACCGACAGCAGCAGAGGTTGCTCGCGGTGTTCACGAGGGGGCGGATAGATATCGGTCAGCTGATGCCCGAGCATTTTCTCCACAATCTGCTCGCCATTTAGCGTCGCCATCGGGCAGCTTTCAATCAGCCGGCCATCACGCAGCACCGTTAAACGATCACAAATCGCTTTCAGTTCATGAATGCGGTGAGAAATAAAGACCACGCCAATGCCGTTGTTTTGCAGACGACGCACCACGGTAAACAGGCGCTCACTTTCGTGCTGATCCAGTGGCGCGGTCGGCTCATCAAGAATTAAAAAACGGCAATGGTGGGAGAGGGCACGGGCCAGCAGGATTTGCTGTTTTTCCGCCAGTGAACAACGTTCTACCAGGCGGTTCACATCAATATTCACTTCCAGCTGTTCCAGCAGAACCCGCGCCTGGCGACGGATCTCGCGCCAGCTGTAAACATGGCCAGGTTCCGCCAGTTGATCCAGCAGGATGTTTTCCGCCACGCTGAGCTGGGGAACCAGTGCCACATCCACTTCCTGTTGTACCAGATGAATACCGAGCTTTTTGGCATCACGTGGTGAACGGATAGAAACCGGCACACCATCCAGCAGAATGTCGCCGCTGTAATGGCTGTGGGCACCAGACAGCACCGCCATCAGCGTTGATTTGCCTGCACCATTGGCACCTGTCAGTGCATGTACTGAACCCCCTTCCGTGAGGAAATCGACCTGGTTTAACGCGGCAAAACCGCCAAAAGCGATAGAGATATTACGCATCTCCAGGCGGTTAATCGCACTCATAGAGCCGGGCCTTCAATAGAAAGAGTGGGTTGCATTTTTTCCCGAATCAATCACGCGGGGCAACGAATGAAAGTACATAAGCTAGCACGAAATCTTATTAGCCATCCAGACATCTGGACATAACAGCGTCTAAAACTGGTGAGGAGAAATGAGGTGGTGAGTTAGCGTGGGGATTGGCTGGGTTTATAGTGAAATATGCTGATCATCAGTGCCTTGTATGGCTGCCGATAAAACCAGCAGCCATACATTTCAGATAAACAAGATCAGTTATACGTCATGGTAAAAGTTGCTGAGGCATTCGCCTGACCAGACGTTACCCGGGCAGCTGTCTGGTAATATCTGGCGGTAAAGGGATACCACACCTGCCCAGCTGCTTCTGTATGAGTGCCCAGCAATGTCTGCGTACCGAATTGGACTGGGGTGCCATGGTTGTCCCGTAGTTCAATCCCAATGCCGCTGGCAGCGGTACCGGTACTGACCGGATCGATGGCCATCACCCCAGGTACGCGGGAACCGTCAGCCGTGGCATCAATGGTGATATTCACCCGTGTTCCCGTATCGCAACTCAGAGGAATATAGAATTGGGTGGAAGACGTCGTGAACCCCACGCCAGTAAATTCACCACGTTTAAAATTACCCATCGGTACCTTGATGGCGGTGTTCGTCACCGAACAGGCCACAGTATTCACATTCGATGCACCAAAACTAAAGTTATATACATAGGTTTGACTGACGATACTGGCCCGAATACGCCCAGGGATATTTAATCTGCCGCTGCCGGTGGTAGCGGCGACTTTCACCAGTTGAAATTGTGTGGCACCTCCCCATGACGGGCCGCAATAGCGCCTCCAGGTTGTTGGAGATGTATTCGATACGCATCCTCCCCAGACAGCATCACGGGAAAAATCGCCAGTAAATCGCAGACCATAGAACCCTCCGGGGGTTACCACGCGCATCGCCAGACCGGCGATACCGACGCTAAATAGTTGCTCACTGTTATATCGGATGGTGGTGGTTCCTTCTGCTGACCAGCGGGCAGTCTGGACAGTTGCTTCGTCACAGTGAAGGAAATTGCCACGACCGTTGAGTGTATTAGAGCTTGTGGATGCCACCACGCTGCCCACTGGTGTATCGCGCTGAACGATGACATCACCGAAGTTGATGGTTTCTCCATCCGTCACGCTGCCGGATAAAAAAGTACAGGTCGCCTGAGCAGCCGTCGAACACAGTCCCAGCAGGGCAAAAAGTCCCCCTGCTGCCAGGGTTTTCATCTTAATCATCTTGTCTGTTCTCTCTATGCGTTAACTTACCGACATTCGGCACTGATCGATAACACCGGTGAATCGGCTGCTGCTGACGGCAATCTGAAGGTGACCTGGCACTGCTGATTCGCCGCATTGCCCCATTTCACGTGTAGCTGACCTTGTTCCGGCACACCGCTGAGATAAAGCTGGCCATCCGGGCCGACGATGCCGCTGTTTTCCTGTTCGCCCGCCTGTTGCTGGATCTCGGCGATAGCACCGAAGGGAACCGGTTTACCCTGATAGCTCAGGGTCATCAGCACGCGGTTACCAAGACGGGTTTTAAAATCGGCTAATACCAGCGCACCCTGAGTTGGGGTTACCATCTGGGTATTGCTGTCTAGATCAACGCTGTCATCCAGCGTTTCTGTCTCCAGGGCGATACGGTTTTTGCGGTAAGTACTGACGTAAGGAACAACCGCATAGCCACGCCAGTCGGTGCGCACACCCGTATTGTTCTGTACCTTCGCGCCGGCTGCCCCTGGTGCCCGTACCAGCGCCATGGTTTCCCAACTGTTGGGCAGCCATTTACTGAGTGGGACCTGGACGTTAAAGGCCAGTTGCTGGTCATTGGCGTTGCTGCCCGGTGTCTGGCTGTAGGTATAGTTCAGGCCATAGGCAATACCGTCGTAGCTCAGGTTGTAGCTGGCGCTCAGACTGCGTTCATAGCCGTTCTCATTCCAGTAATCCTGCTGGTAAGCGGAGAGAGAAAGGCTGCCATATTCTCTGAATGACTGGTTGATATTGAACTGCGCCCGGCTGCGTTTGTTGTAGTTGTACCGCCAGTTGTCGCCACTGTAACTGGCCAGCTCTGTCGGGCGATAAATCAGCTTGATGCGCGTCTTCACTGAGATCAGCAACTGGTTCTACTCAGACTGTTCGGAGGCCGGGATCGATTTGATATTCAGCCAGTACAGTGATTCCCGATTGTCCGGTAACTGCCCGCCAGTGCGGACGATGCGCAGAACGTTTTCCTGGCTGGCATCCAGACGGAACAGCGGTGGTGTAATCAGAAACGGTGGTTTACTGGTGTCTGTCGCTGTGGCGTTTTCCACCCAGGATTGGATCAGGTAAGGGGCTGTTTTCTCCGGATTATTGACGGAGATCGTCGCTTCTTTTTTGGCACTGTCATAGATCACCCGGGTACCGCCGACGACTACACCAGCCCAGGCAAACTGTATACTCCCCAGCAGACTGGCGGCGAGGCAAAGTGTTTTAATCCCTGGAAACACGATAGTTCTTCCCCTGTTTCATTCACGTGGTGATAAGAGAAATAACGGCACCAGCAGGCGCCGTCGGCATTAGTTGTAAGAGATAGTGAAATCACTTACGGCATTGGCAGTACCTGCACCAACGGCTGCGTCAGTGGCAACGTACTTGGCGATAAAGTTGAAGGTAGCCCCTGCCGGAGACAGGTCTTTTTCCGCAGATTTGGTCGCGACCGGAATCAGTGTGGTGGAATCTTCCTCGTAGATACCGATACCTACGCTAGTGGCAACCCCAGTACCAGGAGTTAATGCCAGCAGAGAGGTGTTGTTGGTATCAGGCTGGCCGTCAAACACGACAGATGCGGTAGTGACGGTTCCTGGGCAGGATTCCAGTGCAACGCTAAAACGGGAGGCACCAGAGACTGCACCCGCACCATCAAAACCACTGGAACTAATGGTTCCCAGGTTCACGGTCTGTGTTTTTGTTCCTGTCGTGACGGTGTAGGCAGAGTCTGTAATGGTTCCGGTGAAATTAATTTTGCCATCAGCAGCCTGAGCTACAGAAGTCAGCGCGGATCCCGCAGCAATAGCCAGTGCGATAATAGTTTTGTTCATCATAATGTTGTTCACTTATATCCTTGATTTAACCTGAAGCCGTTAAGGTGCCTCGCAGCATAAATAAAACCGTAACGGCAGTTTGTCCGGGAGCGTTCCTTTTAAACGAATATTCCCGCTCCAAAACCCATCAGTGCCGGGTTTTATTTTTTTCTCTGAGAAAAAAGCAAAGAGAAAAATAAAATAACGGTAAATGATTGGTTGTATTAAAAGGTATCTGAAACTGAATGAGCTTCTGTTTTCAAGTCTCACTGTTTCATGGAGAGTATATTCAACTTTTATTATGCCGATTAATATCAGGGAATGAGGGTGTATGTGTCATCCAGTGATGATTGTCGTGTCAGGGATGCCTTACTTTATACTTTTTTGAGAAGGATATTTTTAGTTTAGGGGGGGCGATGGATAAATTTGATATGCGATGATTTAATTGATTACAGTTATCTTGTCATTATCATCCTTCCCTGACAAAGGATTCAGAATAAGTGGACATTACGTACTTTTTCTTCAGTCTATAATGCAGCCTTGATAACCCGAACTTGTTTGAATTATTCGGTAATTCAGACAGTGTTATAAAGTATACATCTCTGATTTTTATTATAAATAGTGTGTTTTTTTAGCATCATTCAACGATAAGGCTGTAGAAATATTATGATTAAAAAAATGCTGGTGGCCGTTGCTTTACTCAATGGTTCTTTATTTAGTATTGGTTCCCAGGCTTCTGATGGGAAAGTGAATTTTACCGGTAATATTACAACATTTGGGTGCAGAATCAGTAACCGGGACATTAAAGTGCCTCTGGGTTCGGTTAAACCGAGTCAATTCAGTGGCCCTGGAAGTACCAGCAATATGAGTGAATTCTATATTTTTATTGGCTGTGATCCTGGAACGCGGCTGAGTATGGTTATTGATGCTACGCCGGACAGCTCAGGCGTACCTGGCGTGATGGCGATTGATTCAACGGTAACGAATCCGGCAGAAGGGGTTGGGATAGAATTACGCCGTTTTGATGGTACTCCAGTGATTTTTGGATCCTCAATGTATCTGGATACGTTTACTGGCGGCCTGGTTGGCATAGGGCCTGGATTCCGGGCTTACTATTATCAGACTAAACCGACCGTTTTACCAGGTATCGCCAATGCTACGGCAACTTTTACGTTAATATACGACTAAGCGTCGAATATTGATATTTGATTTTTCCTGAATTAATATTTTTTTCAGTGAATCTGTAAAATATTTTATGCACTCTTTGAGTGCATAAGTTTCCTGTTAAATGAAAAGTCCTATTTTAATGCCTTTGTCGAGATTATCATTGACTCAACGCGTATTTTATTAAAAAATTGTTTTAAATTCAGAAAATAAATTAATGAAATTTCTCCCTGCCAGGTGAGTGCAATACTTCTATGCAGTGCGGTTAACCGTTAAACGATTGCACCTTCAGCTTGTAATTTTTATTGAAGGTGTTTTTATTCACTGTTGAGTGAATGGGTTTACATATGGAATGTAAAAGGAGTCGTGGTGATCAATGTATTGATTGTTGATGAAAATAGCACTTATCGGCAGGGGATGATTTCTTTTGTTAAAAAAATATTTTCTGAGACTTTTAACAAAGAAATCCATGTCACCTCTGCGCTCACCGAATCCAATGTTTCTGATGCACATATTATATTTTTATCTCTCTGCAGGGGGGAACATCTTTCCTGCATCCCGGAACTGCAAAAACGGAAAGAGTGCATTGTTATTGGTATCCTTGATGGGGAGCTACCAGAGGTGGAAATCCTGCCTCATTGTTTTCATAACATGGTCATGATCACCCGCAAGAGTACACTCCCGGAAGTGTCAGAGAAGATATTGACTGCATGGCGGGAAAGAACGCCTTTTCGCTGTCACTCATGCTCGGGTTGTGCGTGCAAGCAAATGACGCAAAAACAGGAATATATTATGACCCGGTTCCGCTGGGGGAAAACTGTTTCAGAGATAGCCAGTGAGTTGGCACTCTCAGAAAAAACAGTGTATACCCATAAATATATTGTGATGCGGAAGTTTGGTTTGCGAACGGATCATGAGCTTCTTATTTTCCTGAAAAAAATGTATGCACACAAATATAGCCTTTTTTCAGACATCCCTGTGTTGCGAAGACTGTTTCGGAGTGCGGGGTAACTATATATACTACCCAATATGTGTCGAAAGGTGTGATTCTGAACACCATCACCTTAAGGAAATAATGATGAATTTATTCAGGATATTTATAACCGGTCTTTGCATCACCATGCCATTTGCTGCTGTACAGGCGAACACCGATTCAGCGTTAACAGGATGTGATGCCAAAAAACAGGCCCTTGAAGAACAGATTGCCTTTGCTAAAGCGCATGATAATGCATATCGGGTTAGCGGGCTGGAAAAAGCACTCAGTGAAGTTCATGAACATTGTACAAATGATTTATTGCTGAAAAAAAGTCAGGATAAAATCAGAGAGAAAAAACGAAAGGTCAAAGAGCGGGAAGAGGAGTTAAGGGAAGCCAAAGACTCAGGCCAGCAAAGTAAAATTGCCAAAAAACAGAAAAAACTGGAAGAAGCCAGAAAAGAACTTGATGAGGTAGAGAAAGAACTCACCCAGTAAAAAGTCACTGTACACATCATAAAAAGTAATGATATTTCTGAGATATCATTGCTTTTCTCTCTGTCATCACCCTGTCTATATAACCCCCTCTCTTATTTATCATGTAAACCTAATTCAGATATCTGTTATTTGATTCTCTTGCCGGGAATCGGATAATTCAAAAATAAATATAAATGATATAACAGGTATATTAAATGGTTATAGTATCAACAAACGCGTATTTCCGTAATGGATTATCCACGCTGTTATCTGAAACTGGCGCTCAGGGGGTTATCTTTGATCGCGGTGATGATTTTTGTATTGTTACCAGGCCTGAAGTGTTATCGGCTCTGATGTATAAGGAAAATTCGTTTAGAGAATTTCTTTTGCATGATTTTTTTATGATTAACAAAGGACTTCCTCTGGAAGTAATAAAGAATGATGTTGTGAAATACTATTCTGGGACAAGAGTCAGTAAAACAGAACCCATGAAGTTATCCTCCCGGGAAGAAACGGTCCTCTCCTTTCTGCTGGAAAAACGCTCTTACGCTGAAATGTCCGAACTGCTGGGGTTAAGTGCTAAAATAGTCAGCAATTTGGTAAGGAGTATTCTGCATAAATTGTATATCCCCACACTGGCTTCGTTTTTTAACATTGTTCGTCGCTGGCATCATCTTACGAGTAGTGGTGGAGTTAACTATGTTGAAAAACAATAAGTTATAAATATAATGTGAACCTGATGGAATTCTAAAGGAATGATTAGGCGTAATTTAGATGACAAGTTGAACTATGGGGGGTAACTTTTGTCCATCGGGTCTTGAGTGGTTTTTCCTATTATCTTCTTTGTCCTGATTAATAGTTCCTTATATTGTTTTTGATCTCTGACTTATATTAGCTAGTACTACTTATTACATGGAGTTTATTTAATGAAAATGAATCGTGTCTTTATTCCGGCAATGGTTGCCTCTGTTATTTTGTCTTCTTCTGCAATGGCGGCTTCAAGCAATACTATTACTTTTATGGGTGAAGTAACTGACCAGACTTGTTCTATCAATATTAATGGTAGCGCAGCTGCTCCAGTTGTATTATTGCCAAGCGTTGCTACCAGTGTACTGGCAAAAAGTGCAGATACTGCGGGTACCACCAATTTTGATGTTGGTGTGTCTGGTTGTACTGCGAACCCAGCAGGTATGAACGTTTCTTCTGAATTCGTTGGTAATAATATTAGCAGCACGACGGGTAACCTGGCTAACAGCGGTACGGCTTCTAATGTTGAAATTCAAATCCTGGATACTACAGGTAAAGATATTGATTTCCGTAATGCTTTTAGAGGCGCAGGTGATCTTGCTCTGCAAGCGAATGAAACACAGAAAACGGCTTCTTATTCTGTTCAGTATTATGCTACCGGTGCAGCAACAGTGGGTACCGTTCAGGCATCTATGCAGTACGCTGTAAGCTATCAATAATTATTAATGTGTATATGGCGGAATTATATTTCCGCCATCCTGTTTTATATCCATGGAGGGTCAATGAAGATTAACTGCCAGCGGGATTTTCTTGTCTTTTTTTTCACTCTTTTTATTATGGTTATTTCTACTTCAGCTCATGCCAGTATCACTATGAGTGGTACCAGAATTATTTATGATGGCGGGTCAAAATCCGCTGAAATTCAGTTAAAGAATAACGACTCATTTCCCTATGTTATTAGCACCTGGTTTGATAGTGGCAATATGGATGATACACCAGAGCAGGGTAAATCTATTCCTTTTACTGTGACGCCGCCTGTATTTCGGGTTCAGCCAGATAGTGGACAGGTTGTCAGAGTTGTTTATACCGGTGCAAAAAAACTTCCTCAGGATCGCGAATCAGTATTCTGGTTCAATTTTTTACAGGTCCCACCTTCTAACCTTGCAGCAGCGAATGCAGGTAAACAGAATAAAATTCTGGTGATGTTGCGTAACCGCGTAAAATTATTTTATCGCCCAAAAGGATTATCAGGCGATCCACAAAAAATGTTGCAGAACCTGAATGTCTCTGCCCTATCAGCGGGTACAAAGGCCGGAATAACTATCGCCAATAATCAGCCTTATTACGTCACCATTACACAACTCCGGCTGAATACGTCTTCCGGTCCGGTGATATTGAAAGCCGATATGATTCCCCCCTTTGAAAAGGCGAATTTCTTTTATCCAACAACAAAAAAACAGCCTGCCAGGAGTGTGACAGTCACGTTGGTTAACGATCAGGGAGCCCGTATCAGTGAAACCTACCCGCTTTAAAGCCCCGGTACCTGCCCCCGTGACCACCGTAAAACTTTCCGTTTTACTGGTGTCTCTCGCGCTTACGGCATACGGCCAGGCTGAAGGATATTACTTTGATCCAGCCCTGTTACAAGGGGGCGGTTACGGGAAAAGTATCGCGCTTGAGCGTTTTAACCAGACAGGGAGTGCGCTTTCTGCGGGTCAGTATACGCTGGATATTTATCTGAATAATCAGCTCCTGCGCAGCCAGGAATCGGTGATGCTGAGTACCTCAGACGATCAGCAGAAGACGATTTCCCCCTGCCTGACGCCACAGCAGATTGAATTTATTGGTCTGCGTAATCGGCCGGCAGCCCCGGAATCTGAGGCATCCTGCCAGTCGCTGAGTCAGATATCGCCTGATATCACCTGGGACGTGGATATGGCCACACTTCGGCTCAATCTTCATGTTCCGCAGGCAAGGCTTATCCATATGCCGCATGGCTATATTCCGGTTTCAGACTGGGAAGCCGGGGCGGTCGCAATGTTCCTGCGCCATAACACCAATTACACACGGACTGAAAATACGGCCAACCATTATCGCTATGACTATCTGTGGAGCAACATTAACAGCGGTGTGAATGCGGGTCTCTGGCAGGTTCATCACCAGGGAAACCTGCGTTATGCCAACAGCAATCACGGTGGCAGCGATTATAAATACAATGCGGTCAGAACGTGGGTACAGCGCCCATTGCCACAAATCGAAAGTGAGCTGTCATTGGGGGATACGTACACCAATAGCAGCCTTTTTGGCAGCCTGTCATTTAACGGGATGAAACTGAGCACAGACGAACGGATGTGGCCGCAGGGACGGCGAGGATATGCACCGGAAGTCCGGGGCGTGGCAGCGACAACTGCCCGGGTGGTGGTTAAGCAACAGGGACGGGTTATCTATGAAACCACGGTTTCTCCGGGGGCGTTTGTTATCAACGATTTGTACAACACCCGTAACCAGGGCGATCTCGTGGTGGATGTGGTGGAAGCCAACGGTAAGATTTCCACGTTCACCGTCCCTTATGCTGCCGTACCTGATTCTGTGCGTCCCGGTAACTGGAGCTATGAGCTGGCGATGGGGAAGGTGCGTAACTACTACGGCGTAGATAACCACTTTCTGGAAGGTGTGCTGCAGCGCGGGATCAATAACGTATTAACGACAAATACTGGCGTGCGTGTGGGACATGATTATCAGGCCGGGTTACTGGGGGGCGTTGTGGCCACTCGGGCAGGGGCGCTGGCACTAAACACAGTGTACTCGCATGCCAAAACGGAAAATAACCGCAGCGAACAGGGTTGGCGGGTTGAGGCAAGTTACAGTAAGACCTTCACCACCGGGACGAACCTGGTACTGGCTGCTTACCGCTATTCCACCAATGGTTATCGTGATCTGCAGGATGTGCTGGGCGTCCGCCGACAGGCTGAGCAGCATATTTCCTATTACTCTGACACGCTGAAACAGCGGAACAATTTCTCTGTCACCGCCAGCCAGAATCTCGATGCCTGGGGCATGCTGAACCTGACTGGTAGTACCTCGGACTACTATGACAATGCTTCGCGTATCACGCAGTTACAGTTCGGGTATAGCAATACCTGGCATAACATCAATTTTAACCTGAATGCATCGCGTCAGCGTTCGATTCAGCAGCCGGGACGGTTTTATCAGAGCGTCAGGGATAGCGATTACCGGGAAGACGGTCGACGTAAATATACTGAAAACACTATTTCGCTTGGAATATCGCTGCCGCTGGACTTTGGCGAAAACCAGACTCGTCTCTCTCTGGATATGAACCGTGGCAGCTCCAACCGCTCAGCGATGGCTGGGATCAGTGGCAGTGCTGGCGAGAGGGGCACCCTGACCTATTCGGCCTGGGCCGGAACAGATCAGTATGACGGTAACGGAACGAGCTCGACAGTGGGCGGGAATCTTGAGCAACGGACCTCTATGGGGAATTTCCGTGCTAATGCGGCAAGCGGGAAAGATTATCGCCAGTACGGCATCGGGCTTTCCAGCACTCTGGTCGCCCATCGCGGTGGCCTGACTGCCGGACCTTATACCAGTGAAACCTTTGCGCTGATACATGCGCCTGGTGCTCGTGGAGCGGAAGTCCGTAACGGACAGGGTGCAGTGATTGACCGCTTCGGTTATGCGCTGCTCCCATCATTGACACCGTACCGTTACAACGATGTCAGCCTGGATTCCCGCAATATGAACGATGATACGGAGTTGCAGGGCGGGAGCAAACGCGTTGTGCCTTATTCTGGCGCGATACCGGTTGTGCGTTTTACCACGGTCAGTGGCAAGGCAGTCCTGATTAGTACTGTCTTATCCGATGGCAGCAAACCGCCGATGGGCGCTGAGGCCCTGAACGCCGATGGCGAGGTCGTAGGTACGGTGGGGCAGGGAGGGCAAATCTATGCTCGTCTGCCAGCACAATCAGGCGTGCTGTCTGTGGAATGGGGCAAACAACGCGATCAACGCTGCCGGGTGAGCTATCAGTTGCCTGCTACCGGGAATAATCCTGTATCGCAACTGACCCTTCCCTGCCGTCAGGAGTAAATCATTATATGTTAAAGAAAAAATGGACACTGTGCAGTTTGCTGATTTCGGGGCTTATAAGCACACCGGTTATGGCTGTCTGCGTGAAAGTGAATAACATGAGCTATCTTTCCCAGGCAGTAAAGGATGCAGGTTACACTGCCGCAGCCTGGGGTGGCTCTGGAGATGGTGAGGTCAGGGGGAAACTGGGGTTACCTGGTGTTACCTCTGTCAGTACGAGTGCCAGTTTCCAGCCTGCTGGTACGTTGTTGGCCAGTAGTGTTGTCAGCTTTGTCCCTAATGGCCGGACTCAGGGATTTTCCTCTAACCAGATCATCTACCGATGCACGGCAGATGAGCGTGGAAAGATTTTTGAATTCTACGCGACTAACGGTGACGATACCTATGGGGGAATGAATGCTGTTAGTGGAATGCAGGAAGTGTACAACACCTATGCCGCTAACGTTGGTACCCGTCTGACGAATCTGAAAACAGGCGACTACTATTCCCGTTACTGGAAAAGCAGGCCGATCCCGGATAGCGATACTTTTAATGATGGGACCTATATCTATATTCCGGCCAGTGCTTTCAGCGATGTGATGATCGAATTGATTAAGACGGATGTTACCGCGCCAAACACTGCATCCCGTTATTCTTATGGCTGGGGAGGCCCACTGGCTTATATTGCTTTTAAGGGCGGTGGGGCCAGTAGTGGGTTGTTTGACGGTGCGGATGCCAGAACAAATTATAATGGCTGGAATGCATGGTGGCCTGGAGGCTGGAGCTTGTTTAGACAGACCACAATTGTCAGGGGCGCTTCCTGCCGGATAAAGGATTACCCTTCGATCGTTTTGTTTCCGACTATCAACACATCGGAACTGATGAATGGTGGTAGCCGTCAGGAGCAGTTCACCATTGGTGCCGAGTGTGAAATACAGGCCGTTTCCGGAACGGCGTCTGGAGGAACACCGGTTGTCGCGATGGGGCTGATGGTCAGCCAGCCATCAGCTGTCAGTGCTGCGCAGAAGCTGGGATTGACAACCACAGCGGGAGGCGTGACCTGGCTGCTGGATAACAACTATGGTGTAACTGGTGTTGCTTCGGGAGTGGGGATCAGAATCTCCAGTAATAAGCTGTCTGGTGGCCCGATCAATTTATTACCAGACTGGAACGTTATGGGACTTGGGGAGTCCCGGGGTTGGTATGGCTATAAAGATCTGATGGATAACGTTTCCAATGGTGCAACGGCAGCCTACTCCGGTAGCTTTACGGCTTCTCTGGAAGCGATTCCTGGTGAACAGGTAACCGCAGGATCAGTGTATGCGCAGTCACAAGTTGTTATCAGTTTGCAGTAAGTGGCAAAAATGGGCCATGCTCATGACGGTGCTCCTGCTGCCTTGCTCTGTATTTGCGGTAGTGAATGCTGAAGTCACCCGGGTCGTGATTGCGGGTACGGATAAGGGTAAAGCGGACGCATTACTGAGGCTGGCGAACTCTGACAAAGAACCTACATTGGTACAGCTCTGGCTGGATGAGGGTGATCCTGCGGTGGCCCCTGACAAAGTGAAAACATCGGTGGTGATCATCCCGCCAGTGTTTAAGATGGCACCTGGGGAAATCAAATCAGTCAGGATGATGGTCCCCGTATGGGAAACACTCGCTCAGGATCGGGAAACACTGTACTGGTTGAATATTTATCAGATCCCACCGCAGAAGGCCGTCCATTCAGATACGACTCCCCGGGTAATCTTACCTTTACGGATCAGAATGAAAGTGTTTCTGCGTCCGAAGGGAGTGGCCCCTCTTGCAGAAGCAGATGGACAGAAACTTCGCTTTCAGCAGAGCCGTACACCAAAAGGGCGGGTGATGCGGGTGATGAATCCGACAGCCTGGTATATGACCATCAATAATATTCACTGTGGCAACTATACGGCAGAAACGGTGATGGTGGCGCCATTCAGTGACCTTGACATCCCATTAAAGGGGAAAACGGGAACATGCCAGCGTGTGAGTTATGACATCCTCAATGATGAAGGGAATATCTGGTCATACACAGGCGCAACCATATAACTGAATGTAAGAGACAGAAATGGTTAAGAAGACTGTCTCTTACATTTTTCCTCTTTATTCAGACTCGACTTTTTCACAGAGGAAATAGGGTGTGACAGAGGTCATGAACATGAAGTTATTTGCATCGACCTTCTTTATTTTCAGCAACATAGAATGTTCTTTTTCATTGCTGGAGTAAAATTTAGGGAGCAATTTTTTAATTGAGGCACTGGCTGAACTTTCATCTTCAAGGTAAGTGGTTTCATCATTGTAAAAGATAAACCCATGACCACTGGATTTGTATTTAAATGACTTTTTTAAACTGATATTGGAAATGATATCATTGTTTCTAAACTCTTTTCCTTTGATAGAGACAAAACCGCTTCCATATTCAAACGTGTAATCCAGAGAGAGTTTAAGGATAGTGTCGTTAGCAAAAAGTTTATAATTGCTGACGCATTGCATATGATCAATCTGGTTCCGCCCATTTAAGTAGACAAAGGGAACGACAGCCATAATAGGAATGACAAAAAATAAAACAATCATTTTAATTTTCATTTTTTTTAAATCCTGCATAATAACTTGAACGGCAACCGTTTTTTTGTCCTGAATCATCCATTGGTCGCGCACACTGAATCAATGAAAATCTTTTATTCGGTGGGGTATTGGTAATGTACCACCACTCTTCTGAAGAGCATGAAAGTGTGTTTGTTTTTAAAAAATCAAAAAAGATATCATTACTTTCATGAGCATCATTTCTCATTATATGGCATAAACTATTTATAGTGGTTATTTCTGTATATTTTTTAAAGCTGAATTGTGATGTTTTTTTATATGAAAACAGAGACAAAATGATGAAATAAAAGATAACTGTCATGATGAACAGATATGTTTTTTTACTTTTAAATAAATGAACAGAAAAAGTTTCCTGAACGGATGTGTCTTCTGTTTCCGGCTGGTATTCTTGTGGCTGATTTGCGTTAGCATTTTGCTGAGTTTGCTGAGTTTGCTGAGTTTGCTGAGTTTGCTGAGTTTGCTGAGTTTGCTGAGTTTGCTGAGTTTGCTGAGTTTGCTCTGCATGTTCTTTGGTTGTTTCAAATGGTTCAATGTCGGCGATAATGGAAAATCCCTTTTTAGAAAAGGTATTGATGATATTTTCTTCATAACCAACAGTTCTGAACGATTTTCTGAGTAAAGAGATGTTCTGATACAAGGTGCTGACATTCGTATGCATCCCTCTTGACTGCCAGACTTCGGCTATAAAATCATTATGACTGACGATTTCTCCTTTATTTTTTATTAATAAACTCAGGCATAAACTGACTGGCAGTGTTAAATTAAAAAATCTTGATGGATCATCTGAGTTTTTTAATGTGTGGTTCTCCTGGTCATAAATGATTTTATTGTTAATTATAAATATCATAATGATAATTCTCATTAAAGATTAATTACGATTCATAATGCAACATTGTAGCATATAAGATAAGTTATATATTTTATTTTAGAATATTGATTGAATCGTTAAGAACAATCAATTATGTGATATTTTATTGATTTAGATCAATAAAGGTTTACTGCTGTTTATAAAAACAGATTAATTTTTTATTCATTTATGCGAAACGTCCTAAGTGCATTTGAAATATATCCTGCCAAAATGGCAGGAATTTCTAATTCGTCCTCCACTCCAGGATGGAACCTTTAATCATCATCAGAACGTGATATGTGTTGTTTATCTCCCAGAAGATAGTCCAGAGATATCCTGCCAGGTCCCCATGCGACCAGTGCCAGAGCCATTGCTACCCAGGTCAGGTGAATCGGCCAACCTTCAGGAATGGTCATTTCAATGATACAGGTCATCAGAAAAATACCTGAGGCAGCAAAGCGCGTTCCTAGTCCCAGAATCAATAAGACAGGGAAGATGATTTCTCCGCATCCCGCCAGAAAGGCAAAAATTTCCGGATGCGGGAATGAATAAGGGCCGCCAGGAAGGTGTAACTGAAAGAGGCTACTGAAGAGTTCTACCGCAGTGTCTTTTAGCTGGAAGAAACCCTCCCATTTCAGTATTCCGGATTGCCAAAAGGGTACTGCCAGGGCGGCCCTCAGTAGCAGTTGCGACAACCAGGGTTGCACGGCTCTCTGCATTATGCGGTTTGTCCGGTGTATAACAGGATGAGTTTTATGATTATGCATATCAGTCTCCATTCAGAATTGCAGTAAAAACTCCGGCCGATATCATTCCAGCCAGATTCGCCGAGAGATCAAAATCAGCACATTCTTCCAGTGCCGCGATCGTGGCTTCGCCAAGAGTGTGCCCCTGGCAAAGGGTGGTAAGAAAAGTCGCGCCACCAGAGGGTAAACGTGTTACCACGACATCGCTTTCCGGACGGGTGATCAGGGTATCTTCCGCTTCATCGGAGCAGAAAGTTCCCTCCGGTTCCGCAACGCGATACAGGGAAAAAATGCGGGTGACTGGCCAGCATGATCGCAGCACACAGGTTGCAGGATGAGGAACAAAGCGCATATCGGCCAAAAGGGTGGTTTCTGCTTTTATCAGAATGTCAGGGAGAAGTACTGGCAGATCGGCTGCATGCCAGGCGTTAAGCCATGCACGCTCAATTCGGGCTACATCGCCAAGCCAGGGATAATCCTGTGCATATTCATAATGATCAATAAAATCAGGGAAATTCTGACCATACTCTGCAAGTACAGGCGATTCTGGCAAAGAGGCTCTGACGTAAAAACGGGCCATTGCGCGGAAAAAATCTGTTCCTGTAATTCTCTGTGTTGCCGGATAAATTGACGCCAGAGCATTAATCAGGCTGACCGTTACGTTGTTGCGATAAACGTTGTAGCGGGAGGTGACTCCTTTTTTATCTCTGGCGATGACATCAGCCGGTACGGCCATTGTGGGATTCGTTAATCCTGCGGCAAAAAGGGCGGTAAACGTTGTGTTCTCTGTCATGATTTATGTCCCATATCATTTAGCGCTGAAACCTCCCGATACTGCGACAGTAACTTTCGTGCTTTCATGGCTTCCGCTTTAAGATATGGCCAGTCAGGTAACTCACTGTCCCATTCCACAAGCGTTGGGAGTGGTCGTTGGGTGATCAGATTTTCATAAAGAGCCCATACGGGATCAGCAATCGCTCGATCATGGCTGTCAATCAGCAGTCGCTCGCCTTCATCATCGGTTTGCTCACTGTGGCCCGCGAGGTGAATCTCACCCACACTTTTCAGTGGAAAAGCCGAGAGATAATCCTGAGCCAGGAAGCCATGATTGGTTGCAGAAACAAATACGTTATTAATGTCCAGCAACAGCCCACAGCCTGTCCGGCTGACGACCTCGCTGAGGAAATCCGTTTCACTGAAGGTTGATGAAGCAAAGGTGATATACGTTGCCGGGTTTTCGAGTAGCAACTGGCGTTGGATCGTGTCCTGTACCTGATTGATGTGGCTGCATACGGTATTCAGGGTACTGGTCGTGTAGGGAAGAGGGAGTAAATCATTCAGATAGAACCCCTCATGTGATGACCAGGCAAGATGCTCTGAAACCAGAAAAGGCTCGTAACGGCGGATGACTTCCCGGAACCGGGCAAGATGTTGCTTATTTAGCGCAGCCGGGCTGCCGATAGACATACTGACACCGTGAATGGATAGCGGGTAACGGTGACGCAGTGCTTCCAGCATTCGATGTGGTGTGCCGCCCGCCCCCATGTAATTCTCGGCATGAACCTCAAAAAACAGAGGGGTGAGATGATCCTGCAAAATGGATTGCAGATGTTCTGGTTTAAAACTGGTCCCTGTCAGAACATCTGTAGCCGACGGATGGGGGCATCCAGGATGACGCCCGTTCATGATTTCGCTTCCATTTTTCATCATTACCGCCCCCATGAATATTTTGTTAAATCAGGATTTAATCGGTTTCAGTGAGCCATGGCCTCCACCCGGTACGACGATTTTTTCGCAGGTTCCGGCCTGCACAAACTTCCATGCATTACCCTGAAAATCTTTTATTGAGGTTCCCTGACAGGTAGTGCCAGGTCCGGCAGCACAATCATTCTGACCTTTCAGGGCAACGCCGTAGCACTGCTCTTTATGAGCTGCTTTGGCGGCACTTTCTTCCGCTTTAGTCAGTGGGGCTGCATGAGCAACCGTTGCCATCAGACTGGCAACAGCGCCGGCAATCAGTGCAGAGGTAACCGTTTTTTTCGATGTCATGATGTTCTCCTGTTTAGAAAATGAGTGATACTCGGTGTGAGTACAAAAGGTCATTCGTGGCAGGCGCGCAAAAGGTTACATCGACAAAAAAAATATTATTCAGGGGATAAAGACGGGTATCAGCAGATGCGCCAGACTCCACCTGACGGTGGAGTGGCAGGAGAAAAGAGGGCTGGAGCGGATATTACCAGCGCAGGAGGCGCTGACCGAGCAGAGCACCCACACCAGCAGGCAGTAGCATACCGATCAGATACCATATTCCCCAGAAGGCTGGGCTCATTTCGGGGCAGTGGAAACAGTAAATGACCGCTGCCATTGAACCGGCCAGTAATCCAGAGGCCGCTCCTGCAAGACGTAAACGTGTTGGAGCCAGCGAACGCATCGTTTTGAACACAATGACCATCCCCGGAAGGGATAGCAGCAGAATATTAAACGGACAGGTACGCCAGGATTGCCCCAGTAACATTGTCTGCCAGGTTTCCGGTTGTGATCGGCTTAACCACAATGCACCTGTGATCCAGACGACAAAGACAGGGGTAATAAGCAGCAGCCAGATCATTCCCATTCTGCTACCCGGTCGGGATAAACGTAGCGTGGTCAGCCAGGCACCTGCGGCGATCACTGCCGGGAAGGCCACTTTTCCCCAGAATAGCGGTGTGGCACTGATGGAAGAAAGGTCAGCGCGTGGCCCGAATATTGTCAGCATCAGTACCAGAGCGCCTGCTATGGTAATGCCGACGGCAGCGGAAAAACGCCACAGCAATGTACTGTACCGTACGGGGCTGACCCCGGTGGAAAGCATACTGATGAGCTCATCTGTTTTCATAATAATTCTCTCAAACGTAATGCCAGTGCTTTGATTCCCCGGTGGATACTGACTTTAATGACAGATTCTGACAGACCGGTCAGGGCGGCGGTTTCTGCCACGCTTAAGCCTTCCAGCTTAACGTGTTGAATTGAGCGTCGTTGTTTTTCCGGTAATTGTTCCAGTAACTGTCTGACATCGCGTTCTGCCTGTTCTGATTCATCACCTTCAGTTGCAAACATATCACTTTCAGGCCCCAGAGGTTGCATTACGGCATGATGCCGGTAACGAGCTCGAAGAAAATCAGCCAGTTTATAGCGGGTTATCCCGTGAACCCAGGCACTGAGTGGATCAGCGGGTCGCCATGTATGGCGGGCATTGTGCACTGCCAGCAGTATCTCCTGCACGATATCTTCAATATCATCCTGATAAGATGACAGTTTCCAGCGTAAAAAGCCGCGCAGATAACGCGCCAGCTCGGTTAAGAATTGCTGGTAATCAGCGGCGTTCCCTTCCAGGCCACTGAGAAAAAGGGCTCTGAAACGTTGTTCTGTGGAAAGCAATGCCATGTCTCCACCTTGATTTAGCCATTTTGCTTTGGATCTGGATATTAGCACTGTTTCTGAGTGGGTTTTATATGATGATGTTGAGTCGTGTGCCCCATCGTCTGGTTAGCCGCGTTGCCGGTTTTTACTTAAGGGCACTAATAATAGAAATGAGTTTTCTGAGGTTATTATTTATAAACAATCGCCGTGCCGCGGGAATTATGCGTAACTTCAAATGAAGTGATTTTGAAATAGTTTCCGCCCATTTTTTCTGCTTTATTTTTAAGCCCGTGAATAATGTCCGATGTTGACCCTGTCAGACTATTGTAGCTTACGCTGCCTATTTCCGTCTCGCCGGCTGGTAGCGGTGAAGTAAAGGTGACTTCTGTTGCAGCCATGCTGACAGAAGAAAAAATAAGTGTGCTGAGGAAAATAATGTTTTTCATTATGCTGCTCCTGCTGTTTTATGTTTGGCTGTTAATAAAATAATACGCGAAACAGCGCGTTTTAAATTAACAAAAGCAGACCTTCGATCCTCTTTTCCGGGCAACATTTTTTATCGGATAACATTCGCACAGCGGCGTTAATTTTTGCTCCGGGTTAAATCCGGGTGCGCACCCAGGTTTTTCCGGTATCTCTCCGGCGTAGTGCCTGAAATCTTCATAAACATAATAATAAACGAGGACGAATTACCGTAGCCAAGCCGCCAGGCTATTTCCTGAATAGTCATATTGCTTTTCAGCAGTGGCAGCGAGTGGAGAAAGCGTAAATTTGCCCGCCATTCGCGAAACGACATGTGTAGCTTGTCATGAAAGCGGCGAGAAAGCGTTTTTTCCGAGGCAAACACCTTTTCACTCCACTGCTGTAGCGTTTGAGTATCGCCGGGATTTTTATGTAAGTAGTTGAGAATCGGGTGAATAAACTTATCGTCGGTAGTGGGTAAGTAGGCGGGCCTTTTCGAGCTCTCCTCCAGTTGATCGATGATCACTTTTGACAGCGTCAGATCTTTTTCATCGTGCAGAATATCGACTTTGCGGCGCAGCAAATCGTTAATAATAGCGCGCACGATATCGGAAATATCAATAATGCAGGGTGTGGCCGGCAGACGATGACAAAATTTACGGGGTATGGAAACCGAGCAGTATTCCGTATTTTTCTCATTGTAGCTGGAGTGCAGCACGCCAGGAGGCAGCCACACCGCATATTGCCAGGGGGCAACCAAATTTTGTTCGTTATTGATGTTAATTTCCATCAGGCCGACATTAATAACATTAAGCTGGCCCCACTCGTGTTTGTGTAACACAAATTCCGTGTGCTCTGTCAGCGTCGCATTCAGTACGCTGATGTGCTCCTCGGATATTTGCAGGCCCTCCAGCAGTGAATTATGGTAGTTCCTGTTTTTCATAAACGTTTCCAATTTCATTTATGAGGGAGAGAATGCACAGAGAAACTCTCTGTAATTCCCCGGTTTCGTTCGCGGCCTGCGCCTGCAGCCGCGCTGCGCACTCTGAATCAACGTGCAGCTCGCCGTCTTCAGCCCACAGGTGAAGCTGCGCGATTAAGACACTCAGCACACCATCACCGAGCCCATGCAGGTGAACGTGTTGCACAATAACATACAGCGACATGATATCGGTCAGCACCCGGAAATCATCCCCGGTGTGCGCAATGCACAGGCTACTTTTTCGCAGTTTATCGAGTGTTTGCTTTAGCTGACGGTGCATATCGAACTGCCTCTTTTCTGCGTCCCGCAGCAATTGCCGAAGCGAATCGATAATCAGATCTCGACTGCGCATCTTTTTATTTTCCGGGAATAGCATCACCATGCCGAGACTGGCGATAGCAACGCCGGATATACCTCCCAGGGCGCTATTCATATAGGTCATGTAATCCGCAACATCGGTATTGGAGAGCTCGGCAGAAAGATAGAACTGGGTTAAAAAGGTGATGCCGATTAAAAACGTTTTCGGCGTCGCCATCAGCCAACCGCCGTAGATTAAAAACGGTAGCTGGGCGATAAAGTAGAAAGCGGGCTCTGTCCGGGCATAGCTAAAGTCGTAGATGGCATGAATATACAGCCAGGCCGCCAGCGCGCCCTGGATAGTGCCGTTAACGATCTCCCGGGCGCCGCTGAGCGGGGCGGGGTAGGAGGAGAGCAGTACGATATACACCACTCCCAGAATGACCATATCGCTGCCGGCGCTCCAGCCGGTGATATACCACAGCGCGAACAGCAGCGCCGAGACCAGCAGCGTCCGCGCTCCGCGCCCTAAAGCCTGTGACACCGATTTATACTCCGGAAAGCGATGCGGCTGGGCAAGGTCTTTATCGCGAGATTTGTTCCACTCGCGCCGATAACGCAGCGCCTTGTTCATCAGGCTGTCGTAATCGTTGCGGATGCTGGTGGAGATCTTCCCGCCAATCATCATCGAGTGGCGCAGGGTATTGGTATAGAAAAAAGCCAGCAGGGCGTGGAAGGCGAAATTGTCCAGCATGCTCCCCGCGCGCAGGCTCAGGGCAGACTCATAGTGAATGGTGGTCTTATTCGCCAGCAGCTCAGCTATCGGGCCAAACTGCGCTTTCAGCGACCCGGCAGAGACCGGTTCACCCCGGCGAATTTGTCTGTGCTGCCGCGCCGCGCCTTTGTAAATCGTCACAATACGCTCGCTAATATTGAAATTGCTGTAGCGCATAAACAGCAGCAACGAGGTAATCACCAAAACCGACATCCCCAGCGTGACGTCGGTGGCGCGAAAAATCAGGGCGTGGAAGGCGTTGTCCGGCGCATCCAGCACTGGGATCGACACAAAAGCGTAAGTGTATCCCGCAAGCTGGTAGATATAGGCGTTCTCATTCCTGACAAAGCTCGACAGTACGGTCATGGTGGTGACCCACAGCAGAGACAGGGCGATAAAAAAGAACGGATTTTCCGGAAATAGCGAAACGACCGCAGAAGAGGCCAGAATGCCCATCGCCGTGCCCAGCAGGCGGTTTCTGGCTTTCAAATACAGCGCCCCCACGAAAGATTGTGACACCACAATGGCGCTCATGATCGAGGTGGACACGCCATCAATGCTGAAATAAAACGAGATCAGCTGAATAGAGAAAACAGCAATAATCAGATGGACAAGACGCACCGCGGTGAAGGAGATATTCATGTTATTCAGCAAGTTCCACGGTGCAGGTCATGCCTGAAATCAGCGTATCGTAGTGTTTAACGTTCGGGCTGATGGCAATACGTACCGGAATGCGCATCGGCAGCCGTACCCACTCGAAGGTCGGATTGACATCGTGCAGCTCTCCCGTGCCGCTTTTGTCACTGCTGTCGCTAATACCGCGGGAAATACTCTCCACGCTGCCGGCATAGACGCTTTTGCTGTTCAGCAGGATGATTTTTGCCCTCTGGCCGGGATGTACTCGCTGGATCTGATCTTCCTGGAAGTAGGCATACACGTAAAACGCGTCTTTTTTTACGATGGAAACGATATTTTTACCGGCGCTGAGATAATCTCCCGGGTGAATTTGCAGATTGGAAATATAGCCGTCAGCGGGCGCAACGATCTTCGTTTTACTCAGGTTAAGCTCGGCTTGGCGATTATTCTCGACGGCTTCGGCATACTGGGCCAGAGCTGCAGTGTAGTCCAGCCCGGCATTATCCACCTCTTCTTTACTCAGTGCGCTGCCCGACAGATTGCGGCGGCGGTCATACATTTTTTTCAATCGCGCAACGTTAATCTTTTGCGCCTGCATGGCCTGATAGGTCTGCGCTGCACGAATTTTATAATCGCGATCGTCGATGGCAAACATCAGCTGCCCTTTTTTAACCTGCTGATTATCCTGTACATAAGTATGTTCAACGTAGCCCTGCACTTCGCTGGCGAGGGTAATAACGTCGCTTCTGACTCTGCCATCACGTGTCCACAGGCCGTATACCTGCTGGAGATAAAGGGTGTAAACCGCGCCGCAGCCGATCGCGAACAGCAGCAGAGTTACTGTGATATTCCTGATATTTTTCATTTCAAATCCAGCGCTCAAAAATAAAGACGCTTAACAGATAGAGAGAAAAACAAAATAGCGGCTTGTGCCAGACATTTTTCCAAAAGCTGAAGTGTTTAATCAGGATTAATATCCCTTTATACAGTAGCCAGGCCTCAATAATCGCGATGAATATATTGGGGAAAGCCATGCTAAATAATACCGAGTCTTCCATTAGCCACGTCTTTGTCATCAATCATAAGTGATAATGATTATCACATGTCGCTTTTCCTTTGCTGTAAACAAAACCGGACTCCGGATTAACATAACCGGACTGAATGACCAGGTTGATCTGTCCCCAGTATTAGATACAACATTCAGCGAGTAAGATTGGCTGGTGGCCCTGACCCGAAATCCTGCATCAGCACAGGGAAGGCGAGGGGGAGTAAAGGGAAGGGCACAACACATTGATTTTTAATGGGAGCAGAAACGCAAAAACCCGCCACAAGGGCGGGTTTTCTGAATAGTGGTGCCAGGACTCGGAATGGGTTTTGTTTTGTAATTGCATTGATTAGTATGGTTTTTATCTTGTTCCATAAATGTTGAGGCCCCCATTAAGGCCCCCTTCTGCAAAGCGTCAAAATTTGATGGTTGAACAGGAACTTTTACATCCATCTGAATGCTATTTGATGGCAAGGTGTAGTGATCTACTACGGAATCGCAGTGAGCACCATCCGTGTTTGAACATGATACCATAATTTGGTTCCTTACTGTTTAGTGGGCAACGCCCCCGGATAGTGCCGGGCGATGATGTCATTCAGCCCATCGACCAGCTCTGGTCGCTTAAAGGTGATATGCGCCGTTCCCTTCTGAAAATACTTAATCACAAACATCTCATCCTCGTAACGATTGCTGTGCCTGTTTTCATGGATATGATCGCCCAGACGACGGGTACCCTACCTCCGGAACAAACCGTCGCTGAACTTGCACATTTTGCCTGGTGCGCCCTTGTCGCATTACGTACTGCGCAGCATGATGGCAAGGCATTGTCGCCACTCAGCACGCATGCATTTTTACTGCGCTGGTTAACGTTGGCGTATAAGCAAAAACGGTTTCCGCGTACCATTGCATCCGATATTGAAGGATTACTGACGCTGGGGCGAAACAAAGGTCTGGCTGCTGGCTTACTTAACCGCGTGGAGTATCTGTGGTCATCCTGTACCGGGCCGGTACCCGCTCAGTCTGATTTGTACCGGCTGACGTACGTTATTGAACA
>Ga0157366_1000075_pt1 | contig 57499 bp, 49 predicted proteins | sample AttbisABBM1_FD_113149 | JGI IMG/M metagenome (GOLD analysis project Ga0157366, IMG submission 113149) | Fungus gardens microbial communities from leaf cutter ant in Botucatu, State of São Paulo, Brazil - Atta bisphaerica ABBM1 | ecosystem: Host-associated > Fungi > Mycelium > Unclassified ...
TCACGGGATATTACAGCCAGCTCAGACCCCATCAATATAATGGTGGTTTGACGCCGAATGAATCAGAACGATTGTTCTGGAAAAACTCTAAATCCGTGGCCAGTTTTGCTTGACCACCACAGAGAGACTGACATCCTGAATAACATTTCCACTGAGGTAAATCCCCGTGCTTTAGAAATAAAGAAACTACTATCTATTTAACCCCGGTTTCTTTCCCGTTTTTCTTGCAACAGCCTTTTATCTGCAAGATGCCGTATGACGGGGTATACTGCCGATTCCGTTTCACCCACTGGGAACCCACCTTAAATTATGCGTATCACCCACTTTACTCATCTGCGGCTGGCACAGGCGTTTGTTGACTATATGGCGACGCGTGGCATTACGCTGCGCATTGAGCAGGAAGGTGACTACACGCTGTGGCTGGATGATGAATCAAAATTCAGCGTGGTCGAAAACGAACTTAATCAGTTTATCCGCGAACCTGACCATCCTCGCTATCAGGCTGCCAGCTGGAAATCCGGTAACACAGACAGCGGGATTAAATATGTCAGCCCAGCCGGGCCGCCCCTGATGACTCGGGTAAAAGCGATGGCGGGACCCGTCACGCTGATAGTGAGTGCTGCTTCTGTCATTGTCTATTTACTGATTAGTATGCTGGGTTATGCCCCGGTGATTGACTGGCTGGGTTGGCCACAGGACAGCATGCAGCATTTCCAGGTATGGCGCTGGGTTAGCCATATTTTGATGAATTTTTCACTGGTAGCATTGTTAAGTAACCTGCTGTGGTGGTTTTATGTGGGTGGCAGAATAGAGAAACAACTCGGCAGCGGCAGACTGTTTACTATCGCGCTGATTTCCGCGTTGTTATGTGGATTCGTGCAGTCGAAGTTTAATGCGTTCTGGTTTGGTGGCTTGTCAGGTGTTGATCACGCATTAATCGCTTATGCCTGGTTATATGCCATGCGCGATCCACGTAGCCAGTTAAACATTAACGGTGCCCTGTTAGGGTTTTTTGTAGTGTGGATTGTGCTTGAAGCAATGGGTATTTTTGGTGCGAATACCGGACTGCCCAGCCATATAACTGGTCTGCTGGTGGGGCTGGTAATGGCGTTTGTTGATACCCGTAAGATAAAACGATAATAACAGGGGAATTCTTTTGAAACAGACACAACGTCATGACGCCATTATTGATTTGGTTCGTCGCCAGGGATATGTCAGTACCGAAGAGCTGGTGGAACATTTTGCCGTCAGCCCACAAACGATTCGCCGTGATCTGAACGAACTGGCGGAACAGAATAAAATCCAGCGCCATCACGGTGGTGCTGCGTTGCCATCCACTTCAGAAAACAGTGCCTGGCAGGACCGCAAAATGATGTGGTCAGCAGAGAAAGCGCGAATTGCACAACGGGTTGCCAGCCAGATCCCGGATGGTGCATCACTGTTTATTGATATCGGCACTACGCCGGAAGCCGTGGCTCATGCGCTGATGAACCACAGTAATCTGCGTATTGTGACCAACAATTTGAATGTGGCCGTTTTGCTGATGGCGAAACCCGATTTCCGCCTGATTCTGGCCGGAGGGGAAGTCCGCACCCGTGATGGCGGTATTATGGGGGAAGCGACTCTCGACTATATTTCTCAGTTCCGCCTTGATTACGGCATTCTGGGCATTAGCGGGATTGATCTGGATGGTTCCCTGCTGGACTTTGACTATCACGAAGTCCGTACCAAGCGGGCGATTATTGAAAACTCGCGTTGCGTTATGCTGGTTGCCGATCACTCAAAATTTGGTCGCAACGCAATGGTGAACCTGGGTGATATGGGGATGATTGACTACCTGTTCACCGATGAAGTTCCGCCAGCAGAGATTATGAAAAGCATTGAACTGCACGAGGTTCATCTGGAGTTGTGTTAATCCGGCGTCCCGGCAACCATAAGGTTCCGGGACGTTGTAAAGACAGTGTGTGCGGACTTCCTGGTTACGACACCTCTGCGCGGCTAAGCGCCAATACCCATCAACTGCAACAATTGTTGTGCCTGCTGTACGGCTTCCTGACGATGTACTACGCCCAGTTTCTGATACAGATTGCGAATATGCGTTTTAATGGTAGTGGCTGCCACATCAAGTTCAGCGGCAATTCGCTCATTACTGTAGCCCGAATAAATCAGCCCCAGAACCTGCCATTCTCGCTGGGTCAGTGGACTGGTACGGATCAACTCTGGCACCTGCGGATGGGTGAGCAGGCGGGTGACAAAGCTCTCGTCAAAGTGAGCAAATTTATGGCGATGATGCTGATTAATATCCTGCAGGATCCGCTGGGCACGCCGATGTTCCATTTCTGGCAAGGTGTTTAGTTGCAACAACTGACGAAGTTGTTGCGCCATCGATTCACCTTCTATCACGAAATGGCTGATAAAACCGGTGCGGTTTGCCAGAGTCAGTGCCTCAATCAGGGCTTGTTGTGCCTCTGTTTTACGGCCTTCCCGCCAGTAAAGGGTGTTAGCCAGTAACAGATTGCGGTTAAGATCACTGATTAACTGCAAACGTCGGGCATTGTCATTTAATTCGTCCAGAACCACTTCAGCCTGACTGAACTGCCCCAGCAGGATCTGCACCCGGGCAATATTACGCCACTGTCCCTGTAAGAAATGATTGTCTGCATCTGATGATTTTGGCGTCAGACTCAGCCAGCTTTCAGCCGCCGTCAGATTATGCGTCATCTGCCAGTAGATCACCCGGGCTTCATCGGCATTGGTGACCCAGTCGCTGTGATAATGACCGTTACTCAGAAGATTCTCACAGCGCGTCAGATAGCGTCGTGCATTGTCGATATTGCCGCGTGCCAGGGCACATTTAGCCAGCACCGTCAGGCACTGTAACTGCTGTTGTGGATGGAAATTTTCCAGCACTTTCAGGCCATCACGCGCCGCTTTTTCGGCGTCATCCAGGCGCGACCAGGAGAGCAGTAACTGTGCCCGCAGGCGCAGCAGGAACTCGTGCATTGGCAACTGTTCCAGACCTTCTTCCGTAATCAGATGGAAGGCCTGTTCCTGGGTATCCCATGCAGTTTGCAGATAACCCTGGGCAATTAAAATTTCACTCTGTTGTAAGAGCGCCCACAGTGCGTAGTGGCAGACATTTTCCTGCCGTGCCATGTGTGCGGTTTGCTGCATCATTGCCAGCGCAGGTGCCAGTTCTCCCCGGCAATGCAGTACTTCTCCCCGGACAGAGGTGGCTACAATACGGCTAAACGCGCAACTGAGTGGCAGGGTTTCCAGCGCCAGCAGGGCCAGGCGATCCGCTTCATCCGGGCGACCTGCATTGATCGCAACCTGGGCGCGCAGAGCATTAAATTCCGCACTTAGCTGTGTATCCACCACAACCTGTTCCAGCGCCATCTCCTGTTCGGCACGGGCCAGTAACTGATCAACATCGTTATAGCGGTGCTGACTTTGCGCCAGCCAGGCTTGTAACAGAATGAGCCGGGGATTTTCCACCAGTTGCTTCCAGGGCAGCGCCTGTAACCCTTTTTCCAGCAGCGTGAGTTCGCTGTGGTTAAACAGCGTCCACGCATGACGCAGCAGGATATCGCGTAGCAATGGGATATCCTGAGCCTCCAGCGCGTGATGCAGCGCTTCCCCGGCATATCCCTGAGCCATCCAGCCTTCGGCTGCGGCGCAATGGATAGCGTGTAATTCGCTGCTCAGTTCCCACTGGCAACGCTGGCGCAGGAAGGAGGCAAACAGGGGATGGAAATTAAACCATTCACCGCGTTCATCCATACGCTGAATAAATAGTCCCTGGCGTTCCGTCTCTTCCAGCCGTCGCTGACCACTCTCTTCATGGGTCAGATGAGCGATCAAACCATCGTTCATTGAACGCAGGACAGAGCTGCGTAACAGGAAGTTGCGCGTAGCCGGATCCACACAATCCAGCACTTCATCCACCAGATAATCTGCCAGATGGCTGGCATTAATCTTTGCCAGACGCTGTGCCGATTGATGTGTCGGTGTATTGGACTGACGGGCAGAAAGGGTAATCAGTTGCAGCGCTGTAGCCCAGCCAGCGACCTCATCACAGAGTCGCTGTGACTCCTGCTCGGCAATCGGTTGTTGCAAACGGCTGGCAAAAAAAGCACCCGCTTCTTCATGGGTAAATGCCAGCGACTGACTGTTAATTTCCAGCAGTTGTTCACGCACTCGCAAATTGGCGATACCCAGTGAGGGCAGGTTGCGGGAAAGGATCACCAGCGTCAGATTTTCGGGCTGATGGCGGATAAAAAAGCGCATCGCCTGGTGAATGTCATCGTTGGTCAGCAGGTGGTAATCATCAATCACGATCGTCAGCGGTGTATACCATTCCGCCAGTTCGATAAACAACTGGGAAAATAACGTATTGAGTGAGGCATACTGGCGTTTTTGCGCCAGCGCTTCGCTGCGCACACAGTGTCCGCCAGTTGCCTGCTGGATTGCCGCCATAAAATAACTGGCGAAGCGTTCCGGGTAATTATCACTGTCATCAAGCGAATACCAGCCAAGACCGCTTTTCCCGGCAGCCCATTGCGCGATCAGGGTGGTTTTGCCATAGCCCGCTGGACTGGTGACCAGCACCAGTCGGTACAAATGACTATTAACCAGTTTGGCGATCAAACGATCGCGCACCAGCGTATTCTCTAATCTTAGCGGTCTGCTCAGTTTTGAGGGTATTAGCATGGTTTACGTTTCATGTGGGATATATGCGCCATCCTTTAGTGATGACATTGTGTATAGCGTGTTTAATAAACAAATGAATTATTTCACAGCGTGTAATAAACACCTTCGGCCAGGATGGATTGTATTGCAAGGCGCGGTGCAAACAGACATGCGGTTAGTTGCGCTACATCACATTTCTTCATATTTTTTTACAGCACATTTCTACCTACGCCCCACAGCTCCTCCCTGGTAAAAATTCACCGGGGATGATGCTCTGTCACAGAGTGTCATTAGCATGTGCATATCGGTCTGACAAAACACTTCGGGTCCTGACGGCAGCGAGCCACTTTGAAACCATTTTGTGAGGGAAGTTATGTTGCAACAGCAATTCAATAAAGCACAGTTTGACGCGGCTCTGACGCGTCAGTGGCAGCATCTGGGTTATACCTCTGCCTCAGAGATGAACTCACATCAGTGGTGGCAGGCGATCAGTGCGGCACTGGCTGAACTGCTGGCAGCGCAGCCTGTCGTGCAGCCACAGCAGAATCAGCGGCATGTAAACTATATCTCGATGGAATTTCTGATTGGGCGGCTGACCGGTAACAACTTGCTGAATCTGGGCTGGTATGACGATGTCAAAGCGGCACTGGCGGAGCATCAGCGTGATCTGAGTGAATTGCTGGAAGAAGAAGTCGATCCCGCACTGGGCAACGGCGGGCTTGGTCGCCTGGCGGCCTGTTATCTGGATTCGATGGCGACAGTGGGTCAATCCGCGACGGGCTATGGCCTGAATTATCAATATGGTCTGTTCCGTCAGTCATTTGCGGAAGGACAGCAGAAAGAAGCACCGGATGACTGGCATCGCGAGCGCTACCCGTGGTTCCGCCATAATACGGCACTGGATGTGCATGTTGGCATGGGCGGTAAGGTCGTGGAAAACGAAGCAGGAGGTTTTGTCTGGCACCCTGAATTTACCCTGTGTGGTGAAGCCTGGGACTTGCCAGTAACAGGTTATCGTAATGGCGTTGTACAGCCGCTGCGTCTGTGGCAAGCCGCGCATGATCATGCGTTTGATCTGACACTGTTCAATGACGGGAAATTCCTGAAAGCGGAACAGCAGGGTATTGCTGCGGCCAAACTGACCAAAGTGCTGTATCCCAATGACAACCACCAGGAAGGCAAACGCCTGCGTCTGATGCAACAGTATTTCCAGTGTGCCTGTTCGGTCGCAGATATTCTGCGTCGCCATCATCAGGCAGGACGCAAACTGCGTGAATTGCCGGATTATGAAGTGATCCAGCTCAATGATACCCATCCAACCATCGCCATTCCTGAAATGTTGCGTGTATTGATTGATGAACATCAACTGAGCTGGGATGACGCCTGGACTATCGTAAGTAAAACCTTTGCATACACCAACCATACGCTGATGCCGGAAGCGCTGGAGCGCTGGGATGAGCGACTGGTCCGCAGTTTGCTGCCGCGCCACTTTATGCTGATCAAAGAGATTGATCGCCGCTTTAAGAAGCAGGTCGCGAAACAGTGGCCCGGTGATAAGAAAGTCCGGGCGAAGCTGGCGATTGTGCACGATAAACAAGTGCGTATGGCGAACCTCTGCGTCATCAGCGGCTTTGCGGTAAACGGTGTGGCAGCGCTGCACTCGGATTTGGTGGTGAAGGATCTGTTCCCGGAATACCACCTGTTATGGCCGGAAAAATTCCATAACGTCACCAACGGCATTACGCCGCGTCGCTGGCTGAAGCAGTGTAACCCGGCACTGTCTGCCTTGATTGATGAAACACTGAATGTGGAGTGGGCCAACGATCTGGATGTGCTGCGTGGTCTGGAGGCTTATGCCGATGATCCAGCCTTCCATAACCGCTATCGTCAGATCAAACATGAAAATAAAGTGCGTCTGGCAGCCTGGGTCAGGCAACGTACCGGGATTGTGGTCAACCCGGAGGCGCTGTTCGATGTGCAAATTAAACGTCTGCATGAATATAAACGTCAGCACCTCGGGCTAATGCATATCCTCTCCTGCTACAAACGCCTGCGCGATAATCCGCAAATGGAGTGGGTGCCACGTGTCTTCCTGTTTGGTGCCAAAGCAGCACCAGGCTACTACCTGGCGAAAAACATTATTTATGCCATCAATAAGGTGGCGGAGAAGATCAATAATGATCCACTGATTGGCGATAAGCTGAAAGTGGTCTTTATCCCGGATTATCGCATTACCGCTGCGGAGATGATGATCCCGGCGGCGGATCTCTCTGAGCAGATTTCTACTGCTGGCTATGAAGCATCCGGTACGGGCAATATGAAACTGGCCCTGAACGGTGCCCTGACTGTCGGTACGATGGATGGGGCGAATGTGGAGATTGCCGAGCAGGTGGGTGAAGAGAATATCTTTATCTTTGGCCATCGAGTGGACGATGTGAAAGCGTTAAAAGCGAAGGGCTATGATCCGCTGAAACTGCGCAAAAAAGATAAGCACCTCGACAGCCTGCTGAAAGAACTGGAAAACGGCTTCTTTAGTGAGGGCGATAAACATGCCTTCGATATGATGCTGCACAGCCTGAGCAAAGGGGGGGATCCATGGCTGGTGCTGGCTGATTTCCGCAGCTACTGTGAAGCACAACAGCAAGTGGAAGCCCTGTACCGTGACCAGGAAGCCTGGACCCGTGCCACCATATTGAATACCGCCCGTACCGGTATGTTCAGCTCTGATCGCTCGATTCGCGACTACCAGCAACGTATCTGGCAGGCAAAGCGCTAAGGGCAGTTTATGGAAAGTAAGCAATTTGAACAGGCCGCAACCGCTGCGGGCATTGCGGTGGATTATATCAATGCCAAAGGTGAGCGGGAAGTGATCAGCCAGCAGACACGGCAGAAGCTGCTGGTGGCGATGAATGCACTACAGCCTGCTGCCCCGGCTCCTTTACCTGCATGTCAGGTGCTGCGGCAACAACGTGAACAGTCGTTACTGATTGCGGGCAGTGGTGAATATCAGTGGCATTTTCATACAGAAAAGGGAAAAGAGTCTCACGGGCGCATCTCGGCGGGTGAGGTGCTGTCGCTGCCGTCTCGTTTACCGAATGGTTATCACCAGTTGCTGTTAAGCCAGGGGAAAAAGCAGTGGCTGTGCCGGGTTATTATCGCGCCAAAACGCTGCTATGAACCGGCTGCACTGAAGCGGAATGAGAAGCTGTGGGGAGCTTGTATTCAGCTGTATACCCTGCGTTCGGAGCAGAACTGGGGAATGGGTGATTTTGGTGACCTGAAGCGTATGGTGGGAGAAGTGGCCCAGCGTGGTGGGGCGTTTATCGGGCTCAATCCCATCCATGCGCTGTATCCATCAGCCCCGGAAAATGCCAGCCCTTACAGCCCGTCTTCACGCCGCTGGCTGAATGTGATGTACATCGATGTGGCTGCGCTACCTGATTTTCAGCAAAGTCAGCAGGCACAGTTTTGGTGGCAGCAGGATGCAACACAGCACACGCTGGCTACAGCGCGTGAGGCTGACTGGGTGGATTATGGGCGGATTGGTGCGCTGAAAATGACCGGTTTGCGCTATGCCTGGCAGCACTTTAGTCAGCGTTCATCTGAGGATGAAACACTCCAGCAGTTTGAGCAATTTATTACAGGTGGCGGTGAAAGCCTGTTTTATCAGGCGGCTTACGATGCCCTGCATGCTGCAATGCTGCAAAAGGATGCCAGTCTCTGGGGCTGGCCGGTATGGCCGGAAGCCTGGCAACAAGGTGACAGTGATGCAGTACAGCAGTTCTGCCTGCAGCACAGCGATGAAGTGCGCTTCTGGCAATGGTTGCAGTGGCTGGCTCACGTTCAGTTTGATGAATGCTGGCAGTTCAGTCAGCAGCAGGCCATGCCGATTGGTTTGTACCGCGATCTGGCCGTGGGCGTGGCCGAAGGGGGTTCGGAAACCTGGTGTGACCGTGAGCTGTATTGCCTGAAAGCGTCTGTGGGGGCACCGCCTGATATTTTAGGTCCGCTGGGACAAAACTGGGGATTGCCGCCAATGGATCCCCATGTGATGGCAGCCAGGGGCTACCAGCCCTTTATCGATCTGCTGCGGGCCAATATGGCCAGTTGTGGAGCATTGCGTATTGATCATGTGATGTCGTTACTGCGTCTGTGGTGGATCCCTTACGGGGAGACAGCTAACTTTGGTGCGTATGTCTCTTATCCGGTAGATGATCTGATGGCGATCCTGGCGCTGGAGAGTGAACGTCATCAATGTATGGTGATTGGCGAGGATCTCGGTACGGTTCCGGCGGAAATTGTCGGTAAGCTGCGTGACAGCGGGATCTACTCCTGGAAAGTGCTCTATTTTGAGCAGCAGGATCAGAATACCTATCGTGCCCCCTCTGCCTGGCCGCGTCAGTCGATGGCCAGTGCGACAACGCATGATCTGCCTACACTGCGCGGTTTCTGGAGTGACGGGGATTTAACCCTCGGGGAAACGCTGGGGCTGTATCCTGATAAGGGGGTGCTGAAGGGATTATTCCAGGATCGCGCCCGGCAGAAACAGGCATTACTGGAGGCATTACACCGCTATGGCTGTGTGCCAAAGGGATATGCGAAACGGGCAGAAAAACGAGAGATGGATACCACGTTGAATCGCGGGATGCATCGGTTTATTGCCGACAGCAACAGTGCTTTGCTGGGGCTGCAACCGGAAGACTGGCTGGATATGGCAAAACCGGTCAATATCCCCGGAACAACGGATCAGTACCCTAACTGGCGACGTAAACTGTCTGTCAGCATACAGGAGATGTTTGCTGATGACGGTGTTAACCGCCTGATCCGCGATATTGATCGGCGGCGTAAGGCTGTGAAGTCAGCATAAGTGATGGCCTTCGCGAAACTGGCGGAGACCGAAATAAAACGGGCGACCCGAAGGTCGCCCGTAGCAGCACAATACAATGTGTCAGCCGATCAGTAGAACGAGTGCTCACCGCGCTGATGTTCAGTCAGATCGCGCACACCTTTCAGCTCAGGGAAGGTTTGCAGTAACTCTTTTTCAATACCTTCTTTCAGGGTCACATCCACCATTGAACAGCCATTACAACCACCACCAAATTGCAGGATTGCATAGCCGTCATCAGTGATTTCCATCAGTGACACTTTACCGCCGTGGCTGGCCAGTTGTGGGTTGATCTGCGCCTGCAACTGATACTCAACACGTTCAATCAGTGGTGCATCATCGCTGACTTTACGCATTTTGGCATTAGGTGCTTTCAGCGTCAGCTGGGAACCCAGATTGTCGGTAACAAAGTCGATTTCTGCGTCTTCCAGGTATGGCGCGCTCAGTTCATCAACAAATGCCGACAGTTTTTCGAATTTCATTTCAGTATCTGTGGCTTCTACCGCATCCGGTGGGCAGTAGGAAACACCACATTCCGCGGTCGGCGTACCCGGATTAATAACGAATACGCGGATCTGTGTGCCATCTTCCTGTTTTGACAGCAGTTTTGCAAAGTGCTCTTGTGCAGCGTCAGTAATAACGATCATGGCGATTGCTCAATAGTTAACGTAATTTGCGGGCTATAGTACGCCCATCTCCAGCCTGCTACAAGGTTCGGCACAGGCACCATATTTGCACGCTGGCGGCCCCGGCAGCCAGCAAGATGCGACTGATTTCTGCCACGGTGCTGCCGGTTGTGACCACGTCATCAAGCAGGGCGATATGTTGCCCACGCACATCCGTTTTCACCCGGAAAGCGCCGCGCAGATTTCTGCGACGGGCTTGTGCGCTCAGACGGTGCTGGATCCTCCCTTTACGGATGCGAATCAGCCCCCGACGCTCATAACAGCAGCCTGTCCAGTGCGCCAGTTTTTGTGCGATATCCTCTAATTGATTATAGCCGCGTTGCCACGCCCGATGATGATGCAGAGGAACGGACAGTAAGAGGTCCGGGCGCTCCAGTTGATGGCAGCGATGCGCTGTTAACCACCTTAGCAAAATCAGGCGAGCGAACATCACCGCGAGTGCGGTGGCACGATAAAATTTCAGCCGGTTGACCAGAATTTTGAGTGGTGGTCGCCAGGGCGTAATGGCCAGTAACCGTTGCCAGGTCGGGGGCCGTAACAGGCAGCGTCCACAGATGCGATGCGTGCTGCCACTGGGAAGCCCACAACGCGGACAAACGGGGGATTGTTGCAAGAGCTGGCGCAGGCACAGGCTGCACACACCATGATGTGCCAGTTTCAGTGGCATCTGACATAGCCAACAGGCCGCTGGCATTGGTAGCATGATGATCTCCGGGATAAAAACAGGACGATAACCTATGAAACAGCTTTACTGGCAGACTATTGGTGAAGGCGATCATCACCTTGTGCTGCTGCACGGATGGGGACTGAATGCCAATGTATGGCATGGCATCATTGCTCGACTCAGTCCGCATTTTTGCCTGCATCTGGTGGATCTGCCGGGTTATGGTCGCAGCCAGGATTTTCCGGCTCTGACGCTGGATGATATGGTGGCAACGTTGCTAGTACAGGCACCGGAAACAGCGGTCTGGCTTGGCTGGTCACTGGGTGGTCTGGTGGCCAGTAAACTGGCGTTGCAGCATCCTGAGCGAGTGAAGGCGTTGATCACCGTGGCGTCATCTCCCCGTTTTAGTGCAGATGACACGTGGCCGGGTATTCACGCTGAAACTCTGAGCGGATTTCAACGGCAACTGAGTGAGAATTTCCAGCAGACCGTGAAGCGCTTTCTGGCACTGCAAACGCTGGGGACGGAGAGCGCACGTCAGGATGCCCGTCTGCTGCAGGAAGCGGTTCTGGGGCAACCCGCACCTGCGATTGAAGTGCTGAATACCGGATTAGAGATGCTAAGAAGTGTGGATCTCAGAGAGGAGCTGGTCTCGCTATCTGTGCCCTTACTGCGTTTGTATGGTGCGCTTGATGGCCTGGTGCCCCGCAAAATTGCGCCGCTACTGGATACACTGTGGCCGCAGAGTCACAGCCAGATTATTGCCAAAGCGGCGCATGCTCCGTTTATCTCTCACCCGGAGATTTTCTGTCAGCATTTGATTGATTTTATTAATCAATCTTAGCGTTTAGTGTTGACAGCTTTTGCCCTGTGTACAGCCCTGACAGCGAGATGTGATCGTTTTGACCGGGATCATCGCTGGTTTAAGTTTGATTCTGCGTAGCTGTATCAGCACCAGGGCATTAATCAGCACGATACTGGCGATAATCAGGCTGCTACTGCCGGGATGTTGCTGGAAACTGGCAACCTGATAAAACAGGGCTGCCAGGGAATAGGCCAGGTCCAGCCCCCAGAAAATGGAGAACAGCATCCAGCGATGACTGCTTTCACGGGCAATCGCACCCATCACGGAAACACAGGGTACATACAGCAGGACAAAAATCAGATAACTGTAAGCCGCTGCATTACTGGCAAACTTGCTATGCATGGTGCCCATCGCTCCCCCGGCCATTTCTGAATCCCCCATGCTGGCTTCAATCGGATTAGATAAGACACTGACGCTGAACACCTCTTTTATTCCCTGCCAGGTTTCAGAACAGGCTTCCAGTAGTTGATCACGCAGACTGAATTGTTCCGCATCAAAGGGTTGTTGCTGAAGAGCTTCTGCGGTGTATAGCGTATTTAATGTTCCCACAACAACCTCTTTCGCCATGGCACCGGTCAGTAAACCGACTGTGGCCTGCCAGTTATCATCAGTAACGCCAATCGGGGCAAGCAGTGGGGTGAGTGTGCGGCTGACGCTGGCGAGGGCGGACTGATTCATATTGCTGGCTGGCTGACCGTTAAGCGAGAAACTGTTCAGAGCACCAATCAGCATACTGACCAGCACAATGACCTTACCTGCGCGTATCACAAATCCCTGCAGGCGCTGCCAGCTTTGCAGTAACAGGCTTTTCAGGTGCGGGATATGCCAGACAGGCAGTTCCATGACAAATGGGCTGGCACTGCCGCGCATCAGGGTATGTTTCAGCACCAACCCGGTGAGGATCGCCATAACAATGCCCAGGATATACAGGCTGAAGACGATCAGCGCGCCCTGCTGGCCAAAGAAAGCGGCAGTAAAGACCGCAAAAATCGCCAGTCGTGCACCGCAGGAAATAAAGGGGGCCATCAGTACGGTGATTAGCCGTTCACGCGGAGCATCCAGCGTACGGGCTCCCATCACTGACGGAACGTTACAACCAAAGCCGACAATCAGCGGGACAAAGGATTTTCCAGGCAAGCCTAATGCCTGCATCAGGCGGTCCATCACAAAGGCAGCACGGGCCATATAGCCGGAGTCCTCCAGCAGCGAGAGGAACAGGAACATCATGCCGATTTGCGGGACCAGGGGCATCACGGTATTAATCCCGCCACCGATCCCCTGGGCAAGAAACAGCGTTAACCATGCCGGGAAATGCAGGGTTGCCCCCAGCCACTGTGTTCCCTGAATAAAAATGGCAGCAGAACCTATATCGAAGAGCGACTGTAGCGCTCCCCCCAGGTTAATGGCCAGAAAGAACATCAGGTACATCACCAGGAAGAAGATGGGCAGCCCCAGCCAGCGGTTCATCACCAGTTGGTCAAGTCGCTGGGAGAGACTGATCCCGGTATGACCCTGGTGGATGCTTCCCAGGCACAGCGTATTGATGGTGTGATAACGGCTGCTGACGATGGTCTGGGCGATATCTTCCTCTGCCTGCTGTTGTAGCTGGGCTAACAGGGTGGGGATATCCGGTGTTTGTGGTGAACCAGAGGACTGGGCTGCGTTGTGAGTAGCGTGTTGCTGGCTCCAGATATCGCCTTCCAGCATTTGCAGTGCCAGCCACTGTTTCTGCTGTTGTGGCAGAGAAGCCGGTTGTGCGGCGATCAGTTGGTTTACTGCGGTTTGCAGGAATGGCGGATAATCCACGGTCAGTGTGGAGGGGGTGCGGGAACACTGATCAATCGCCCGCTTCAGGTCATCAATCCCTTTACCACGGGTAGAAACCAGTGGAATAACCGGGCAACCCAGTGATTGTGAGAGGGCTGCACAGTCGATGCTGATGCGCTGCTGTTCCGCAATATCCAGCATATTCAGGGCAATAATACAGAGTTGCCCCATTTCCAGCAGTTGGATGGTCAGATAGAGATTACGTGCCAGATTGCTGGCATCCACCACATTAATTACCAGATCGGCTTGACCACTGAGCAGGTAATGGCAGGCAATTTGTTCATCCAGCGAGGCATGTGCAGACAGGGTAGTTAATGAGTAAGCGCCCGGTAAATCCACCAGTCTGACCCGATGTTCGGTAGTGGTAAACAGACCTTCTTTGCGTTCGACGGTGACACCCGCCCAGTTGCCGACCCGTTGTCGTGCGCCAGTCAGTTGATTGAACAGAGTGGTTTTACCCACATTGGGATTGCCTGTTAGCGCAATGGTACAACTTTTCATGGCATGGCCTCGCTGGCGACGACGTTTTCCAGTTGCAGCAGAGCAAGATCTTTTTTACGCAGCATCAGGGAAATACAGGCGGTTTTGATTTGTAGTGGATCGCCCAGCGGTGCAATGCGAATCAGTTGAAAGGTGGAACCGGGGAGTAATCCCAGCGCCATTAACTTCTGGCGGAAAACCGGGCTGACTTCGGGTAAAAAGTGAAGGATCCGATAATGTTGTTGCGGTATTAATTGCATCGCCTGACCTGCCATAAAGGGAAAATGGTTATCAAATAGCATGAATTCTAATGAGAGTGATTATCACTAACATTGATGTTGCGCAATTTTACGGCAGAAAAAGCAGGCGGACTGTGGAAAGCAGGGCGGATCGGTCGATCCGCCCGGAAGAGTTAACGTTTTTTACCGAATGCTGCAGCCAGCGCATCACCCATTGCGCTGTTCCCCGCAGGCTGAGCTGCCGGGCGTTTAGGGCTTTTTGCCGGACGGGCATTATCACGGTTACTGGCGTTAGGGTTATTGCCACCACCACGGCGGGCACTGGTTTCACCCGGTTGTTCATCGAGGCGCATGGTCAGCGCAATACGTTTACGCTGTAAGTCCACCTCCATCACTTTCACCTTCACGATATCGCCCGCTTTCACCACGGTGTGCGGATCATCGACAAATTTGTCGGACAGTGAAGAGATATGCACCAGACCGTCCTGATGCACACCGATATCGACAAAGGCACCAAAGTTAGTGACGTTAGTGACAGAACCTTCCAGCACCATACCTGGCAGCAAATCGTTCATGGTATCAATGCCATCGGCGAACTGAGCAGTTTTAAACTCAGGACGAGGATCGCGTCCCGGTTTTTCCAGTTCTTTGATGATGTCGCTGACCGTTGGCACACCAAAACGTTCATCAGTGAAGTCAGCGGCCTTCAGATTACGCAGTTCCGCCGGGTTGCCCATCAATTCACTGAGTGACTGCCCGGTTGCCGCCAGAATACGTTGCACAACGGGATACGCTTCCGGGTGCACGGTGGAGGCATCCAGCGGGTTATCCCCCTGACTGATACGCAGGAAACCAGCACATTGTTCAAAAGCTTTTGGCCCCAGGCGGCTGACTTTCAGCAGCTGCTGACGGTTTTGGAAACGGCCATTTTCATCGCGCCAGTTAACGATATTTTGTGCGATCATTTTGCTCAGACCGGCCACACGCGTCAGCAGGGGAACGGAAGCGGTATTCAGATCCACACCCACGCCGTTTACGCAGTCTTCCACTACCGCATCCAGTTTTTTCGCCAGCTGGCTTTGGCTGACATCATGCTGATACTGACCGACACCGATGGATTTTGGATCGATTTTTACCAGTTCTGACAGGGGATCCTGTAAGCGGCGGGCAATGGAGACTGCACCACGAATCGAAACATCCAGATCCGGGAACTCCAGCGCAGCCAGTTCTGAAGCAGAGTAAACAGAAGCTCCTGCTTCACTGACGATCACTTTCTGCCCTTTTACCTGCGGGAACTGTTTCTGCACATCAAGGTAGAAACGTTCTGTCTCGCGGGAGGCGGTGCCGTTACCGATAGCGGTCAGCTCAACCTGATGTTTTGCGCATAATGCCGCCACAGCGGTAGCCGCTTTGGCGACCTGTCCGGTATGTGGATAGATGGTATCGGTGGCGACCAGTTTGCCGGTCGCATCAACCACGGCAACTTTCACCCCGGTACGTAAGCCTGGGTCAAGGCCCATGGTGGCGCGCATACCGGCGGGAGCTGCCATCAGCAGGTCGTGCAGGTTACGGGCGAAAACGTTGATGGCTTCATCTTCAGCACGTTCACGCACGGTGCCCATCAGCTCGGTTTCCAGGTGCAGCAACACTTTGATGCGCCAGGTCCAGCTGACTACCGCTTTACGCCAGCTGTCGGCAGGGGCGTTATTCAGGCGCAGATCCAGATGGTCGATGATGATCTGTTCACCGTGGCTTTCACGTGGTGGTTCATCAAACTGGGGATCGGCATTCAGTGACAGTTGCAGGATCCCTTCGTTGCGACCACGGAACATCGCCAGTGCACGGTGAGAAGGCACCCCCGACAGGGCTTCGTGATGATCGAAATAGTCGCGGAATTTCGCGCCTTCTTCCTCTTTGCCTTCAATTACCCGGGAAACGAGGTGAGCGTTTTTCCACAAATAATCACGGACTCGCGCCAGCAGCGTGGCATCTTCTGCAAAACGCTCCATCAGAATATAGCGTGCGCCATCAAGGGCCGCTTTAGTGTCGTCTACGCCTTTGTCGGCATCGACATAACCTGCCGCCAGTTGTTCAGGATCTTGTGATGGGTCCTGCCACAATGTATCCGCCAGCGGCTCCAGCCCGGCTTCAATGGCGATTTGCCCGCGAGTACGGCGCTTAGGTTTATAAGGGAGGTAGAGGTCTTCCAGCTCGGTTTTGCTCAGGGTGCTGGTGATGGCAGCAGCCAGTGCATCGCTCAGTTTGCCCTGGTCAGCAATGGATTTCAGGATCGACTGACGACGATCTTCCAGTTCACGCAGATAACCCAGGCGGGATTCCAGCTGGCGTAACTGGGTGTCATCTAATCCACCCGTGACTTCCTTACGGTAACGCGCAATAAACGGGACGGTATTACCTTCATCCAGCAGGCGAACAGCGGCTTCAACCTGTTCTGCTCTTGCCTGGAGTTCATCTGCAATAATGCGGCTCAGTGCATCTTTCATCATTGGGACACTTTTTGGCTTAAGAAAATAAGGGACAGTTATACGGATTGCAGGAGGAAAATGCCAATCCTGTCGCCGCCGAAGACGTGCGAAGCGGACGATCACTGCATAATTAAGATTGTTCTATATAACTGATATCGTTGACGTACCACAGTGCCTCGCCCACTGGCGTATGGACGGTTGCGGCATCACCCACCTCTTTCTTCAGCAACGCACGTGCCATCGGTGAATCAATGGAGATATAGTCGTTACGTCCAAAGATTTCATCGTAGCCGACAATGCGGAAGCGCTTGATTTCACCTGCATCGTTTTCGATTTCAACCCAGGCACCAAAAAAGACTTTGCCATCCTGCTGTGGGGAATAATCGACAATACGTAATTGTTCCAGACATTTAGTGAGATAGCGTACCCGGCGATCAATTTCGCGCAGGCGCTTTTTGTTGTACTGGTAGTCCGCATTTTCGCTGCGGTCACCAAGGCTGGCAGCCCAGGTAACTTTTTTGGTGACTTCCGGGCGCTCTTCACGCCAGAGGAAATCCAGTTCCTGCTTCAGCAGATTGTAGCCTTCGCGCGTGATCAGTTTGGTTTTCATCGTTGCCCAATACCGTAGCCAGAGAAAACACTATTGTGTTATGAGGAGCCGCAGGGATGCAACTGGATGATAAAAGAGGAAACTTAAAGATAACCCACTGTTTAATATGCTTTGTAACAATTTCGGCTACAATATAAACCATAATTGACTGTTACATTTGGGTATCTTTTTTAAAAATATCAGCTCAGGCAATAGCGCCTTTGGGAGTATCGAAATGCAAGAGAATTACAAAATTCTGGTAGTAGATGATGACATGCGTTTGCGTGCGCTACTGGAGCGTTATCTGACTGAACAGGGTTTCCAGGTACGTAGCGTAGCGAATGCTGAGCAGATGGATCGCCTGTTAACGCGTGAATCCTTCCATCTGATGGTGCTGGACCTGATGTTACCGGGTGAAGATGGCTTGTCTATCTGCCGCCGCCTGCGTAGCCAGAGCAACCCAATGCCGATCATTATGGTGACGGCGAAAGGGGAAGAAGTGGATCGTATCGTTGGCCTGGAAATCGGTGCTGACGACTATATTCCAAAACCGTTTAACCCGCGTGAGTTGCTGGCCCGTATTCGTGCCGTATTGCGTCGCCAGGCGAATGAACTGCCAGGTGCGCCATCGCAGGAAGAGGCGGTGATCGCGTTTGGTAAGTTTAAGCTGAATTTAGGTACGCGTGAGATGTTCCGCGAAGATGAGCCAATGCCTTTGACCAGCGGTGAATTTGCGGTATTAAAAGCGCTGGTGAGTCACCCACGTGAGCCACTGTCGCGCGATAAGCTGATGAACCTGGCGCGTGGTCGTGAGTACAGTGCAATGGAGCGTTCCATTGATGTGCAGATCTCCCGTTTGCGTCGTATGGTGGAAGAAGATCCGGCCCATCCACGTTATATCCAGACCGTTTGGGGACTGGGTTATGTCTTTGTTCCGGACGGCAGTAAAGCATGAGGCGATTCCGCTTCTCTCCCCGCAGCTCATTTGCCCGTACCCTGTTATTGATCGTTACTTTGCTGTTTGTCAGCCTGGTAACGACCTATCTGGTGGTACTGAACTTCGCTATTTTGCCAAGCCTGCAGCAGTTTAATAAGGTGCTGGCTTACGAAGTACGTATGCTGATGACTGATCGGTTACAACTGGAGGATGGAACACAACTGGAAGTTCCTCCTGCCTTCCGGCGCGAAATTTATCGTGAACTGGGGATTTCGTTGTACACCAATGCCGCGGCGGAAGAGAGCGGACTGCGCTGGGCACAGCATTATGAATTCCTCAGCCAGCAGATGGCACAGCAACTGGGTGGACAGACGGATGTGCGTGTTGAGGTGAATAAAAACACCCCGGTTGTCTGGCTGAAAACCTGGTTGTCCCCGGATATCTGGGTGCGCGTACCACTGACGGAGATCCATCAGGGTGATTTCTCCCCGCTGTTCCGTTATACGCTGGCGATTATGCTGCTGGCGATCGGGGGGGCCTGGTTGTTTATTCGTATTCAGAACCGACCGCTGGTGGAGCTGGAACATGCAGCACTACAGGTGGGGAAAGGCGTGATCCCTCCGCCGTTGCGTGAATATGGCGCTTCTGAGGTGCGTTCGGTGACGCGCGCGTTTAACCAGATGGCATCCGGGGTGAAGCAACTGGCTGATGATCGTACGTTGTTAATGGCTGGGGTGAGCCACGATTTGCGTACACCTCTGACGCGTATTCGTCTGGCAACAGAGATGATGTCGGAGCAGGACGGCTACCTTGCGGAATCCATTAACAAAGATATCGAAGAGTGTAATGCGATCATCGAGCAGTTTATTGACTATCTGCGTACCGGCCAGGAAATGCAGTTTGAATATGCGGATCTCAATGGTGTATTGGGTGAGGTCGTGGCAGCAGAAAGTGGCTATGAGCGGGAAATAGAAAACGCGGTGATGCCAACTGAGTTGATGGTGGATATTAACCCGCTGGCTATTAAGCGCGCCGCCGCCAATATGGTGGTGAATGCTGCCCGTTATGGTAACGGCTGGATTAAAGTCAGTTCCGGATATGAGCCGCAACGCGCCTGGTTCCAGGTGGAAGATGATGGCCCAGGAATCAAACCTGACCAGCTCAAGCATCTGTTCCAGCCATTTGTTCGTGGCGATAGCGCCCGCAGTACCAGCGGTACAGGATTAGGGCTGGCGATTGTGCAACGTATTATTGACGCACATCAGGGATCGCTGGAGATCGGTAAGAGTGAGAAAGGTGGCTTATTAATTCGAGCCTGGCTGCCATTACCGACGACTCTGGTGTCGGGGAGCTCGTCCCAGCAAAGAAGCTAGGGAGCCGCGTGCCAGGGCGATCAGTCGTGTGCGATTGCTATTACGACTACAGGAATGCGAGTCGCCGCTGCGCACTGCGAACGAATTCTCAGCTATCGTTTACGCTGGCAAAGAAGACGTTTCAGTTCGATGCCAAAAAATACAACGCCTGATGAATCTCATCAGGCGTTTTTACAGGTCAGATAACGGAATGAATTAATGCACCTGTTCTGCGGTACCGGTTGAACCGTTACGGATCGCCGCGATATCCACTGTGTCATACACGTAGTGTTCGCCACAATAGTCACAATGCATATCGATATGACCATCTTCCTGTAAGATCTGATTCACTTCATCTTCCGGCAGTGTGCTCAGCACTTCTCCGCAACGCTCGCGGGAACAGGTACATTTGAAGATCACGGTTTGTGGATCGTAAATGGTCACCTCTTCCTGGTGGTAAAGACGCCACAGGACTTCTGTTGCGGGCAGGCCCAGCAGTTCTTCAGTTTTGATGGTTTCGGTCAGGGTGGTCAGATGGTTGAAATCATCCAGTCCGGCGTCTTGCGCAGGGAGTACCTGTAGCAGGATCCCGGCGGCACCGGCCTGACCTTCAACTTCACCCGTGTGCAGGAACAGGCGAGTTGGTAACTGCTCAGAACGCATAAAGTAATCTTCCAGGCAGGCTGCCAGGGTATCGCCTTCCAGACCCACAACGCCCTGATAACGTTCACCTTCTTTTGGTGAAATGGTGATCACTAAATAGCCATTGCCCACCATCTCTTTCAGGCTGCTACCGTCAACGATATCACCCTGCATGCGCGCCACACCGCGCATTTCCTGATTATTATTGCCATTAATGACAGCCAGGTTCAGTGGGCCATCGCCCTGGAGCTGAACGGTGATATCACCGTCAAATTTCAGGGTGGCAGTTAACAGGCTGGTGGCAACCAGTAGTTCACCCAGAATCTGCTGTACAGGCTGAGGATAGTCGTGGTCATCAATAATGCTGCGCCATGTTTCGGATACAGTGACCAGCTCGCCACGCACGGCGTGGTTTTCGAACAGGTAACGGTGCATTTGGTCTTGCTGGGACATATTTTTTCTCTCGTTGTGGCGGATCACTCGTCGCCAGAATTTTTAAATTTCATCAGGTCACGGCGTTCTTTTTTATCCGGACGTCGGTCAGGGTGTGGCATGCTGAGCGCATTCATTTTGCGTGCCAGCGCCAGTTTTTCCCGTTTCTCAATACTCTGTTCCGTTTCCTGGTACAGCAGTTGTGCTTCCGCTGCGGGTCCACGTTTGTCACTGACCGACTGAATAATCACGGTGCGTTCGTCATTACCCTGGCGCAGGGTCAGTTCAGCAGAAACCTCTACCAGTTTGCTCGGTTTACTGCGTTGACCGTTGTAGTGGACTTTGCCGCCTTCGATCATCTCTCGGGCGATGGCACGGGTTTTATAGAAACGCGCAGCCCACAGCCATTTATCAAGCCTGATCCCTTCTGTGGATTTTTCTTTCATCGCTGCTCCTGTCGGGAATCCCCTTATGTATGGGTTATTCCACGTTCTTTCAAGTTGCAGGGGATATGTGTTGAGGGCGGAAAATGCGATACACAACGTAGATATAAAAATAGCACAGATGTCCCGGTCAGAACATGGACTGCAACGTGTGGATCTTACTCAGCGAGTGATTAAAGCAGGTATCGTAATATCGCTGGATCTCCAGCAGACGAAGACGATTACGGTATATCCGGCGCAATGCCAGGAACACATTGCCCACTAACGTGAGTAACAATATCAACAGCAGCAAGCTGGAACCAAGGTAACGCCAGAGCGCTGTTGAGTTCGGTTCACTGTGCAGGGCGATATGTTGAGTACCGTTGGCATCTGTTGAGATAGTGGTAATGACTCCGCTGGCAGTAAAGGGCGTATGTAACAGCATACCCGCCAGGCGTTGCAGTGCTGGCCATTGGTCCGGCGCATTGTAATCAAACAGGGAAACAGACGGTGCAGGGTGGTTGACCAGCGAATGGCCTTCATCACTGTAAATCACAAAACCGCCTGGTGGTGGGCTGTTAAGCATATTGGTTGCACGCCGGGTTTCACGGTAGAAGAAGGTCGATGTTGCCGTATTAACCAGATTTTCCAGCGCATCTGCACTAACTGGACGCAACAACACGTTCATACCGTTTAACTTCCCGGAGTCAGCCCGGCGGACCAGCGTGGACCAGTCTTTGGCATTACCAAGGTTAACCAGCGCGTTTTTCAGCCGGACACAATCCTGTTTCTGGTTACACAGGTCCTGCGTTTTTTGGACAATATCAGAGAAATCATCCAGCAGGATCATCCCTGATTTCTGAATAGCGGTTGCCAGTTGTGGGTTCAGTTTAGAATCGGCATTATTTTGTGGATGTAATTGCTGGCGGGTGGAATCCAGCAAAGCGGTGGCTTTATCAATGATGTCTGACTGTGGTAACGGCAGAACCGGAGCGTTATTCCAGTAAAGCGCAGAGCAGTCGAAAGGCATAAAAGCATAGCTGCGATTCCCCTGATAAGCAGCAGGGATGGAACACATGCCCATACCTGTGACTTTCAGTTTATCTCCCACATGGAGCGTTGTTTTTTCCAACTCGGCCACCTGAGTGACTTCCAGACTGTCTGTTCCTTTAAGCCATGCCATACTCATTTTGATTGGCATACTCAGCGGGATCCAGCTAATCAGCAGGACTAGTACCAGCAATGAACATGCGGCAAGCACAACATTTTTCCGCCAGCGCTGAATGGGGAAGTTACGCACCTCATCCTGCAATGATAGAAATCGTCCCTGACGCACAACATGACGGTTGAGGTAAATATCAATTTCCGTCGTTTGCCCAAGATCCTGGGCAATGTAGTCCTGCCAGTGTGGTGGGTAGATCAGATCAAGGCTGCCAAGAGAAATATTGTTAAGCTGACCCTGGTTGGATTCACCAAACAGCCCCCAGCGTTTTGGGGCACCCCGCAGACAGTGGATTTCTCGCAGATCTTTCTCTCCGGGGCGACGGTAGAGCAGCCAGCCACTGAGCAGAACCAGAGCGAATCCTGTTAATACCAGCCATGGCATCAATACCCGCGGGCTGATAAGGGCGAAGAAGAATAACAGCAACGCCATCCCCGCCATCAGGGCTTCACGTATACCTGATGGACGGCTTAATGCATATTCTTCCAGGCTCTCTTTCCGCACGCTAAGCAGTTCAATCTGCTCGCTTTCGGCTTTCAGGATCGCTGCATTTTTCCCTGTCACATGCACAGAAGGCACCAGGGCTGGTGCATCCCAGTTGTACTGCGTTAAATGGTGACCATTGAGCGAAATGACCAGCGGAATAGTTTGGGTTTTGATTAGCTCAACGTAATTCTCATCGGTGATGTACTGTTCCCACTGTGGTGGCAGATGGACTTCCACAGTATCAAGGTAGTAGCGCCATTTGTGGGGATTATCAGTGGAAAGCCCATAACGGGTGATGGCCTGGGTAACCGGATAAACCTGATTACTTTGCGAGGTCAGAACGAGTTGTTCTTGTGCGCCGCTGATTCCGCCTGGCAGAATGGATGTGCGGTTATGGGCAAGAGAAGCCAGATAACGTTCGACGGCACTGCGTTCTTCATCGCTCAGCTTGCGGTGAGAAGGATTCAAAAACGGCAAAGGCTTCGCCAGCGGTGAGCGATGCCGCAGGACGTACAAAAAAATACTACCCGCAATGATTGAGCAGGCCAGCATTGCAAGCAATATTATCACTATTGTGCTCATGCTCCCCTCATTCCTGCCACACTGCTCCTGTTGCGGTTCTGGCGTAAGACTTCGGTCATGTTTAAACTGGTTTTGGCGAGTTCAGATCATGCTGACAATCAGCAGTGTTGATGAAAATATCAACAAAGATCATATTATTAAAATCGTTGTATGCCTTTTCTTGTCTGAATCTTACCAGGCATTGGTGAAATTAAGTATCGGTATAATCCTATTTGGCAAGGTTAAATAGCTTATCTGTTAAAAGATTTTCCCCCTATTAACAATGATTTGTTATAAATACGCACAATGATTGGTGTAATGAGTGGAGCGGGGCCCCTATGACCAGACAATTACAGAAACCTGAAATTCTCAACGTTGAGACCGTTGCCCGTTCGCGGTTGTTCACCGTTGAAACTGTGGACCTGGCTTTCAGTAACGGAGCCCGGCGAGCCTATGAACGCATGCGTCCTTCTAACCGTGAGGCTGTGATGATTGTGCCAATTATCGACAATCATCTGATCCTGATTCAGGAATATGCCGTGGGTCTGGAAAGCTATGAACTGGGTTTTCCCAAAGGGCTGATTGATCCGGGCGAAACACCTTTTGATGCGGCGAATCGGGAGCTGAAAGAAGAAGTCGGATTTGGCGCACACCAACTGGATACGCTGGGTAAACTCACGATGGCTCCCTCTTATTTTTCCAGCCAGATGAATATTGTGGTGGCGGAAAATCTCTACCCGGAAAAACTGGAAGGGGACGAGCCTGAACCTCTGCCACAACTGCGCTGGCCGCTGGATAACCTGCTGGCACTGCTGAATGAGCCAGATTTTCGTGAGGCGCGTAATGTCAGCGCTCTGTTCCTGGTCAGAGAATGGCTGGTGAAACAGGGAAGATTGCGTTACTAACCGGTCACCAATGTGCCTGGATAAGAACAATGAAGCCGGTATTACCCGGCTTCATTGTTGTCAGCGTTATTCAACTGAACTGTCAGAACAGTTCGTGGCTTTCACCATTGTCGATAAGCGTTGTGCCGACATCATGGACGGAGTACTCGGTGGGTTGTGTCCCGCTGATGAAATACTCCTGGCGGGTATTACCACCACCGCTGGCCAGTTTGCCAGTACTGCGGTCGATAGTGACAGTCACAACACCTTCTGGTGGTGTTAACGGCTGTACCGGAACGCCAGCCAGTGCGGCTTGCATAAATTCATCCCAGGCTGGTTGAGCACTCTTCGCCCCACCTTCATAGCCTGAAATCTGATCTTTAATCGCTCCTGAAGCCGTTGAACGACCCAGATCACGGCGATGGTCATCAAACCCAATCCATACCGATGTCACTACACCAGGACCATAACCAGAGAACCACGCATCTTTCGAACTGTTGGTTGTACCGGTTTTACCGCCGATATCATTACGCTTCAGATCACGCCCGGCACGCCAGCCTGTTCCCATCCAGCCAGGCTCACCAAAGACATTGGAATTCAGGGCACTTTTAATCAGGAATGACAGCGGTGTATTGATAACGTGCGGTGCATACTGCTGTTCACTATCCTGCTGTACCTGCTGCGGTGTGACCTGCTCCAGTTGAGGCTGTGGCACCGCATCGGTTTTGTTTTCCTGTGAAACTGCCACGTTTTCCACGCTGTCTTCACTCAGTGCTACTGACTTTTGTGTATCCCCGTAGATCACTGGCAGATTGCATTCCGGGCAGGCGACTTTCGGTTTTACTTCAAAGACCTTGTTGCCCGCTTCATCTTCAATGCGGGTGATAAAGTACGGATCAACCAGGAAACCGCCATTAGCCATCACGGCATAGCCACGAACCAGCTGCATGGGGGTAAAGGAAGCGGCGCCCAGTGCTAAGGATTCCGTGTGGATAATATTCTGTGCCGGGAAGCCAAAACGTTGCAGATAGTTTGCTGCGTAATCAACGCCCATCGCACGCATAGCACGTACCATCACCACGTTTTTGGACTCACCCAGGCCCTGACGCAGACGGATTGGACCCGCGTAGGTATTTGGTGAGTTTTTAGGCCGCCAGTCAGCACCAGCACCAGCATCCCAGCGGGAAATAGGCACATCATTCAGGATAGAAGCCAGCGTCAACCCGCGATCCATTGCCGCAGTGTACAGGAACGGTTTGATATTAGATCCGACCTGGCGCAGAGCCTGGGTGGCACGGTTAAACTTGCTCAGTGTGAAGTCAAATCCGCCGACCAGAGCGCGTACTGAACCATCATGTGGATCCAGCGATACCAGCGAAGAGTTCACATCAGGGATCTGGGCCAGCCACCATTGCTGATCAACCTGGCGAACCCAAATCTGCTGACCGGGTTGCAGCACCTGATTGACTGCACGCGGAGTGGCTCCCTGCAGCGTATCGGATTTGAATGGACGCGCCCAGCGAACACCGTCGATTTTCAGCTCGGTGGTACTGCCATCACGCATCATCACGGTTGCCGAATCACTGTTGCTTAGTGTGACGACTGCCGGATTTAAGGGGCCATATACCGGTAAAGACTTCAGTGTTTTCAGGATCGCAGAACGACCCCAAGCCTGTTCACCTGCTTTCCATAAGACGTTAGCCGGACCACGGTAACCGTGGCGCATATCGTAAGCCAGGACGTTGTCCTGTACTGACTTCTGCGCGGCCAGTTGCAGTTTTTCGGTCACGGTAGTGTAAACCTTATAACCATCGTTATAGGCATCCTCACCGTAACGTTTCACCATCTCCTGACGCACCATTTCTGTCAGATAAGGCGCAGAAAACGCGATTTCCGGTGCGTGATAATTCGCCACTAACGGTGTGTTACGGGCTTCGTCGTACTGTGCCTGGGTGATGTACTGCTGATCCAGCATTCGGGCCAGAACTGTGTTACGGCGCTGCAAAGCACGTTCATGAGAATAGAGTGGGTTAAATGTTGATGGTGCTTTTGGCAGTCCGGCAATCATCGCCATCTCACTCAGGGAGAGCTGGTCCACATTTTTACCAAAGTACACCTGTGCTGCGGCACCTACACCATAAGCACGATAACCGAGGTAGATCTTGTTCAGATATAGCTCAAGGATTTCATCCTTGCTCATCATCTGTTCGATGCGAATCGCAAGGAAGGCTTCCTTGATTTTACGCATCATGGTTTTTTCCGGGCTGAGGAAAAAGTTACGCGCTAACTGCTGCGTAATGGTACTGGCCCCCTGTGAAGCATGACCAGAAACTAAAGCAATACTGGCAGCACGGAAAATACCAATGGGATCAACACCATGATGCTCGTAGAAACGACTATCTTCGGTGGCGATAAACGCTTTGACCATCACTGGTGGGATCTGTTGCAGGGTCAGAGGGATACGGCGTTTTTCCCCGAACTGCGCGATAAGCTGGTTATCGGCGCTATAAATCTGCATTGGCGTTTGTAAACGCACGTCTTTCAACGTAGCAACGTCAGGAAGCTGCGGCTCTATGTATTTGTATAAACCATAGATCGAGCCAGCTCCCAGCAAGATGCAACACACTGCAAGGATGAATAAATACTTTACGAACTTCACCTGATATTTCCCATTTAGAGTCGATTGGGCAGTTTATAAACAATCGCGCGGTAGTATAAAGGCAAGCCAGTAGCTTGGATACGTCCTTTTATCACTGACGATAAGGAGATTTCGTCAATGGCTTTTCAGACATGGCAAGTCGGGTTGGATATACAGAATGGACAACTGTGCGCCATTGGTATCCAGCGTCGCCGCAACGGCTGGCAGCTGCGCCACTGGTGGCAGCATACGTTGCCGCACGATACTTTAAGAAATGGTCTGGTGCAACGTCCGGACATTGTCATCGCTATTTTGCAACGCTGGCATCGGCTTTTGCCATCGAGGATCTCACTACGGGTGGGCTTTCCCCCTCAACTGGTTATGCAGCGGCAGTTAAGCCTGCCAGCCACATCGCTGCGGGATTCTGCACACGGCCATTACATCCAGGCAGCAGCAAAACGCTTTTTTCCTATAGAACCTGGAGCATTGGCGATGGACTTTCGGTTGAATGGCGGAGAGACGAGACAGCTAACATTGACCGCCACCCGGAAGGAAGCGCTGCAAAACTGGCTGTATTGCCTGCAACAGATTGACCGGGTTCCCCAGATTGTGGACGTGACGCCATCTGCGCTTTCTGTGCTGGCGCAAACGCTGGAGCTGGGAGCCGATGCTTCACTGGTGCATCGGCTGAGCGATCACTGGTTATGGTATTCACCACAGCATCATGAACGGCCATGGGGGTGGTGCCCGCTGGATGAGGCCGCTACGTTTTCGGATTTACAACAGCGTTACCTATCGGCGGAAGGAAAGGTCTGGTATAGCTCGGCGCTGGATGATGCCCCACCTGAAGGCACACTGCCGCTTTCCCCATTTGCGGCTTTACGTTTTCTGCAGCCTCCATTACCCGTTTGTGAGCGGGCATATACCCTTGCCTTAGGGCTGGCGTTACGGCCAGGGGATCACTGATGGTCAGGATTAACTTTATGCCCTGGCGACAGCAGCAATTACAGCAGCGGTGGCGCAGATGGTCATTGCTGGCGGCATCACTGCTGCTATTACTGGTTTGCGGTTTCCAGCACGGATACTGGCAATATCAACTTAACCAGCAACGGGAGAATGGCCTGACGTTGTGGCCAGCTGCGTTACGAAGTGTGGCTGCATTACATGTCCGCACACTGGCGACACAAAAGCAGGTTCTTCAGCAGCAACAGAGATTACAAGTACGGATACAGCGACAGCGGGATTTGGCCCGCTGGTTGGTGTTTATGCAGTTGCTGAGTACCGAAATCCCCGCAAACATCTGGCTGAGTAGCCTGAAAAAAGAGCAGGAAAATATTGCAATGCAGGGATTCAGTCACAGTGTTGCGGCTCTCCACCGCTTACGTGAGCGCCTGTACCAATATCCTGAGGTCCGGACTGCAAATCTGGGAGCGCTTCGCCGTGAATCCTCCGGTGACGTTAGCTTTACGATGCGGATCAGCCTGAAAAACGGAGAACAAGGTGAGGAATAATCGCGGAGTGATCGCCTGGCTGGAGGCTGAATGCTGGTTCCGTGTACTCACCATTGCTGGAGGAGGGATCGTGTTATTCCTGCTGCTCTGGCAGTGCTGGTTACGGCCGGTACAGCAAAAAACTCAGTGGCTGGAACAGCAGGAACAGAAACAGTTACGTAATTATCAGAAGCAGTTATTGACGCTATTTTCCCTGCCCCCGTTAACGCAACTGGAACAACAATATTCACAACTGGGCGAACAGATAGCGGCTGCATCCGGGCCACGATTTTCTTTACCCGCGTTACTGGTGGCCAGTGGTGGGGAACTGGAGCATTGGCAGCCGGAAGAGAGGGGTGGTGAACTGGCATTGCGTTTGCACTGGCAACAGGCTGTGGCGTTGCTGGATTATCTGATGTTGTTAAAGCCTGCGGTGGCGATTCCCGCTCTGACACTGACAGGGCCATCTCCACAACTTCATTTGCTGATGAAATTGCATGATGAAGGGTAACATTTTGCTTCTGCTGCTGGCGGGTTGTGTTGCCTGGGCGCGGGATCCTTTTTTACCCACAGACACGGCTTCCTGCCTTGCAGGAAAGGTATCTCCTGTCACCTGGCAGATTCAGGGCACTATTGGGCGACCCGGCCACTATGAAGCCTGGTTGATCTCTCCTGCTGAAAAACGACAACGTGTCAGGATCCACGAACGGTTGGCAGGGAGTGAGTGGCAGATTGCGCATATTGATTTACGGAGTGTCACGCTGACTGATGGCACAAGCTGCCAGCCACCATTAACGCTGGTATTAAAAGGGAGGCAACATGTTAAGGATAGCCGCAGCTATGCTGTTACTGATGAGCGCAGTTTGCAGGGGAAATGAGCCACTCTCTCTGGCATTTGAAGACGCGCCGATAAGCCAGGTTTTACAGGCATTAGCACAATACCAGCAGTTAAATTTACTGGTCGCACCCGATGTAGACGGTTCACTGACACTGCAATTGCATGATGTACCGTGGCAGCAGGCACTGGAACTGGTCACAAAAATGGGCAAGCTCAGTATTGAGCGGGAAGGGAATGTGTTACTGGTGTTTCCTGAAAGCCGGGAACAGGAGAAGCAGCGTAAGGCTGCGGCAGAGCAGGAAGAAGCGGAGCTGAAGAGTCCACTTTACACACAGACGCTCACTTTCAAATATGCGGATGCAGCCGCATTAAATACCAGCCTGCAAGCTGAGCGCAGCAGGCTAATGACGCCACGTGGCAGCATTACGTTAGATCCCCGGACTAATGCGCTGTTATTGCGGGATACACGTAAAGCGCTGGATCAAACAAGCCGCTGGTTACAGCAACTGGATGTGCCGCTGGAGCAGGTTGAGCTTGCAGCGCAGATTGTCACTATCAGCGAAGAGAGCTTGCGAGAACTGGGTGTTAACTGGGGATTGAATGGCGGCTCACAGGTTACGGGAGCCCTGCGGGCCAGCCAGTTGCGGGCTGAACTCGGTGTAACACGGCCCGCAGGTATGCTGGGATTTACTCTGGCTAAGCTGGATGGCCGATTACTGGATTTGGAACTGAGTGCGCTGGAGCGGGAAGAACAGGCCGATATTATTGCCAGCCCGCGCCTTTTTACCTCCCATCAGCAGACCGCCAGCATTAAGCAGGGAACGGAGATCCCGTATGAAGTTGCCAGTGGTAATAGTGGTGCGACTACCATGGAATTTAAAGAAGCAGTGCTGGGGATGGAAGTGACGCCAGTTGTTCAGGGTAATGGCCGGATTCAGTTAAAGATACATATCAGCCAGAATGTGCCGGGACGTACAATGCGCAGCGGCGAAAGTGAAGTATTGACGATCGATAAACAAGAGATTGATACCCAGGTGACGTTAAAGGATGGACAAACCCTGGCATTAGGGGGAATTTTCCAGCAACAGAGTGCTAGCGGGCAAACACGCGTACCCTTGCTGGGGGATATTCCCCTGTTTGGCAGACTGTTTCGCCATGATGTGCGAGAGCAGAAGCGAAGAGAGTTGGTTATTTTTATTACGCCCCGACTGATCCGTAGCGACTAACACTGATTTGCGCTAAAAAAGCGTATCTGCGCGTTTTTTCCTGAATTGGTTACGGTTACGTTTGACGCACGGGCTGAATTAGCTTACAAGGTTTAGCGATTTTGAGTATCAGGTCAGAAGGCCTGGAAGGACGAATACATTTTAACCGTTTTTTATCGCGCGCAAACGGCGTAGCCGATGCAACCGTATCCGGCTGATAAATGAAGCGGACTGAAACGCGCCAGAATATTTCGTGCAATGAGCAAGGTAAATTTAATCGGTTGCCAAAACCCCTTCAGTGTTGAGATAATTTTTCGTCTGACTCTCGCACTTTAGCTCATGAGGTTTCAGTTCATGTCCTGCCTGATTTAGGTGGGGTATCATCAACGAATAGTCTTAGTAATACCGAAAAAATGGCAGAGAAACGCAATATCTTTCTGGTTGGGCCTATGGGTGCTGGCAAAAGCACTATTGGGCGTCAGTTAGCTCAGCAACTCAATATGGAATTCTTCGATTCCGATCAAGAAATTGAGCGACGTACCGGAGCTGATGTGGGCTGGGTTTTCGACGTTGAAGGCGAAGAAGGTTTCCGCGATCGCGAAGAAAAAATCATTAACGAACTCACTGAAAAACAAGGCATTGTGCTGGCGACAGGTGGCGGTTCCGTCAAATCTCGCGAAACGCGCAATCGTCTCTCCGCTCGTGGTGTCGTGGTGTATCTTGAAACCACTATTGAGAAACAACTGGCTCGCACACAGCGCGATAAAAAGCGCCCACTGTTGCAAGTTGATTCCCCTCCGCGTGAAGTTCTTGAAGCATTAGCGGATGAACGCAATCCTATGTATGAAGAGATTGCAGACGTGACCATTCGTACTGACGATCAAAGTGCGAAGGTTGTCGCTAATCAGATTATCAATATGTTGGAAAAGAGCTGAAACATGCTCTGATTATCCGCCCGAGGGGCACAGCAGAAAAGGTGATACAGCGTCATGGAGAGGATTACCGTAACTCTTGGGGAGCGTAGCTATCCCATTACTATCGCTACTGGATTATTTGCTGATCCAGCGTCTTTCTGGCCTCTTAAGGCTGGTGATCAGGCGATGCTGGTCACTAACCAGACGTTGGCACCTCTTTATCTTGATACATTGCGTCAACGCCTGGAAGAAGCAGGTGTGATCGTTGATCAGGTGATCCTGCCGGATGGTGAGCAGTTTAAAACGCTGGCGGTTATGGATCAGGTGTTCACTGCTCTGCTGGAAAAACCTCACGGTCGGGATACCACTCTGGTTGCTTTAGGCGGCGGGGTGGTTGGTGACCTGACTGGGTTTGCTGCTGCTAGTTACCAGCGTGGTGTACGTTTTATTCAGGTTCCTACCACCTTGTTGTCACAGGTCGATTCCTCGGTTGGTGGCAAAACAGCAGTTAATCACCCACTTGGCAAGAATATGATCGGGGCGTTTTATCAGCCTGCATCGGTCGTGATTGATCTGGATTGTTTGAAAACACTGCCTGCACGGGAGCTCTCTTCCGGTCTGGCAGAAGTGATCAAATATGGCATCATTCTTGACGGTGAGTTTTTCAACTGGCTGGAAGAAAACCTTGATGCTTTACTGGCTCTGGATAGCACTGCGATGGCGTACTGTATTCGTCGTTGCTGTGAAATCAAAGCTGAAGTGGTCGCGGCGGATGAGCATGAACTCGGTCTGCGGGCATTGCTGAATCTGGGACATACCTATGGTCATGCGATTGAAGCTCACATGGGATATGGCAACTGGCTGCACGGTGAGGCCGTTGCGGCTGGCATGGTCATGGCGGCACGCAATGCAGAGCGCCTTGGTCAGTTCAACCCGGCAGATACCGACAGAATTATTGCGCTATTACAGCGTGCCGGGCTGCCAGTAAATGGCCCTGAAAGCATGGTTCCGGCTGATTACCTGCCACACATGATGCGTGACAAAAAAGTGCTGGCAGGTAAGTTACGTCTGGTGCTGCCTTTGGCGATTGGTAAAGCCGAAGTGCGCAGCGGTGTGCCGCATGATATGGTGTTGGCGTCAATTCAGGATTGCCAAACGCCTTGATTCACAATGTGATTATCAGGTTCACCTGATGACTGCTATTCTGACATTATCGCCTGTCAAAGGACATGCACAGTGTAACCGCTCTATGGGAGGAGGTTAAATGGACGAGTTTAAACCGGAAGACGAGTTAAAACCTGACACCAGTGACCGCCGACCACAGCGGCCACGTAAAACATCTTCATTACCGAAAGTCACTGTTTCACGTCAGCATATGATGATGGGGGTGGGTGTTCTGGTATTGCTGTTGTTGGTGCTGGGAATTGGTTCTGCGTTGAAATCCACAGACAAGCCTGGTGGCCAGGGAGCACAACAGCCTGCGTCTGCTGCTTCGGGTGGCGATAAAAGTATCGATCTGTCGGGCTCTTCCTCAATGAGCGGGCAGACTGCCGGACAGTCTCAGCCAGCTTCCACAGATCAACCTTCCACTCCAGGCCAGGCGACGTCTCCACAGCAACTGAATATCCCACCAATTGCGTCTACGCCAACGGAAGCGCAGCCGGTACAGACACCCGATAACCAGCAGCGGGTTGAGCTGCCAGGGGATCTGAATACTGCCCTTAATAACCAGCAAGGGCAGGTTGATACGGCCTCTCAAACGGGCATGGGGACTTCTCTGCCTGTTGGACAAGCCACTGTAGGGGGTTCTGCCAGTCGTCCGGCTCCAGTCAAAACAGCGAATGCACCAGTGGTACATCAGAGTGGTTCGCAGCAGAAGCCTGTGGTACATAAACCTGCGATGAGCAAACCAGTGGCACAAAAACCGGCTACTGGTAAACCTGTGTTGCAGGAGAGCAAGCCAGCAGTGACTGCCCGTCATAGTCCCGGGCCTGTAATGCATACGCCTGCAGCCGCCGCTCCGGTTGGTAACAGTGCGAATACCGCGAAGCCGGGTGGTAACTACACCTTGCAACTGAGTAGTGCTTCACGTTCCGATACCCTGAATGCATGGGCGAAAAAACAAAATCTGAACAGTTATCATGTTTACCAGACAACGCGTAATGGTCAGCCCTGGTATGTTCTGATTAGTGGTTCTTACAGCACTCCTGCTGATGCGAAACGTGCAGTTGCCTCACTGCCAGCGGAAGTACGGGCTCAGAATCCCTGGGTAAAACCCGTGAGCCAGGTGAAGAAAGAATCCGGGAAATAATTTTTAGCCGGGGCAACCCGGCTTATCACGAAGTGTGAGCGTGTTTCGTACGCAGACCTTTCAAAGCGCAGATATGATGCTGTCGGTGTAACCACAGCCTGATGAGTAAAGTAATTAACGACGGCATGAAAAAAAATCGCGCTTTTCTTAAATGGGCTGGCGGTAAGTACCCATTGCTTGATGAAATCAAACGCCATTTGCCAGAAGGTGACTGTCTGATCGAACCGTTCGTCGGTGCGGGATCGGTATTTCTGAATACGCAGTATCCACGTTATATCCTGGCTGATATCAACAGTGACCTGATCAACCTTTACAATATCGTAAAAGAGCGCACTGATGCGTTTGTTGAGGATGCCCGCAAGCTGTTTACGGCTGAGTCGAACGATGCTGAGGTTTATTATGCACGGCGGCAGGAATTTAACCTGAGTCAGGAGCCATACCGCCGTGCATTGCTGTTTTTGTATCTCAATCGCCATTGTTACAACGGACTGTGTCGCTATAACCTGAGCGGTGAATTTAACGTACCTTTTGGGCGTTATCGCAAACCCTATTTTCCTGAAGCCGAATTGTACTGGTTCGCGGAGCGGGCGCAGAATGCGATCTTTGTCTGTGAGTCGTATGATGTTACCCTGGCTAAAGCAGCAACTGGTGCGGTGATCTATTGTGATCCACCGTATGCGCCGTTATCGGCTACCGCGAAGTTTACGGCTTACCATACCAACAGTTTTAGCCTGCGTGAGCAGCAGCATCTCGCAGAACTGGCGATGGCACTGTCGCAGGACAGTAAGATCACAGTCCTGATCTCCAATCATGATACGCCGCTGACACGTGACTGGTATCAGGGAGCGACATTGCATGAAATTAAGGTGCGCCGTTCAATTAGTCGTAGTGGTAACACTCGGAGCAAAGTGAATGAATTACTGGCGTTGTATGCTGCCAGTAAAACAACGATGATTTGATCCTTTAATGCCTGCAAAGCAGCCGGAGTGGCTGTCGCTGTGGTTATCAGGGGATTAGCCTGGGAGAAACGGATGAAACAGTTTTTAATTGCCCCATCAATTCTTTCCGCAGATTTTGCCCGTCTGGGCGAAGATACCGCGAAGGCACTGGCTGCGGGTGGTGATGTCGTGCATTTCGATGTTATGGATAATCACTATGTACCCAACCTGACGATGGGACCGATGGTGCTAAAAGCACTGCGCGATTACGGTATTACTGCTCCAATCGATGTGCATCTGATGGTTAAACCCGTTGATCGTCTGATCCCTGATTTTGCCAAAGCAGGTGCCAGCTATATCACTTTCCACCCTGAAGCTTCTGAGCATATCGATCGCACACTGCAACTGATTAAAGAAAATGGCTGCAAAGCGGGTCTGGTACTGAATCCGGCCACTCCGCTGACTGTGCTGGAATACGTGATGGATAAGCTGGATATCATTCTGTTGATGTCAGTGAACCCCGGTTTTGGCGGTCAGTCATTTATCCCTGGTACGCTGAATAAACTGCGCGAAGCGCGTAAGCTGATCGATCAGAGTGGTTATGATATCCGTCTGGAAGTGGATGGCGGTGTGAAGATCGATAATATTGGTGAAATCGCTGCGGCGGGTGCTGATATGTTTGTTGCCGGTTCTGCGATTTTTGGTCATGCCGATTACAGAAAAGTGATCGACGATATGCGTACTGAACTGGAAAAATCTCGTCATGGCTCATTTCACTGATATTCGCGCACTGGCTTTTGATCTTGATGGCACTCTTGTAGATAGCTTACCTGGACTGGCCAGTGCGATTGACAGCACCTTAACAGAATTGCGCCAACCGGTTGCCGGTGCCCAGCGTGTCTCCACCTGGATTGGTAATGGGGCGGACATTCTGGTTGAACGTGCGTTGACCTGGGCACAGGGACAGGCTCCCCGGGAAGAAGTCCTGCGTGAAGCACGCATCCTGTTTGATAAACATTATGCCGATAGTGTGGAGCACGGCAGCGTGCTCTATCCGCATGTACAGGAAACGCTGGCAAAGCTGGCTGAGAGTAAGATACCGCTGGCGATTGTGACCAACAAACCGACACCGTTTGTGGCCCCATTGCTGCAATCGCTGGGCATTGCCCACTACTTTTCGCTGGTGATTGGCGGTGACGATGTTGCCGCGAAGAAACCGCATCCGGCACCTTTGTTTATGGTGCTGGGTAAATTTGGTTTATTGCCTGGCGAGTTGCTGTTTGTTGGCGATTCCCGTAATGATATTCTGGCGGCCAAAGCAGCAGGATGCCCCTGTGTTGGTATGACTTATGGTTACAACTATGGTGAGCCGATTGCCACCAGTCAGCCAGACATCACGCTTGATCACTTTAACGATTTAATGCCCTCTTTCGGGCGGTAATTATCAGGACGGAAACATGAGCAAACCCATTGTCTTTAGCGGCGCACAGCCATCAGGTGAACTGACCATCGGTAACTATATGGGAGCGCTGCGTCAGTGGGTACAGATGCAGGATGATTACCACTGTATTTACTGCATTGTTGACCTGCATGCGATTACGGTACGTCAGGATCCTGTGGCGCTGCGTAAGGCTACGCTGGATACGCTGGCGCTCTATCTTGCTTGCGGTATTGATCCGGAAAAAAGCACGATTTTTGTTCAGTCACATGTGCCGGAACATGCACAATTAAGCTGGGTACTTAACTGCTACACCTATTTTGGTGAATTGAGCCGCATGACGCAGTTCAAGGATAAATCGGCGCGTTACGAAGAGAACATCAATGCCGGGCTGTTTGATTATCCGGTACTGATGGCAGCCGATATTCTGCTGTATCAGACTAACCAGGTTCCTGTGGGCGAAGATCAGAAACAGCATCTGGAATTGAGCCGTGATATCGCTTCACGCTTTAATGCGCTGTATGGCGATATCTTCAAAGTGCCAGAGCCGTTTATTCCGAAGTCGGGTGCGCGCGTGATGTCGTTGCTGGAACCGACCAAAAAGATGTCTAAATCTGACGATAACCGTAATAACGTGATCGGCTTGCTGGAAGATCCGAAATCGGTGGTGAAGAAGATTAAGCGTGCAATGACTGATGGCGATGAGCCACCTGTTGTTCGTTACGATGTGAAAAACAAGCCGGGTGTTTCCAACCTGCTGGATATCCTCTCTGGTGTGACGGGTAAGCCGGTGACGGAGCTGGAAAAAGAGTTTGAAGGGCAGATGTATGGTCACCTGAAAGGTGCTGTAGCCGATGCTGTTTCGGCGATGCTTAGCGAACTGCAGGAACGTTATCACCGTTACCGTAACGATGAAGCCTTCCTGAATCAGGTGATGCGTGATGGTGCAGCGAAAGCACGTGCCCGCGCGCAGGAAACCCTGAAACAGGTTTATGCTGCTGTTGGTTTTGTTGCCCAGCCGTAATTTGTGATAAGGGCGGACCGTTGTCCGCCCTTTGAAAACCAGTCACTGGTTTACCTGTTTACGAAGTGCTTCTGTTTTGGTTATACCCAACCCTCGTTTACCTGTTTACGCCGTACCCCGACTTTTGTACTTCTCAGAACCAGTTTAACTGTTCTCGTAGTGCCACCACGTCTCCGACAATAATCAGTGCCGGGCTTTCCACTGTCAGTGCCAGCTCTGCCAGTTGTTCCAGTGAACCAGTGACCACGCGCTGGCGTGTTGAGGTGCCATTTTCTACCAGGGCAACGGGCATTTGCGGTGACATTCCGTGTTGGATCAGTTGCTGGCGTATTTCCGCAGCCTGGTTCAGTCCCATATAAAACACCAGCGTTTGTCGTTCTGCTGCCAGATGTTGCCACTCCAGCTCGCCATGTTGTTGCAGGTGTCCGGTAACCAGCCGCAGACTCTGGGCATAATCGCGGTGAGTGAGCGGAATACCACTGTATGCCGAGCAGCCGGAAGCGGCGGTAATACCGGGTACAACTGAGAAGGGGATATCTGCTCCCTGTAATGCTTCCAGCTCTTCTGCTCCGCGACCAAAGATAAAGGGATCGCCGCCTTTCAGACGAACCACGCGCTTACCGCTTTGCGCTTGTTGCAGCAGGATCGCGTTGATCTCATGCTGCGTAACACAATGATGCCCGGCACGTTTGCCAACAAAAATACGTTCAGCATCGCGACGTACCAGCGCCAGTACGTCATCGGAAACCAGTCGGTCATAAACCAGTACATCCGCCTGTTGTATCTGTTGTAAGCCTTTCAGGGTCAGTAATCCGGCATCTCCTGGACCTGCTCCCACTAACACCACTTCACCTCGTTGTTCCAGTGGTTCATTAAACAATCGCTCACTGAGTTGCTCAACCTGCCGCTGGTCGCCGTTAGCCAGCGATTGTGCCAGGCGCTGGTGATTAAACAGTTTTTCCCAAAAACGGCGGCGTTGCCCCTGGCTGAATTGCTGTTTTACCCGCTGGCGCTGTGCACCGCCCCAGGCCGCCAGGCGACCAAGATGCAGGGGGAGCAGAGCTTCCAGTTTTTCACGCAGCATACGGGCCATCACTGGTGCATTACCGCCGGAAGAAACAGCAATCATTAGCGGGGAACGATCAATAATGGAAGGCATGATGCAACTGGCACTTTGTGGCGCATCCACCACGTTACAGAAAATACGGCGGGCGGTGGCACTCTGGCTCACTTGCTGATTCAGCGCTTCATCATCGGTTGCCGCAATTGCCAGCCAGCAGTCATCAAGCATTTCCGGGTTGAAGGGGGCACTGATCAGTGTGGCTTTGCCTTCCTGTTGCCAGAGCTGGAACTGAGGTGAAAATTCACGGGCACATATCCGCAGGCAGGCTCCGCTGGCGAGCAACAGATGGGCTTTGCGTTCAGCAATATCGCCACCGCCCACTAACAGACAAGGTTTGTCATGTAACTGACAGAACAGGGGAAGAAAATCCATCATGATCTCCAAAGGATGCATTCACCGATGAAGGTGGGAGAGTGCCAAAATAAAATAAGTAGCAGGACGGCCATACATAAGGGTTTGTATGGCCGGTAACGGCGATATCAGGCAGCAGAAGTGTTGGGAGCAGGGTTAACCTCGACCATGCCGTTGCTGATGCGCACAGGATAGCTGGGGATCGAGTGATTTTCATCTTCCATGCAAAGACCATCACGCAGACGGAAACGCTGTTTTTTCAGTGGGCTGGCAACCCAGAGCTCCTGCTGATGTTCAGCGATAATGCCGCGTGACAGCACGCTGGAGTGGGCAAAGGGGTCAATATTGCTCAATGCAAAGACCTGATCATCCTCGCGTGGACGAAAAATCGCAATCTGCTGGTTGCCAACCAGCGCACATACGCCGGTAGCGGGCAGAATGGCGGTCAACGGACAAATCTCCTGCCACTGGCTCATATATTCTCCTCCAGTTGGATAATCTCAATGCGTTCCTGTGCACGTGCTGGTCGGTGTTGATCGCGTTCTGGCACCATCTGTACCAGCGGATCTCGTGCGCTGCTGTTGATAAAGTGGCTGAATCGAGCCCGCTGTTGTGCATCGTTGACAGTCTCTTTCCATTCACAACTGACCTGAGCACGCAGGCGGGCAATATCTTCTTCCAGTTGCTGACTGATACCCAGTTTGTCGTTAATCACCACTTCCCGCAGGTAGTCGATACCTCCTTCCAGATTTTCCAGCCATACCGATGTACGCTGTAATTTATCGGCAGTACGGATGTAGAACATGATGAAACGGTCGAGATAATGGATCAGTGTTTCACGGTCGAGGTCGGCTGCCAGCAGATCTGCATGGCGAGGTTTCATCCCACCGTTACCACAAACATAGAGATTCCAGCCTTTCTCCGTGGCAATAATCCCGACGTCTTTGCCCTGAGCTTCAGCACATTCACGGGTACAGCCGGAAACACCGAACTTCATTTTGTGCGGCGTACGCAGCCCTTTGTAGTGGTTTTCCAGCGCCACACCAAAGCCTACACTGTCACCAACGCCAAAGCGGCACCAGGTGCTGCCCACGCAGCTTTTTGCCATACGTAATGCTTTAGCGTAAGCGTGGCCGGTTTCAAAACCTGCGGCGATCAGCTGTTCCCAGATGGCGGGCAGATCATCCTGCTGTGCGCCGAACAGGCCAATACGTTGTGAACCGGTGATTTTGGTGTACAGATTGTACTGACGGGCAATATTGCCGATCGTCACCAGGCCTTCTGGGGTGATTTCACCACCAGCAGAACGCGGGATCACCGAGTAAGTCCCATCTTTCTGAATATTACCGAGGAACAGGTCATTACTGTCCTGCAAGGGCGTGTGTTCCGGTTTCAGGACGTATTCATTCCAGCAGGATGCCAGCAGTGAACCCACTGTGGGTTTACACACCTCGCAACCATAACCCTGACCGTACTTTTTCAGTAACTGCTCAAACGTCCTGATGTTGTTGACGCGGATCAGGTGATACAGCTCCTGGCGTGACCACGGGAAGTGTTCGCACAGATGATGGTTAACTTCGATCCCCTGGCGGCTCAGCTCAGCATGTAATACCTGGGTGAGCAGGGGAATACAACCACCGCAACCTGTTCCGGCTTTGGTTTCTGCTTTCAGCGCGGCAACACTGTGGCAGCCATTTTGCACCGCCTGCACAATGGTGCCTTTGGTGACATCGAAGCAGGAGCAGATTTGTGCGCTATCTGGCAGGGATTCCACTCCAATGGCAGGTTTCGCTCCGGCATGCTCCGGCAGGATCAGGGCATCAGGATTAACAGGGAGTTCGATGGCGTTCAGTGCCAGTTGCAGCAGGTTGCCGTAATCACTGGTATCACCGACCAGTACTGCACCAAGCAGGGTTTTGTTATCGGCGCTGACCACCAGACGTTTATAGATCTCTTTGTTTTCGTCCAGATAAACATAGCTGCGTGCATCAGGTGTGCGACCGTGTGCATCACCAATTCCGCCCACATCCACACCCAGCAGTTTGAGCTTGGCGCTCATATCCGCCCCGGCAAAGCAACTGTGGCCGCCGAGCAGATGATCGGCCGCGATCTGCGCCATTTTATAGCCTGGGGCGACCAGGCCATAGACATGATCCTGCCAGGAGGCACATTCACCGATAGCATAAATGCTGGGATCGCTGGTCTGGCAGTGATCATTGATTTTCACGCCCCCGCGTACACCGGTGCTCAGATTACACTGTTTTGCCAGGGCATCCTGTGGACGGATACCGGTTGAGAACACAATAAAATCAACATCCAGCTGTGTTTCATCAGTGAATTGCAGGGTTTTACCACGCGGCGCATGATGCACAATCTGGCGGGTGTTTTTTCCGGTATGTACCTGAACACCGATGCTTTCGATTTTACGTCTTAGCTGTTCGCCACCCATTCGGTCAAGTTGCTCAGCCATCAGTACAGGAGCGAACTCAATAACATGGGTTTCCACACCGAGGTTTTTTAAGGCCCCCGCCGCTTCCAGCCCCAGTAAACCACCGCCAATGACCGCACCACGTTTGCTGCGTCTGGCACAGGCTTCAATGCCGTTCAGATCTTCAATGGTGCGGTAAACAAAGCAATCTGCTCCTTCCGCACCCGCTATCGGAGGGATCCATGGCCGGGAACCTGTTGCCAGGATCAGCTTGTCGTAAGGCACCAGACGGCCAGTATTGGCATGGATAATTTTTTCTTCGCGGTTAATCAGAATGGCACGTTCACCAACCAGTATCTTAATACCGTGTTTCTGGTAATAACCTTCGCGGACCAGTGACAATTCTTCGGCTGTGTGATGGGAAAAATAGGCAGAAAGATGCACCCGGTCATAAGCCACACGGGGTTCTTCGCAAAAGACGGTGATCTCAAACTGGCCAGGTTGCGCTTTTTCCACCAGTTCTTCAATCAGTCGGTGACCGACCATGCCGTTACCAATAATGGCGAGTTTGATACTCATGCGTTGCCTCATCAATAAGATTCTGGCCTTACGATAGCGTGCCGGTATCATCGCTTATTGATGTGTATCAACCCTTCCTTGCAAATACCTATTTATGGGTAGTTTCTGAGCAAGCAGTTAATCAACTGACCATTTGAAATCATACCATCCTACGATGGTTCTGATGCAGAAATAAAAAGGCCGCTACAGAAGTAGCGGCCTTTTCAACGGTAACGACAGGCGATTAATGCGAGCCCATATGACCATGCAGCTTATGCTTGCTGACAAAGCCCAGCAGCAGACACATCACAAACACCACCGCATACAGACCATTTGCGGTTGCCAGTGCTGCGTGAGCACCGCCTTTTTCCACAATCGGGCCAGTGACCACAAAGGTCAGCATGGTGCCCACAGTGCCGCAGGTCAGAATAAAGTTCACCAGTTTTGGTGAGGAGAACTTAGTCTGCAACGAGCCCAGGGTAATGATGGTGGTATAAATGGCGCTGGAGAAGAAGCCCAGAGTGAGCATGATCCATTTCAGCATTGAGGCATCAGTGGTGGTGATAAACCAGTACATCAGCCCGGTAGCCAGCAGCGCCAGCACAGTGACAATGCGTTGCGGATCGAAGAAACGCAGAATCGCGCTGAAGATCCACATGCCTACCATGTAAGCGGTCCAGAAGTTACCGACCAGACTGCCCGCCTGGCTGATATCCATGCCCATGCTTTTAGTGGCATATTGCGGAACCCAGCCGATAAAGCCTAGTTGGCCCAGGATATAGCACAGTGCGGCAATGGACAGAAGTGCGACGCCAACTCCCCACTTTTCTTTCTGGACAGGTTTCCCGTTGGTCGCTTTTTTACCCAGTTCCGGGAATTCAAAGCACAGAGCGAGGATAAAGATAGCAACGTAGATAACACCGATGCAGACGTAAACCCAGTACCATGGCAGCGCACGTGCCAGCAGGGCCGCCGCAATGATCGGGAAGATCGTACCCGCCATACTAAAGAAAGAGTCAGTAAACAGCAGACGTGAACCGCGCTGGCGTCCTTCGTAGAGGTGGGTGATCAGGAAAGTACCGATCGACATCGTAATACCACTCACCACGCCAAGAACAAACATACAGAGCGAGAAGACATTCAGGCTGTGGCTGGTCATCAGTCCCAGCACTGCCAGCACCATCAGCACGAAACCAAAGATCAGTTGGCGCTTCAGCGGCACAATTTCCATCAACCAGGCATTAAGGAAGACGGCTGCCAGGATCCCGGCGTTAAGAAAAGTAAAGGTGTTGCTCATCTGAGCGACGGGGAGCTGGAAATATGCTGCAATATTCTCCAGTACCATACCGGTAACAATAACCACTGCACCGGTCAGCGCGTAGGAGAAGAAGCTGATCCAGGTAAGTCCGATTCGATCGCGATTTGTCATTAATGGAAACCTGTCTGAAAAAAGAGCCTCAGGCGAAGACCCCTGAGATATGCAGACGAAGTGTAACCACATTCGTGATCTGCATGAATCTTTAATGAAATAATATTTTTTAAATTTCATTGTTAGTGTGATTTTTGTCACAATTTAATCACAGTTTGTCGCATCTGCTTCCACATCTTTCCTGAGTAAATAAAGGTAAAATCCTGGCACGCTGATCAGCGCCTATTTACAATCAGCGAGGTATTTATGGTTTATTGCCCTCAGTAAGGAATCTTTCATGTTGAAACGTACTTTGACCGCGGTGGCGACGGTTCTCGCACTGTCATCGATCTCTGCTTCTGCTTTGGCCGCGAAAGGGGATACTCATGTATTGCTGACCACTTCCGCTGGCAATATTGAGCTGGAATTAAATGATCAAAAAGCGCCAGTCTCGGTAAAAAACTTTGTTGATTACGTCAACAGCGGTTTTTACAGCAATACAACTTTTCATCGGGTGATCCCTGGCTTTATGGTGCAGGGTGGTGGTTTCACCAGCGATATGCAACAGAAGCAACCTAACGCACCGATCAAAAATGAAGCTGATAATGGTCTGCTGAACAAGCGTGGCACCATTGCGATGGCACGTACTGCGGAGCAAGACAGTGCAACCAGTCAGTTCTTTATCAATGTTGCGGACAATGCGTTCCTCGACCATGGCCAGCGTGATTTTGGTTACGCCGTGTTTGGTAAAGTGGTGAAAGGGATGGATGTTGCCGAAAAAATTTCTCAGGTTCCGACAAAAAATGTGGGTCCTTACCAGAATGTTCCGGCAAAACCAGTTGTGATCCTTTCCGCGAAAGTCCTGCCTTAAGTTGATTTTTGCCAGCCGGGTTGTGCGGTTGATACAGCCCGGATGGCAAAGAGATAAGCGAAACGATGCAAAATCCGTAGAATAACGGCGTCATTTGCTTACCGGAATTCGCTATGTTACTGCTTATCGACAATTACGACTCTTTTACCTGGAACCTCTACCAGTACTTTTCGGAGCTGGGGGCAGAAGTACTCGTTCGCCGTAACGATGAGATTACCCTTGCGGAGATTACTGCGCTGGCTCCACAGCACCTGGTGATCTCGCCAGGCCCCTGTACGCCTGATGAAGCCGGTATCTCGCTTGCGGCGATTCGTCAGTTTGCAGGCCGGTTACCGATTCTTGGTGTGTGCCTTGGTCATCAGGCGATTGCACAGGCTTTTGGTGCCAGTGTGGTGCGAGCCCGCCAGGTGATGCACGGCAAAGTGTCCGCTATTGAACATAATGATGGCGGTGTTTTTGCCGGACTGAACCATCCTCTGAACGTGACGCGTTACCACTCTCTGATTGTTGAAGCGGGTACATTGCCAGAAGCGTTCGAGCTGACCGCCTGGACGCTGCGTGAAGGGCAGCCTGATGAGATTATGGGGTTCCGCCATCGCACCCTGCCGCTGGAAGGGGTGCAATTCCACCCGGAAAGTATTCTGAGCGAGCAGGGACATCAGCTGCTGGAAAATTTCCTGCGTTACTGACTTAACGTTTGCTTTTGTGATTTGTTATGCATATTTTATGATTATATTTTCAAATCAATAAAAAGATGAAACGGTGAGGTAATTAATGGTGGCGGAAAAATTAGCAGTAACACGGGCTACATTTGATGATGTGATTTTGCCTGTTTATGCACCAGCGCAGTTTGTTCCGGTTAAAGGGCAGGGCAGCCGTGTATGGGACCAGCAGGGGAAAGAGTATATTGATTTCTCTGGTGGTATTGCGGTTACTGCTCTGGGCCATTGTCACCCGGTACTGGTTGAAGCATTGAAAACTCAGGGTGAAACCTTGTGGCATACCAGTAATGTTTTCACCAACGAACCGGCATTACGTCTGGCCAGTAAACTGATTGCCGCCACCTTCGCAGAACGTGTTTTTTTCGCTAACTCGGGGGCGGAAGCTAACGAAGCAGCGTTTAAACTTGCACGCTACTATGCGACTAAGCGCCATAGCCCCTTCAAAAGCAAGATTATCGCCTTCCATAATGCTTTCCATGGTCGTACTTTGTTCACCGTTTCTGTTGGCGGACAGCCGAAGTATTCTGATGGTTTCGGCCCTAAACCAGCGGATATCGTCCATGTGCCATTTAACGATCTGGCAGCGGTTAAAGCGGTCATTGATGATCACACCTGCGCGATTGTTGTCGAGCCGATTCAGGGGGAAGGTGGCGTTACACCGGCTACACAGGAATTTATGCAGGGCTTACGTCAGCTATGTGATGAGCATCAGGCGCTGCTGGTACTGGATGAAGTGCAAAGTGGGATGGGGCGTAGCGGTAAACTGTTTGCCTATGAACATTATGGTGTGAAGCCGGATATTATCACCACCGCGAAAGCGCTGGGTGGAGGTTTTCCGGTCAGTGCGATGCTCACAACCAATGAGATTGCCTCTGTGATGGCACCTGGCATGCATGGAACGACTTACGGTGGTAACCCACTGGCTTGCGCTGTAGCAGAAGCTGCTCTGGACATCATCAATACACCAGAAGTGCTGGAAGGTGTGGCTGAACGTCGCCAACTGTTTGTTGAGGCTTTACAAACGCTGAATGCGAAGTGGGATCTGTTTAGTGAAATTCGTGGAATGGGGCTGTTGGTTGGTGCGGCGCTGAAACCACAACATGCAGGTAAAGCACGCGACATTCTGAATGCTGCAGCCGCAGAAGGGGTAATGGTGCTGGTTGCTGGCACCGATGTTATGCGCTTTGCGCCTTCTCTGGTGATTGAGCCTGCGGATATTCACGAGGGGATGCAGCGTTTTGCCGCTGCCATTGCGAAAGTCCTGGGTTAAACCACCTTCCGTAAGTGTCGTGACAGCCAGCGGCCGTGTTGCGGGCGCTGGCGCCAGGCCAGTGATGAAATCGTATGCATTGCACTGAGATGGCCAAGAATACGCTGCACGTGTCGCTCAAGGATGGTTACCGGGCCTTGTTGTGCATCTTCCGGACCTTCCAGCACATTACCACTGTTACCTGGGCCATCGTATTCCAGACGTTGCTGGCAGCGTTGCAGGGCAATTTCACAGGATTGCAGATAACGTTGTGCCAGTGAGTCTGTCAGCATGGTATGTTCCCGCGCCAGAATCGTCATCGCATTGATGTGTTCCACAATAAACTGGCTGTGGGTAACCCATAGCTGCATATCTTTCAGATAACTGGCATTAAAGTTGGGTTCCTGCATCGACTGATGCAGAGAGTTAAACAGCGTATTGTGTGCCTGATTAACCCGCATTCGTTGCCAGGAGAGCTTCATGGGATCCTGCTCATTCCCCAGCAGCATTTGTAAGGCATCCTGATAAGTGCCCAGCGCATCATGCGCATTCTGCCGCAACAGTCCGCTTTGCCATTGCGGCCACAGCCATATCATGCCACCAAAAGCGATCAGGCAACCCAGCAGGGTATCCATGAGTCGTGGCATCAGGAACTGTGCGCCATTCAGCGACAGCAGTTGCAGGGTATAAACCGTAGTAATGGTAAAACCGATGGTTGCCCAGCCATAGAACTTACGGATAAACAGATTGCTGATCAGCGTGAGAGCTAGCATCACCAACAGCATAATGGATTCCGGAGCATGCAGACGTAATGTCAATGCGGCGATCACCAGTCCGGCAAATGTCCCCAGTGCGCGGTGCTGAATGCGTACCCGGGTGGCATTGTAACTATTCAGACTGACAAACATCACCGTCATCAGGATCCAGTAAGGTTTGGGCAGATTCAAAAATAACGCCAGTGAACTGGCAAAAGCCAGCATAACGCCATAACGTGCTGCACTGCGCAGACCTGGCGATTTCAGGGACAGATAACTCTTCAGCGCTGGAATTAAGGGCAAGTGGCGCTGCCGATCGGCCAGTAAATCGCGGCGGTAGAGTGGTCGCTGAGTCCGCAGCACACGGGCGATGCGGCTGAAATGGTAATAGCAAAAATGCCCGACCGGATTATCCTGGTTCTGGCGGGATATTTTCTCCAGCGCCTGCAACTGTTTTTCCATAGAGAAACGGGCAGGGTAGCGGTGATAGAGGATATCATCAGCCAGTACGCGCAGCCGTGCCGTAATGGTTTGAGCATTCCAGCGGATCACCGCCTCCGCATGACTCTGCTCCACCAGTTTTTGCACCTCTTCCGGTTGATGCAAACTGACAGTGATATGTTCCTGGAGATCCAGAGCAACCTGAAATGCCCGGGTTAACCGCAGATAGTGATGATCCTGGTTAGCCGACAGCATGTACATTTGCTGATAGCAGGTATTAATCAGATCAATGACTTTTTGCTGGCGAGCCAGCAGCGGCGGAAGTGCAGTTTGTGGATCAGTAAGCTGGGTCAGTAGCGAATATTTGGCTTCGCAGTAATCGGCCAGCTCGCGATACAGCAGACTCAGGGTTTCGCGCATCGGCTGCTCTTTCCACAATCGGAACCAGAGCCAGTTAAACAGGCCATACCAGATAGTGCCGAGAATATAGAGGAGCGGGGGGTGCCAGATCGGGACTCTGCCTGCAAGGCTGAGAGTAAAAATAGCCGCAATCAATGATGCGGGAAGCAAACGTCCATGCAGCGGGCTGATTTCAGCCGTGACCCCCAGCAGTAACGCCATCACCAGCATTGTGATGGGTAGCGGGACATTCTGCTGGCTGGCATAAAGTAACAGAAAACTACAGAGAGCAAACAGGCCGCCGCCGATGACCAGGCGTTTGAAAAAACGTTTATGAGGGGTATCAAGGCCGGCGTTGTTACAACAAGCGGGAACCAATGAGAAAAGCAAACCTTGCCGGAGATCGCCGAGCAACCAACCGATAGTGATAGGCAGACACAGCACCAGCGTTTGCCGCAGTGCATAATTCACTTCAGGATGATAAATAAATCTCCGCCACATGCACCCACACCACATAAAAAAAGCGCGGCAGAAACTGCCGCGCCTCAGAATCAGAACTGCTTAACGCGTACCGTAAACAACAATGGTTTTACCGTGCGCGGAAATCAGGTTTTGATCTTCCAGCATTTTCAAAATACGACCAACCGTTTCACGGGAACAGCCAACAATCTGACCGATCTCCTGACGGGTAATTTTTATCTGCATACCATCCGGGTGGGTCATGGCATCCGGTTGTTTTGCCAGATTCAGCAGGGTCTGTGCAATACGACCTGTCACATCCAGGAAAGCGAGGTTACCCACTTTCTCTGACGTGACTTGCAGACGACGAGCCATCTGCGAAGAGAGGCGCATCAGAATGTCAGGATTAACCTGAATCAACTGACGGAATTTTTTATAGGAGATTTCGGCCACTTCACAGGCCGTTTTGGCACGCACCCACGCACTACGCTCCTGGCCTTCTTCAAAGAGGCCAAGTTCACCGATGAAGTCACCCTGGTTGAGGTAAGAAAGAATCATCTCTTTACCTTCTTCATCCTTGATCAACACCGCTACTGCGCCTTTGACGATGTAGTAGAGGGTTTCTGCCTTCTCACCCTGATGGATAAGCGTGCTTTTGGATGGATATTTGTGAATATGGCAATGTGACAGGAACCATTCGAGTGTCGGGTCTGTTTGCGGTTTGCCGAGAACCATTCGCTATTATCCTCTATTTTAATCGTGCCTAAATATACCCTTTTACCATCCAGGTTGCAGAAATGTTAACTGCTTTTTGAATTATTTCGGGTAAACAGGGGTAAAACCCCTGTCAGGCGCTTCTCATAGGAAAATCAAACGGGTTATACCATTAACAATCTGGCTCTGGTTGTTACCCCGTTTTCACCATGTATTGCAATGCCTGAAAAATCTCACAGCACCGTTTGTAGCATAGGTTGTTCTGACTGTCTTGTGTTGTCTCGCTTCAGCTGATTTTCTTTCCTTCCATCAGGCGTTTAACCAGTGGTCCCATGATCAGTTCCATTGCCAGCCCCATCTTACCGCCGGGAACCACCAGTGTTTTGATATGAGAGATAAACGACCCCTGCAACATGGTGAGCAGATAAGGAAAATCAATATCTTCCAGCCCCTGGAAATGAATAACCACAAAGCTTTCATCCAGTGAGGGAATGCCACGGGCAGCAAAGGGGTTTGATGTGTCCACTGTCGGAACGCGCTGGAAGTTCAGGTGGGTGCGGGAAAACTGCGGTGTGATGAAGTTTATATAATCTTCCATCGAGCGTACGACCGAATCCATAACCGCTTCGCGCGAGTGACCGCGTTCGCTGGTGTCGCGGACCAGTTTCTGGATCCACTCAAGGTTAACGATAGGCACCACGCCCACCAGCAGATCCACATGTTGCGCTACGTTATGTTGTGGTGTGACGACACCACCATGCAGCCCTTCATAGAACAGGACATCAGTGGGTTCCGGCAGGGATTGCCAGGGAGTAAAGGTACCGGGCACTTGATCCCAGGGAACCGCTTCATCGTAGGTATGCAGATATTTACGTGATTTACCGGTACCTGTACGGCCATATTCAATAAATGTCTGTTCCAGTAATTTAAAATCGTTTGCTTCCGGGCCGAAGTAACTAATGTGCTTACCCATATCCCGTGCTTTACGGATAGCCATATCCATTTCAGGGCGGGTGAATCGATGAAAACTGTCCCCTTCAACTTCGGCCGCCCGCAGGTTTAATTGCTGAAAGATTTTCCTGAAGGCAATGCTGGTGGTTGTGGTTCCTGCTCCGCTGGAGCCGGTAACAGCGATAACCGGGTGTTTGGCTGACATGGTAAACAACTCCCTGATATGGATGGGACAGAGGAGGTATTCCTAACATGTTTACCGGTGAAAAGTCATCACCACGGTGTATCGCCCGACAAAATGACCATCAGCCGTTAAACTGGCCTCGTGGCATGATATTGACGGTTTCATGCAATTCGGACCACACCAGAACAGCGTCACCACTGGCTAACTGGCGGCGCACATCCTTCACTTTTTGTTCCAGCGAGCGTTCCTGCTCACCGTAATCTGTTCCTTCACGTAGTACGAAGGATTCAATCAGGTTATCGAGTGTTTCAGAATCGAGTTCTTTCCAGGGAATAATCATCAGGTTATCGCTTGTAGGATCCATCACTCGCTGTTAGCTTCAACGGGTCGTTTATTTTACTTGGGGTGGGGAGCACCCGTTCTATGGAACTGAGTCTGTTTTTGTCGATGTTAGGTTTTCTCTGGGTTGCTGCTATCACGCCAGGCCCTAATAATATGTTACTCACGGCCTCCGGTGCCAACTTTGGTTTCCTGCGTTCTCTGATGCTGCTCATTGGTATTATGCTGGGAATGCAGATCATGTTACTGATGGTGGCATTTGGTATTGGTGGATTAATCCTGCTGTATCCCTCTTTGCACCTGTTTATGAAGATTGCTGGCAGTGCTTATTTACTGTGGCTGGCATGGAAAATTGGTAGTGCAGAGTATGAAAAGCTGGAAACAGGTGCGGGTCCAGCCACACCCATGCCTTTCTGGCAGGGGGGATTGTTGCAATTGATCAATCCGAAAGCCTGGCTGATGGTGCTCGGTGCCGTTGCCAGTTTTAGTCTTGCCGGGCAGGCTTACCTGGGTTCTGTGACTGCCATCAGCCTGGGATTAGCGATTGTTAATCTGGTGTCTGGTGTGATCTGGCTGGGCTTCGGTGCGATGATTGGTCGTATTTTACGTAGCCGTCGTGCCTGGACCATTTTCAATGTGTTTATGGGGTTACTGACGGCTGCCTGTGTGCTGCTGATTTGGCGTTAACAGGATGGGTGTAGCGGTGGCTGCGCCCCTTGTGGTTTGTCTGTAATCTCGCCAGTCTAACGGAAATCACAGCGATGAGATGTGTGTTTTTCGGCAATAGAATGCGTAAAAAGTACTAAGTACTTTTTAATCTGGGAAATAAGTTTTAATTACTTCATTGCTCTGACTCTCTCCGGTTACAAAGGAGTCGTTCACCCATAACGATAACTACCGGAGCAGGTTATGACAGGTCAATTCACCGTTTCTTTCCTCGCCGTAGCATTGGGGCTGTCAGCACTCAACGCACAGGCGGTTGATGTTACCGTCGCTTATCAAACCTCAGCAGAACCAGCAAAAGTTGCCCAGGCTGATAACACCTTCGCGAAAGAGAGTGGTGCAAACGTTGACTGGCGTAAGTTTGATAGCGGTGCCAGCGTTGTGAGGGCACTGGCTTCCGGGGATGTGCAAATAGGTAATCTGGGCTCCAGTCCGCTTGCGGTTGCTGTCAGTCAGGGCGTGCCAATCGAAGTCTTTTTGCTGGCTTCGCAGTTAGGGAGCTCTGAAGCGCTGGTAGTGAAAAAAAATATCAAAGAGCCAAAAGATTTGATTGGCAAACGCATTGCTGTTCCTTTTATCTCCACGACACATTACAGCCTGCTGGCTTCCCTGAAGCATTGGGGCATTAAGCCGAATCAGGTACAGATTATTAACCTGCAACCACCGGCAATTATCGCGGCCTGGCAGCGTGGAGATATTGATGCTGCCTATGTCTGGTCTCCTGCTGTAAACCAACTGGAAAAAGAAGGCACGGTACTGACGGATTCCTCACAGGTAGGAAAATGGGGCTCACCTACCCTGGATGCCTGGGTTGTACGTAAGGATTTTGCAGAGAAACACCCAGAGATTGTGACCGCTTTTGCCCGCTCTGCGCTGGCTCCACAAAAAGCGTATATCGATAGTCCGGAGAGCTGGTTACAACAACCCGACAATCTGAACAAGCTGGCACATTTGAGTGGTGTACCTGCGGAGGATGTACCGGGGCTGGTCAAAGGAAATACCTATCTGACCACACAACAGCAATTGCAGGCACTGGATGGGCCCGTAAATAAAGCGATCATAGATACCGCAAACTTCCTGAAAGAGCAGGGAAAAGTCCCGCAGGTAGCCAGTGATTACAGCAGTTTTGTTACTGATCGCTTTATTCAGCCCCTTACTCAGTAAGTGGAGGAATGCGAATGTTGTCTGTTTCTCACCTTAGCGCCAGTTATCGCCATCAGTTAGTCCTCCAGGATATTAATTTATCTGTTGGTAGTGGGGAATTACTGGTTGTACTCGGCCCTTCTGGCTGCGGTAAAACCACCCTGCTGAATCTGATTGCCGGGTTTGTGCCGCAGGAAAGTGGCAGCATTACCCTCGATGGTCAGCCAGTGACGGGGCCGTCGGCTGACCGTGGTGTGGTGTTCCAGCATGAAGGATTGTTGCCCTGGCGTAATGTGCTGGATAACGTTGCGCTGGGTTTGCAATTATCCGGGATGGCAAAGGCACCACGGCGGGAGATTGCCCGGCAAATGCTGAAAAAAGTGGGACTGGCAGAGGCGGAGCTACGTTATATCTGGCAGCTTTCGGGCGGTCAGCGTCAGCGGGTCGGGATAGCGCGTGCTTTGGCGGCGGATCCACGTTTGTTGCTACTGGATGAGCCTTTTGGGGCGCTGGATGCATTTACTCGTGAACAGATGCAGGAGTTATTGCTGAGGCTCTGGCGGGATAGCGGTAAGCAAATTTTGCTGATTACACACGATATTGAAGAAGCCGTCTTTTTGGCCAGTGAACTGGTGCTGCTGTCACCGGGGCCCGGACGCATTGTGGAACGTTTATCACTCGACTTTGGCAAACGTTATGCTGCAGGTGAGGCCTGCCGGGCAATTAAGTCCGATCCCGCATTTATTGAGCGCCGTGAGTATGTGCTCAGCCGGGTATTTCATCAGCGCGAGGTATTAGTATGAGTTCACTGATTGATGAAAAAAGTGCGCTGCCGCATTTGCGTTTTCGCTGGTTTTTATCGCGTCAGTTAACCCTGAGTGTGACTACGATAGTGGTTCTGCTGGTTATCTGGTGGGGAGTCACGGCCCTGCAGCTTGTTACACCGCTGTTTTTACCCTCGCCGCAACAGGTGTTGAAAAAGCTACTGACTATTGCCAGCGCAGAAGGTTTTATGGACGCCACATTGTGGCAGCACCTGGCCGCCAGTTTGACGCGTATTTTGCTGGCTCTTCTGGCTGCGGTAGTCATTGGTGTGCCCGTGGGTATTCTTATGGGATTGAATGAAACGGCGCGTGGCATCCTCGACCCGTTGATTGAGCTATATCGTCCGGTGCCGCCACTGGCTTATTTGCCGCTGATGGTGATCTGGTTCGGCATTGGCGAAACATCGAAAATTCTGCTGATCTATCTGGCGATTTTTGCACCCGTAGCGATGTCCACTCTGGCTGGTGTGAAAAGTGCTCAGCAGGTTCGACTACGTGCTGCCCGTTCACTGGGAGCCAGTCGTTTACAGGTTTTGTGGTTTGTCGTGTTGCCAGGAGCATTACCAGAAATTCTGACCGGTTTACGCATTGGCCTTGGTGTGGGTTGGTCAACCTTAGTGGCCGCTGAATTGATTGCTGCCACGCGAGGTCTGGGTTTTATGGTGCAATCGGCCGGAGAATTTCTTGCGACTGACGTTGTGCTGGCAGGTATTGCTGTTATTGCCTTAATTGCTTTTACGCTGGAACTGGGGCTGCGTGCCTTACAGCGACGTTTAACCCCCTGGCATGGAGTCCAGTTATGAACGAACGTATTACTATCCAACCTCTTGGTCCTTATATCGGTGCACAGGTCAGCAATCTGGAACTTCACCGCCCACTGAGCGATGTTCAATTTGAACAACTTTATCATGCACTGATCCGCCATCAGGTTATTTTCCTGCGTGATCAGGCGATTACACCTCATCAGCAGCGAGCTCTGGCGGTACGTTTTGGTGATCTGCATATTCACCCAGTCTATCCACATGCACCGGATGTGGCAGAGATCATCGTGCTGGATACGCATAATGACAATCCACCGGATAACGATAACTGGCATACCGATGTGACATTTATTGATGCTCCTCCAGCGGTGGCAATCCTGGCTGCGAAGCAGTTACCGGAAAGCGGAGGAGATACGTTGTGGGCCAGTGGTATTGCGGCCTGGAATGCCCTGTCTGCACCGTTACAGCAATTGCTTTCTGGTTTGCAGGCGGAACATGATTTTAAAAAATCATTCCAGGAGTACAAATATCGCAGTAGTGCAGAGGAACACCAGCGCTGGCAACAGGCCGTGGCGAAGAATCCGCCCTTACTACATCCGGTCGTGCGTACTCATCCCGTCAGCGGTAAAAAGGCCCTGTTTGTGAATGAAGGGTTTACTACCCGAATTGCTGGCCTGAAAGAGAAAGAGAGTGACGCGTTATTGCAGTTCCTGTTTGCACACATTACTAAACCGGAATTCCAGGTACGCTGGCGCTGGCAGGAAAACGATGTGGCAATCTGGGATAATCGGGTGACTCAGCATTATGCCAACGCGGATTATTTGCCACAGCGGCGTATTATGCATCGGGCGACGGTTCTGGGGGATAAACCGTTTTAATGATGACTCAGGTTACGTGGAACATTGCGTGGATGAGGAGCCGGGCTTTTCCCGGCTTTTTGTTGTCAGGCGTTCAGCATTGCTTCCAGTTGTTCCTGAGCATCCAGCCATTCCATTTCACACTCTTCCAGTGCAGATTTCGCCGTTGCCTGTTGTTGTAACGCGGCAGTCAGGTCAGCTTTACGGCTTTGGTCGTAAATGGCGCTGTCTGACAGCTTCGTTTCAGCATCTGCTAACTGGAGGTTGTGCTTTTCCATCAACTTTTCCAGTTTTTCGATCTGTTTACGCAATGGCTGGGTTTGTGTGCGTAACTCCGCTTCACGACGCTTCTGATCTTTGCGAGCCTGGGCGCTGTTAGCACCATCGTTTTTTGGAGCGGCTTCTGCGGCTGCCTGCTTTTGCAGATTACTCAGCCATTGCTGGTAATCTTCCAGATCACCTTCAAAGGCTTCCACTTTGCCATCATGTACCAGGTACAAGTCATCCGTGGTGGAACGTAGCAGGTGACGATCGTGGGAAACAACAACCAGTGCCCCTTCGAAATCGATCAGCGCTTCGGTTAACGCCTGGCGCATATCCAGATCAAGGTGGTTAGTCGGTTCATCAAGTAACAGCAGGTTAGGGCGTTGCCAGACAATCAGTGCCAGCACCAGCCGCGCTTTTTCACCGCCGGAGAAACGACGGGTTTCCTCGCTGACTTTGTCACCCTGGAAACCGAAGCCACCCAGATAATCGCGCAGTTGTTGCTCAAGGACTTTGGGTGCCAGCCGGACCAGATGTTGTAAAGGCGACTCATCAGCACGTAAAAATTCCAGCTGATGCTGGGCAAAGTAGCCAAGTTTGATGCCCTTTGCCAGGCCGATTTCTCCCTGCAGAGGAGCCAGCTCGCCAGCCAGTAGCTTAATCAGCGTGGATTTACCGGCACCATTACGTCCCAGCAGGCCGATGCGGGAACCGGGAACCAGATTCAGTTTGATGGAGTTGAGGATTTTTCTGTCGCCGTAACCCGCACTGACTTTTTCCATTTTCAGCAGTGGGTTAGGCAGGCTCTCTGGCTCGCGGAAGCTGAAGGTAAAGGGATTATCGACGTGAGCGGGAGCAATTAACTCCATGCGTTCCAGCATTTTGATTCGGCTTTGTGCCTGTTTCGCTTTGCTGGCTTTAGCTTTAAAGCGGTCAATAAAGCTTTGCAGATGTGCCACTTTTTGTTGCTGGTGCTCAAACATCGACTGCTGTTGTGCCAGTTTAGTGGCGCGCTGGATTTCGAATGAACTGTAGTTACCGGTGTACTCAAAGAGGGTTTGCTGTTCGATATGCAGGATCTTATCGACCACCGGATCAAGGAAGTCACGGTCATGGGAGATCAGGATCAATGTTCCGCTGTAGCTTTTCAGCCAGCGTTCCAGCCAGATGACCGCATCCAAATCGAGGTGGTTAGTCGGTTCATCAAGCAGCAGCAGGTCAGAGCGGCAGATCAACGCCTGAGCCAGGTTGAGGCGCATACGCCAGCCGCCCGAGAAATCACTGACCGGGCGCTGTAGCTGTTCCTGGCTGAACCCCAGACCGTGTAACAGGCTGGCAGCTCGGGATTGAATCGTCCAGGCCTGAATCGCGTCCAGTTTTCCGTGCAGTGTGGCAATGGCATGACCATCATTAATTTCGTTGGCGTGGGCTAATTCAGATTCCAGCTGGCGGAACTCGCGGTCACCATCGATAACATACTCAACAGCTGCTATATCCAATGCAGGTGTTTCCTGGTTGACCCATGCCAGTGACCAGTTTCCCGGATAGCTAAAGCTGCCAGCATCAGCGCTTATCTCGTTTTTAAGCAGAGCCAGCAGGGTCGATTTACCGCAGCCGTTTTTACCGACCAGGCCGACTTTTTGACCTGGATTGATGGTGGCCGTGGCGTTGTCCAGAAGGACACGCACACCGCGACGAATTTGTAACGAGGAGAATACAATCATAAGCGCCGTAAGTTCAGAATATGTTAAATTAAATAATTATTATCAGTGTTTCGGAATGAAGTGTTCCGTTGTGTCGTGCATGGTAACGGAAATCCCCGTTCGTGACGACGATTTGGAGGGGAATGATGTCGCAGCCGCCTAAAGTTCTGCTGTTGTATGCCCACCCGGAGTCTCAGGATTCGATAGCTAATCGCATTTTGCTGCAGCCGGTCTATGATCTGGAAAATGTGACAGTCCATGACTTGTATGCGCACTATCCGGATTTCTTTATTGATATTCATTACGAGCAGCAATTGCTGCGGGAACATCAGGTTATTGTATTCCAGCATCCCTTATGTACTTACAGCTGTCCTGCGTTGCTGAAAGAGTGGATGGACCGGGTCTTCTCCCGGGGGTTCGTCAGTGGACACGGGAATCATGCGCTGCAAGGTAAATACTGGCGCAGTGTGATAACGACCGGTGAACCAGAGTCAGCTTATCAGCCGGAAGGGGTTAACCGCTTTTCACTGCCTGATATTTTGCGTCCCTTTGAATTGACGGCACAGCGGTGTCGTATGCACTGGCTGGAACCGATGCTTGTTTACTGGGCACGTCGTCAATCGTCAGAAACCATGAAAAATTATGCCAGCGCTTATCGTGACTGGCTGAGTAACCCATTACCTGGTGGAGGTGTGTAAGTGGAAGGACAAACGCTTCTGACGGCGGGTGTGGTTTATCTGTTTGCCGCTGTTATTGCCGTGCCGATTGCTGCGCGTTTGGGAATTGGCGCGGTATTGGGCTATCTGTTGGCTGGGATTGCGATTGGTCCGTGGGGGTTCCGGCTTATCAGCGATGTGGAAGAGATCCTGCACTTCTCTGAACTGGGTGTGGTATTTCTGATGTTTATCATCGGGCTGGAACTGAAACCGTCGAAGTTATGGCAGTTACGGCGTTCGATTTTTGGCGTGGGTACCGCTCAGGTGCTTCTCAGCGCTGCGGCCCTGGGGGGGTTGTTATATCTGACAGATTTTTCCTGGCAGGCGGCGATTATTGGCGGAATTGGTCTGGCAATGTCATCAACAGCGATGGCACTGCAATTGATGCGCGATAAAGGGATGAATCGCA